>OZSS01000414.1_pt1 | contig 20315 bp, 19 predicted proteins | sample 1779911 | NCBI WGS metagenome assembly OZSS01 (sample SAMEA2603589, study PRJEB24840) | metagenome | biome: Water; feature: Photic zone; material: Seawater sample | place: Mediterranean Sea | collected 2013-11-12 | depth 10 m | reverse complement strand
CTGGTAAGAAAAGATATTCCTCCTTATGTTAAAGCTGCTCGTGAACCACTTTCATACGTTGGAATAAATTCTGTGGGGGGGTCTGTGGGGAAGAATATTCATTATTTGCTCTTGATTCATTATTACTTTGTCCTCTAAAATATTCTTGTCAAGTTCTAGTTTTTCTTGTTTTTTTATTATTTCTGATACTTTTCTGGCAAATTTTGTATTTATGTAATGGCCCGGTTTTTTAGCTATAACTTTGCCTCTAATTCTTTTTCCTATTAAAGCTAGATCACCCAAAACGTCTAATAATTTATGCCTTGCAGCCTCATTTTGGTAATGCAGGTTTAAATTATCAAGAATTCCATTGGGTTTGACTGAAACTTTATTTCTGTTAAAAGCTTTCTTTAATTTACCCATTGTTTCATTAGAAATCTTTTTATCAACATAAACAATCGCATTATTTAAATCACCACCTTTAATTAAATCATTTTCAAGTAACATTTCAATCTCATGTAAAAAGCTAAAAGTTCTAGCATTGGCAAAATCACTTTTGAATTCTTTTAAATTATTCAATGTAGCATTCTGTGTGCCTAAAACTTTTGTTTCGTAATCTACCATTGTAGTAACCTGGTAATTATCGGCAGGAATAATTGTTATTTCACTGCCAGTTTCATCATCACAAAAATGAATTACATCTTTTATAATAAACTCACTTCTTAATTTTGATTGCTGGACTATTCCGACTTCCTCAAGTGCATTTACAAAAAACTTAGATGATCCATCCATAATTGGTGGTTCTTCACCATCAATCTCAATTATAATATTATCAATCTCTAAACCAACCAAAGCAGCTAGAACATGTTCAGTAGTTTTTAACTTTACACCATCTTTTTCTAATGTTGTTCCTCTTTGTGTTTCACAAACGTACTCAGATAAAGCTTTTATCGATGGTTTATTTGGTAGATCAGTTCTAGAAAAAACATATCCAACATCCTCTTCTGCAGGTTTAAAAGTTAACGATACATCTTTTCCGGTGTGAATACCAACACCCTTGAGAGTTATCGAGCTTTTTATTGTTGTTTGCAGATTAGACATCTAATTTTTTTAACAATTTATCAATTTCCTTCATGATTTTAGGGAAGTTTTTAAAATGTATGTAGGATTTATTATAATCCATATAGTTAATAGCGGGAAATCCCATAACCTTACTGTCTGAAGTAAGATTTTTTAAAACACCAGTTTTAGCTTGAACATGAACTCTATCACCTATTTTTAAATGACCTGCGATACCTGCCTGTCCTCCAATTAAACAATCATTACCCAAAACAGTTGAACCTGCAATACCTACTTGAGCGGCAATACAGGTATTTTTCCCGATTATTACATTATGAGCTATTTGAACTAAATTGTCAATTTTAACTCCATTCATTATGATTGTTGAACCTAAAGTTGCGCGGTCAATTGTACAGTTAGATCCGATTTCAACGTTATCTTCAATATGAACATTGCCAGAATGAATAACTTTTAAATTGTTTCCATGACTATCTTTATTAAAACCAAAACCATCAGAACCAACTACAGTCCCCGAGTGTATAATACAATTATCTCCCAAAACAGTATTTTCATAAATACTTACATTTGAATAGATTTTGGAATTTTTTCCTATTGCAACATTTTTACCGATGTAGACACTAGAACCAATTCTAGTTTTTTCACCAATTTTTACACCACTTTCAATGACAGAAAATGGACCAATATAAGTTTCATTTCCAATTGAAGATTCTTTATTTATCTCAGCTGATTTTGCAAAACCAACCGCTTTGTCTTTCTGATTATCAAAATATTCTAGCAGTTTGGAAAAAGCAATATTTGGATCTTCTACTCTGATTAGGGTCGCATTGACTTTCTTTTTTAGTTCAAAATTTTTTTCAACAATAATTATCGAAGCACTAGAGGAATACAAGTAGTCATTATATTTAGGATTGCCCAAAAAAGATAGCGAATTGGTATCGCCGTTTTCTATCTTCGACAATTTTGAAATTGTTGACTTCTTATCGCCATCTACTACTCCACCAACAATGCTCGCAACATCAGACGCGCTTAATTTCATTTGGGCAAAAATAAAAAAATTAATTATGAAAAAAGGATATTGAAGAATTAGTGGTTAATTTAGTGTGAAGTGGAATTTAAATATAGTCTAGAAAACATTAATGAGTTAGTAAAAAAAATTAAGCCGTTTTTGAGGAACAAATTAATTTTTTTTGAGGGAGATTTAGGAAGTGGAAAAACTACGTTAATAAAGAAAATTTGTCAAGAATTAGGGTATCACAATCATGTAACGAGCCCTACATTTCCGATACTTAATATTTATGAGAACAAAGTAGCTAAAATTTATCATGCAGATTTTTACAGACTAAATAACATAAATGAAGTTAATGAATTGGGTATTTATGAAATAATGAACAAAGGCGATTGGTTTTTTATTGAATGGCCAGAGTTGTTGTTGAATAGTGTTGACAACCCATACACCAAAATAAAAATAATAACTTTAGATAAAGACACAAGAAAAATAAATTTAACTAATCATGAATTTTAATAAAAGGCTTAGACTGTTTCTGTTCGGTTTTATTTTCGGATGTATTTTCGTTTTGTTTATTTATAATAGAAAAGATACAAAATTCAACTATTTACCTAATGACAGGGTTATTGGTGACTTTAAAAAGAAAAACATGTCTTTTGATAGTAGTTTTTATGGTCTAGACACAATTACCATATTAAATAATTCAAACATCAATTTTTCAAAAAGTATTACTAACAATAATGATTGTAACAACTATTTTGTTGAAACCAAAATAAGCAAAATACAATATAATTTTACTGCAATTAGTTGCGACGATAAAGTGAAATTTGAAAATTTAATTGCTTCTCCTTAACAATTCTTTTTTTAAAAGATTTAGCTCACGATTTGTTTGGCCATCAACTGAACTATTTTCCTGAGCTCTTCTTATTAGATATGGAATTAGATTTTTGACTGGACCAAAAGGTAAGATCTTGGCAACATTATATCCTTTTTTTGATAAATTATAGGTGATATGATCCCCCATTCCAAAAAGCTGACAAAACCAGATACTGCGAGAGTTGTTTTTAATTGAGGATTTTTTCATAATATCGATGACAAGGTAATTAGATTCTTCATTATGACTGGCTACAAAAATATCAATACCCGATATATTATTAAATAATAATTTTAAAGCTTCATTAAAGTTTTTATCAGTTTCATCTTTTGTTTTACATATTGGTGATTCATAACCCATTTCTATTGACATTTGTCTTTCTTTTTCCATATATGCACCTCTAACTAATTTAAAACCTAACCTATAACCATTTCTCAACTTTATTAATTTCTTTAAATACTCTATTCTGTCTTTCCTGTATAGTTGGACTGTGTTATAAATAATAGCTTCATCGCCATCATTATACTTCTTCATCATTTTCAATACCAATTCGTCTATGGAATTTTGGACTTCAAACTCTTCAGCATCAACTAAAACTTTAACTTTTTGGTTTTTGGCATATTGAAATATTTTATCAAATCTTTTTTCAATGTTTAACCAATTTAATTTTTCTTCACCATCAAGAATATCCTTTGATGACTTCTTCTTAAACAATTCATAACTCCCGATTGAGGTGGGTTTAAAAACTGAAAACGGTAATTTATTCTCTTTTGACAACTTAATAATTGTTAATTTTTTTTCACAAGCATTATCAAAATCTTTTTCATTTTTAAGTGATTCAATCGAATAGTCAAGAATGGAGTAAACATTCTTATCCATCATTTTTTTAATAGTTGCAGAACATTCATTTATACTAATACCACCACAGAACTGCTCATATATAGTTGCTTTTAAAAGCCATTTAATAGGTAATCCTATTTTAAGAAAAAACAAAGTGGTATTGGATAATGTTTTTACTAAAAAACGTTTTGTAATCAACCTAAATAAAAAAATAGATTTTCTAATCTGAGAAGTCTTTTTTAATTCATATGCAACCTCAGTATTTTGAAATAAATCATTCATTAATTCAAATTTAAACTTAATTGTTCTTTTTTTAAAATGTTGTTTCTTTGCATAATCAAAAATGAGAAATATTACAACAGAAAATTATGTTATTGAATTTGACTCCGGTTATAAATCATTAACAAATATTATTAATGAAAGAAATTATACAAAAATCTTTTTGTTGGTTGATGAGAATACTGAAAAATATTGTTTAAATACTTTTATTAAAAAAACAAAATTAAAACCTCACTTAATCAAAATAAGTTCTGGAGAAGAAAATAAAAACATTGATAGTTGTATAAAAATTTGGAAATCACTAATCGATTTTAAAGCTGACAGAAAATGCCTACTTATTAATTTGGGTGGTGGTGTTATAACTGATATTGGTGGGTTTTCAGCAAATACATTTAATAGAGGAATTGACTTTGTTAACGTTCCCACTACCCTTCTATCTATCGTTGATGCTTCTGTTGGTGGAAAAACTGGAATTAACTTTCAAAGTATAAAAAACAAAATTGGAACATTTTATGATCCTAAGCTAGTGATTATTGATCTTCAGTATTTAGATACACTAGAGGAAAGAGAAATCAGAAGTGGTTATTGTGAAATTTATAAACACAGTTTAATATCCCAAACAAATTCTAAATTTAATCAACTAACTAATTGTGATAAAATTAACTTTTCATATCAAATAATAACAAACTCAATAGAAATAAAAAAAAGTTTTGTTACTAAAGATAAATACGAAAAGCAGCTTAGAAAAGGTCTAAATTTTGGACATACTATAGGCCATGCAATCGAGACATTTTTTATGTCAACAAGTAATAATCTGCTGCATGGCGAATCAATCGCAATAGGTTTAGTAGTAGAATCTTATATATCAAGTGTGATATGTGGTTTTGAGATTAAAATGGTTGATAAAATTAAAAATCATCTTCTAAAAATTTTCCCAAAGATTGAATTTAATGCTTCATCTATAAATAGTATCATCAAATTAATGTATCACGATAAAAAAAATATTGATGAAAAGATAAAATTTGTACTTCTCAAAAATATAGGTGATCTTATTTTTGATGTTGACGTCCCCAAATCAACTATTTTAAAAGCTTTCAATTATTACAGCAGCTAAGTTTACGCTGAATTTCTACTTGCATTTATATTTCCAAAGAGAGATCTTGTGACTATTTTTTCAAATGTATTAATTTCATTTAAAGACTTTGGATTATTCCTTTTCAAAAAATTTATATGTTGAAGAGCATATTGCTGAATTGTTACCAAGGGTAAAATTATTTTTTCTCTAATATCAACCGAAGCTTTGTTAGCAGGTTCATTTTCCATTAACTCATTATAACCAGTAAGCATTAACAGCATTTTTTTTGTTAATAAATACTCATCATGTATTATATTCCAAAATTCACCATAGATTTCATTTTTAGACATATAGGCAGTTAGTTCAAAAAAAGACTTATTTAAACTCATCATACTATTTGAAACCAAAGCCCTAAAAAATGGAACTTCTTTATAAAGCTTTTTGACTGATTTAAAATTATTTTTTTTGTGAAATTGATTGAGCGCAGTTCCAAAACCAAAAAAACCGGGAACATTTTGTTTTAACTGTGCCCAACTACCAACGAACGGAATTGCTCTTAAACTGTCAAAATCGAACTTAGAATCATCACCTGACCTTTTCGAAGGTCTACTTCCAATGTTTGTCTTGGAATAATATTTAATTGTTGTCATATTTTCCAAATAACTTAAAAAACTTGGGTGGTTTTTAAATTTTTGATATGAGTTGAAACTTGTAATTGAAAGTTGATCCAAAACCTTTCTATTCTCCTTTGTAAAAACTTTTAACTCTTTGTTTTTTTTGTTTTTGACTGCTGAGCTAACCAATTGTTCTAAATTATACTTACATGAATCAACTGTACCAAAATTTGAACTTATTGTTTGACCCTGGATAGTAACCTGTATATCGTCAGACTCAACAAGACTTCCAAGTGAACTATAAAACTTATGTGTATTACCACCGCCTCGAGCGGGTGGTCCACCCCTACCATCAAAAAATTTAACTTTTACTTTATGCTTTCTGGCGACTTTTGTTAAAGTTTCTTTTGTTTTTAAAATCTTCCAATTTGCTGTTAAATAACCGCCATCTTTAGTGCCATCAGAAAATCCCAACATAATTGTTTGTTCGTCATTCCTGAATGAAAGATGATTTCTATAAAAATCATTAGAATATATTTTATCCATAATCTCCCCAGCAATTTCTAGGTCTGAAATTGTTTCAAAGAGAGGTATTATATCAAATGTATTATTTTTCCAGCCAGATATTTTGAACATGGTAAATACCTCTAAAATATTTATTGCAGTTTGATTATTGCTAATTATATATCTATGACAGCCACACTCACCATTTGATTTTTGTATTTTTTGCATTGCTCTAATTGAGCCTAGTGTCGATGAAACTAATTCATCACTAAAGAATGATGGTTTAAATTCTCCTTCGATAGAAGATAAAATTTGAGATTTTATCGTATAATCAGAATCAATATATTTACTGTAATAATCAGGTTTTATCTTTTTTATAATCTTATTAAAAACATATGAGTGAATTCTTGAATCTTGTCTAATGTCAAGGGTTGCAAAATGATAACCAAAAACTTTAACCTTAAGAATTAATTCATCCAGTTGTTCTAAAAATAAAGACTGGTGATCATTGATTAAAATTTGTCTTATTTTATCAAGTCTTATTTGAAAATCATTGAGATGTAAATCAACATTAATAGAGTCTTGATTCATACTTTTGTAAAGTCTATTTTCAATTTCTGATATTTCAGATTCTATATTTTTAAAGGTTAACCTTCTTCTTAATTTTCTAACATCTCGATAATAGTTTTTAAGTATATCAGACCTGAGTTTAAGGGCTGTTTTTAATGTTATTTTTGTTGTTACAAAAGGGTTACCGTCTCTATCTCCACCTGGCCAAAATCCAAGAGAAATTAAGTTAAAATTTTTAAAATTATTTTCAGAAATATTCGATCTTACATATTTAAGAATATCAGCTATGGAGGTATAAAAAACATTTTCTAAGTACCAACATAAGTTTACTGCCTCTTCATAAGGAGTTGGTTTTTTAGATTTAAAGAATGGAGTTTTTCCGAGTTGTGATAATAAATCTTTAATATTTTTTAAGTCATTTTTTTTGATAGATTTTGATAAATCTGTTATGATACCAAGGACAGAGCCTGGATAAAATTGAGTTGGGTGGGCTGTTAAAACAGGTCTTATGTAAATCTTATTTAGGTATTTAGCTAGATCATCTTTGGTGTGATTATTTTCAAATTCCTCCTTGAGATTTCTAAGGGTGCCGACTCCATCAACGTTATTTATGTCTTTGAAAGATGCATCTTCTATAGCATCAAATAGAACAACTTGTCTTTCTATGTACTGAATAAACCTGAATAATAGAGAAACTCTTTCTTTGTTGGTATATTCATCACAGTACTTAGAAAAAAAATTTTCAATAATCTCCTTTGGCTCAGACTTATTTTTAAAACCTCGTTCACACAACCTTGACAGGATTGGTAAAAGTTGTCCTGTGTTTGAAATTGAATCATATGGAAGTGTAGCAAAAACACTATTGTATACTTGATATCTTGAAAGTACCTTTTCCTGAAATCTCTCCTTTTTAGTCAGTTTTCTCATAAAAACTAACCAATTTCATTGAAAATTTTATGCATTAGTCTTTTTTTATCATTAATACTTTCCTCTAGGGAAATCATAGTTTCAGTTCTTGAGACACCATCTACGTCATCAATCATAAAAATAATTTCCTTAGCATGATTAGTATTTCTGGATCGAATTTTACAATATATATTAAAACGACCTGTTGTTATGTGAGCCACAGTTACAAAAGGGATAGAGTTTAATTTTTCCAATACCTCATTAGTTAAATGAGTTTTTTCAAGGAAAATACCTATATAAGCTATAAAAGTATATCCTAATTTTTTATAGTCAAGTTTTAAAGAAGAACCACTTATTATTCCAGCATCTTCCATTTTCTTTATTCTAACATGAACAGTACCAGCAGAGATTAATAATTTTTTTGCAATATCAGTATAAGGAATCCTAGAATTATCAATTAGTAAGTCAAGAACCTTATAGTCAATTTCGTCTAATTTGAATTTCATAGTTGTTTAATTGAGGTTTTAGCAGTAAAATTAAGAATTTTAAAAATAATTTTCAATAAAATCTAAAAAACGTTGAAAATTATTTATCAAAATGAAATATTTTATAATTTATTTGAATATTACTCATTATTTATTGTTTACATTTAGATACAAGTATTTAGAGAATTTTACGTTTTCTATAAAAAAACTTTTTAATTATTTATAAAATGCATGTAGACAGTCAATTAATATTATACATATCATGTCTTTATTTAGATTTAAGATGGTTTATATATAAATATTTAGTTATATTTTGTAATATTATTGAATAAATATTTACATTTGTAAACATATGTTTATCAAAGATAGAGTTCACAAAATATTAAATGCTAGCGGGCTCTCAGCTTCTGAGTTTTCAAAAAAATTGAATATCCAAAGATCAAGACTTTCACATATTCTTAACGGAAGAAATAAACCTACTCTTGAAATTATTGTAAGAATTAATAAAAATTTTCCTAAGTACACATTGGACTGGTTAATAAATGGTCTAGAACCATCCCTGCCCGATCCCGTAACTTCTCACGATAAAAATATACTTGACAAAAAAATCTCAAATGATTCAAAAAAAAAGATAAATAAGATTATATTGTTTTATGATGATGAAACTTTTGAAACTTTTGAAAAATAAATTTATACTAGCTACAATCCCTGTTATAATACTTTCCTGTACCATCCCTGAAAAAAACTGTTCTAAATTTAAAGTTGGTGAATTTAATTTTGAATCAAAAACAAATACAGGTGTTTACAATTCTAAGTCTATTAGGAATGATTCGATTGAGATAGAATATTTTGGTAATACAATTGATACATCAAAAATCACATGGGTTTCAGAATGCGAATATATCTTGAGAAAGCTAAAACCAAAAAATATTTCAGATCAAAAAGCAGTTTCAGTTAAGATAATAAGTACCTCAGAAAATAGCTATGTTTTTGAGTATTCTTTCGTTGGAGATAAAGAAAATAGAGCAAGAGGTAATGCCTACAGAACTGATTAAAGTTATTTGCTTAAAGAAACGAAAAAGAGGTTCAGCGAAAGATACACTAAAACTGAGATACTGAAAAAGTTAATTAGATCCGTTTTTGTAACAATTAATACAATTAATGAAATAAGTTCAATTAACACAAAGGTCTTCAAAAATGTTCTATTTTGAGTTATACTGGGCTTCAAAGAGTAGAAATTTAAACTGCTTACCATTAAAAATGAAAAAATTAAAATCAAGCTGATCAAAATAATAAATGTGAGCTTAAAAGGTAAAAAAGGCAATCCCATAAAAAATATTCCAACAGCAGGAGTTGGTAAACCAGTAAAGTTTTCAGAATTAATCGAGTTGTTGAATCTTGCTAGCCGATACATTGCAAATGGAATAATTAAAAAAGACAAGTAAGGAATTAAAGAGCCATCAGAGAGATTAACTTCCATAAATCGATCACTATTTTGCATAATATCAAAAACGAGAAAACTTGGAGCCAATGCAAATGAAATTAAATCAGAAAATGAGTCAAGTTGTGAGCCCATTTTGGATGTGTGATTTATCTTTCTGGCAACAAATCCATCGAAAAAATCTAAAACAGATGCTGTAAGAATCAATAAAAAAGAAATAAAATAACTAATTTCTTTGGGAAAAGAATAGTCAACATAATCAACTATGAATACTATCGCAAGAACGCCACATAATCCATTAAAAATGGTAAGAATATTTGGAAGTAACTTAATTAATTTCAAATGTTATTTTTAGTTTATATTTTCGTTGCTAAAATAATCAGATTTAATTGAAATTTAGAAATCATTTTTTTTTAAGTATTTTTTCAGGACTTATGTTGGGAATATCGTGGCCAACATATGGGTTGTATTTTTTCATATTTTTCGCTTTTATTCCTTTGATTTCTTTGGTAGATAACTACAGAAAACAAAACAATTTGACTTTAACGATATTCTCTTTTGTTACATTTTTTACCTGGAATTTGATTACAACCTATTGGCTCTACTATGCTTCTTTCTTTGGGATGTTATTTGCTGTAATTGTAAATTCAGCACTTATGAGCTTTGTGGTTTTTATTTCTTTGATATTCCGCAAAAAGCTTGGTGATAGATTATCCGTGATTTTTTTTATTACGCTATGGATATGCTTTGAAAAATTTCATCTCAATTGGGACTTTTCATGGCCCTGGTTGAATCTGGGTAATGTTTTTTCGGAAAATACAAATATCATTCAGTGGTATGAATATACAGGTGCCTTTGGTGGAACGTTATGGGTTTTATGTTCAAATTTTACAGCATACATGTGCGTAAAAAAAATACAGGCTATGAAAAGCTTTAAGTCAGAAATATTGACTCTTACATTTATTATTTTCCTGCCTATTTTTTGTTCATTATTAATTTATCAAAATATTACAATTGAAGAGAGAGAAATAAAAACAGTTGTTGTTCAACCAAATATTGATCCTTATAATGAAAAGTTTAATAGAAGTAATGATCAAAATTTAAAATATTTGGAATCGATTTTGTCGGATGAAATAAACAGAAACTCTATAGTTATCCTTCCTGAAACCTATTTTAGTGATGGTTCTCTGCTTAGCTCTCTTAGCTACTCTAATTTGATTAGGAAACTAAAACAAATAAATAAGATTTATGATACTGAAATTTTAACAGGGATTGAACTTTATCAAATCTTTGATGACACAACCAAGGTACAAAATTTTTCAAATAAGCTAGAAAACAATAGATGGTTAGATCTGTTCAATGCAGCATTATTTGTTTCAGATGATTTTGAAATTTATAAAAAATCAAAGCTTGTGGTTGGCATTGAAAAAATGCCATACAAAAATGTCTTAGAACCAATACTCGGATCACTATTAATCGATTTTGGAGGTTTATCGTATTCTAGGGGATATCAGTATGATAGATCGGTTTTTAATACAAAAAAAGATATAAAAATTGCTCCTATTATATGTTACGAATCTGTTTATGGAGAGTATGTTGGTAAATATGTAAAAAATGGTGCTAATTTATTGGCAATAATTACTAATGATGGTTGGTGGGATCACACACAGGGACACAAACAACATCTCTCCTATGCTAAATTAAGATCAATTGAAACAAGAAAAAATATAGTTAGAAGCGCAAATACCGGCATATCATCAATCATAAATTATAAAGGTGAAGTAATTAAGACTATTGCGTACGAAGAGGAGGGCTTTATAAACTATAGAATTGGTTCTAATAATAAAATAACTTTTTACACTATTTACGGTGATTTTATATACAGGATCTCCTTATTTTTTATTATAATATTAACTGCATTTTTTTTCTCAAAAGTTTTGACACAAAAAAATAATTTTTGTTAATTTTTAAACAAATTATTGCACAAGAGAATTAAAAAATTATTTTTGCAAAAAATTATTATCAATGTATTGGACTTTAGAACTAGCACAATATCTAAGTGATGCACCATGGCCAGCTAACAAGGATGAACTTATTGATTATGCAATAAGAACTGGTGCCCCCCTTGAAGTTGTTGAAAACCTACAGGCAATTGAAGATGAAGATGGTGAAGTTTACGATTCAATTCAAGACATTTGGCCAGATTTTCCAACACAAGAAGATTACCTCTGGAATGAGGAAGAATATTAATTTCCAAAAATCAATTACTTAGCAAGCGTTTTTTCATTAAATTTATCATCAATAACTGATGAGCTTATTAAATTCTATTCTTAAAGTATTTATTCCCAATAAGTCCAAGAAAGATTTAAGGGAAGCCGAACCCATTGTTAAGAAAATTCATGAAAAAGGATTTGATTTAGAAAAACTTAATAATGATCAGCTTAGATCAGTAAAAACTGATTTAAAAAAACAAATTACAGATTTAAAAAAACCATTCCAAAGTAAAATTGATGAAATAAAAAAAATAATTTCAAAATCAACCAACATAGATGAAAATGAAAAAAATTACAATAAAATTGATAAGATTGATGGTGAATACCTTGATCAGTTAGATTTATTGTTAGATAAAATCTTACCCACTGCCTTTGCCCTGGTGAAAGAAACTGCAAAAAGATTTGCTTCAAATAAATATATTGAGGTTTCATGCTCAGATATGGACGCTGAGTATGCTAATACCAAAAATTATGTTTCAATTGAAAATGATAAAGCAATTTGGAGTAACACATGGGACGCTGCTGGAAAAGAAATTATTTGGGATATGGTCCATTATGATGTTCAATTGATTGGAGGAATTGCACTTCATAAAGGGAAAATAGCAGAGATGCAAACAGGTGAGGGAAAAACACTTGTCGCTACATTACCTGTATTTTTAAATGCACTAACAGGAAATGGTGTTCACTTGGTTACTGTAAATGACTACCTGGCAAAAAGAGATTGCACTTGGATGGCACCAATCTTTGAGTTTCATGGATTTAGAATTGATTGTATTGACAAATATAAACCTCACTCAATTGAAAGAAAAAATGCTTATCTGGCTGATATAACATATGGAACAAATAATGAATTTGGATTCGATTATTTGCGTGATAATATGGCAAACAGAGATGTGGATCGAGTTCAGAGAAAACACAGTTACGCTATAGTAGATGAAGTGGATTCTGTATTAATTGATGATGCTAGAACTCCACTAATTATATCTGGACCTGTCCCAAAAGGAAATAATCACGAATTTGAAATATTAAAACCCAAAATTTCTTCCCTAGTTCAAACTCAAAAACAGCTTGTTACTAAAATCTTATCAGATTCAAAAAAACTTATAATGTCAGGTGATAATGAAAATGGAGGATTTAAACTTTTACAAGCTTACCGAGGTTTACCAAAAAGCAAAGCCCTTATAAAGTTTTTGAGTGAGGAGGGAGTAAAACAAACTCTTCTTAAAACAGAGAACTTTTACATGCAAGATAATAATAGGGAAATGCCAAAGATTGATGCAGATTTATATTTTACAATTGATGAAAAAAACAATCAAATAGAGTTGACAGATAAGGGGATAGATCATTTATCTGATAATATAAATGACTCTAATTTTTTTATTCTTCCTGATTTATCTTCCGAGATTGCAAACATTGAAAATGAAAATTACTCAAGTGAAAAGGAAGCAGAGAAAAAAGATAAAATTTTTAATGATTTTAATGAGAAAAGTGAAAGAATTCACACTATGAATCAGCTTTTAAAAGCATATACTTTATTTGAAAAGGATATTGAATATGTTTTGATGAACAACAAAGTAATGATTGTTGATGAGCAAACTGGTAGGATAATGGAAGGAAGAAGATATTCAGACGGATTGCACCAAGCAATTGAGGCTAAAGAAAATGTAAAAATTGAGGACGCTACCCAAACGTTTGCCACAATAACTTTACAAAACTACTTTAGAATGTACAGAAAGTTGTCAGGTATGACAGGGACAGCAGTTACAGAAGAAGGTGAATTTTGGGATATATATAAACTTGAAGTTACTGAAATTCCTACAAACAAACCTGTAATTCGTGATGACAGAAACGACCTAGTATACAAAACAAAAAGAGAGAAATACAATGCCGTAATAGATTGTGTAGCGGAATTGTCAAATTCTGGAAGACCGGTTCTTATTGGTACAACATCAGTTGAAATTTCTGAATTACTCTCAAGAATGCTAACAAGAAAAAAAATTCATCACAATGTACTAAATGCAAAATTACATAAGAAAGAAGCTGATATAGTGGCAGAGGCAGGAAAAAGTGGCATTGTTACTATAGCAACTAATATGGCCGGACGTGGAACTGATATTAAAATTTCAGATAACATAAAAAACAAGGGAGGATTAGCAATAATCGGAACTGAAAGACATGATTCTAGAAGAGTAGATAGGCAGTTAAGAGGAAGATCCGGTAGACAGGGTGATCCTGGAAGTACTCAATTTTTTGTGTCACTTGAAGATAATTTAATGAGGTTATTTGGAACTGAAAGAGTTTCGAAAATGATGGATAGAATGGGTCACAAAGAAGGTGATGTACTTGAACATTCGATGATGAACTCTGTGATCGAGAGAGCACAAAAAAAAGTTGAAGAAAACAACTTTGGCATAAGAAAAAGACTTCTTGAATATGATGATGTAATGAATATGCAAAGAGAAGTGATATACAAGAAGAGGAAGAATGCTTTAGATGTAAATAGGTTAAAAGTTGATGTTGCAAATATGATTTTTGAAAGTGCTGAAAGTATTTACTTAGATGCAAAAAATAAAAATGATTTCAAGGACTTTGAATTCAATTTAATAAGATGTTTTGGAATTACATCGTCGATAAGTAAAAAGGACTTTGAATCACAGGATGAGATTAAACTAGTTAACGGACTATACAAAAGTATATTAGAAAATTATGAAAGAAAAAATCTAGAAAATATAGATAAGGTTTTTCCAATAATTAAAAATGTACATGAAAACCCTAAAAATAGATATGAGAGAATTGTTGTCCCATTTACTGATGGTAAGAAAACAATGAATATTGTAACTAATTTAAAAAGTGCTTATGATTCAAAAGGAAAGAAGTTAATTGATGATTTCGAAAAAAATATATCGTTGGCCATTATTGATGAAACATGGAAAACCCATCTCAGAAAGATGGATGAACTTAGACAATCAGTTCAATTGGCTGTTCATGAGCAAAAAGATCCACTTCTTATTTATAAGTTTGAGGCAAAAGAGCTTTTTTTCTCAATGATTGATAATTTAAATAAGGATATATTAACCTTTTTAATGAAGGCTGACTTACCTAGTAGAGATCCAAATGAAATTAAAGAAGATAGACAAACAAGAAGACAACAAGCTTATAAAACCTCAAAAGAGGAAGTATTAAACAGTGATGAGCTAGCCAGACGAAACAGAGATATTGGTGGCAATGTTTCTCAAAAAAATAATATGGTTGAAACAATAACTCGAGAAAAGAGAAAAATAGGAAGAAATGAAAGGGTAACTGTTAGAAATATGCAAAGCGGTGAAAAAAAAGAACTAAAGTTTAAACAGGCTCAAAACCTTATTAACTCCGGAAACTGGATTATAGTTGAAGAACAATAAAAGAATTTTAATTATTGGCCCTCACCCACCACTAAGAGGCGGTATTTCAGAATTTAATTACATATCGTATAAAAATCTAAAAGATTTATGTAATGTTTTTGTTATATCACTAAAAAAAAATTACCCAAACTTTCTTTTTCCTGGAAAATCACAGTTTATAAAATCAAGAACTGACTATAAAAATTTTCAAAACTTTAATATTTATAATCCATTTGATTATAAAAAAGTTATTAGAATAATTAATAAAAAAGAGATCGATACAATTATCACTACACACTGGAACCCTGTGATATCATTTCTTTTTGGGATAATAAATAGATTTAGTAAAAAATCTATAAAAAAAGTTGGTATAATTCATAATGTTCTTCCACACGAGAGATTCCCCTTTGATTATCCTATGCTAAAGTTTTATCTAAATTCTCTTGATATTGCAATTACTCTGTCAAAAAACTCAACCAATTCATTAAAAAAAATTTGTTCAAATAGTTTACTGATTAAACAATTATACCACCCAATTAAAAATAACAAGATACTTAATAGAGATGAGTCTATAAAAATTTTAAAATTAGATTCAAATTATCGATATATATTACATTTTGGTTTGGTGAGAGGCTATAAAGGTCTTGACCTTTTAATCGAGTCAATGGCTGAGCTAGTAAAAAAAAATCAAAAGTTAATATTACTGATTGTTGGTGAATTTTATAGTGATAAGAAAAAATATTTAAGTCAAATTAAGACGCTAGGGATTGAAAAAAATATTAAAATTTTTGATGAGTATATGGAAGGAAATATTATTAATCATTGGTTTTCAATTGCAGACTTGGTTATTCAGCCTAACAAAACTTCATCTCAAAGTGGAGTAACTGCTCTTTCTATAGGTTTTGAAAAGAAAATTGTAACTACTGGAGTTGGTGGAATAGGAGAATTTATAAGTTCTAGAAATGGATATATTTGTGAAGCTAATGTTAAAAGCATGAGTAAGGTTATCAATTACGCTTTAAATGATAAAAATTTTAATTTTGAAAATCTCAAGCACCTTAAAAACAAATTCTCCTGGGTCAATTACTCAAGAAAAATAATAAGTATAATAAATGAAGTTTAAAGTCCGATTTTTAATATTTTTCTTTTTATCAATTTCTTACGGACAAACTGAACTAAAGAATGCATATTTTGCATCTGGTTGTTTTTGGTGTGTAGAATCTATATATGAGAGCTTAGAGGGCGTTAATGATGTCGTTTCAGGATACTCTGGTGGTTGGCTGAAAAACCCATCATACAGGCAAGTTCTTACTGGAAAAACAGGTCATGCAGAAAGTATAAAAGTATCCTATAACCCTAATCAAATAAGTTTTTCAAAACTCGTAGAAGTCTTTTTTGCCTCACACGATCCAACAACTCTAAACAAACAAGGGCCAGATATTGGACCACACTACAGATCTATTGCTTTTTATGAGACTAATGAAGAAAAGATTATAATTGAAAAAGAAATCAAAAGATTACTGGACAATAAAATATATGACCTAATTGTCACAGAGGTTAAGAATTTTGAAATATTTTATTTGGCAGAAAGTTATCATCAAGATTACAAAATAAAAAACCCAAATAATCCTTACATATGGAATGTATCTGTACCTAGAATTGAAAAATTTAAATCTAATTATTCTGATTTCCTAAAAAAAGACTGATTCTTCATCAGATTTTGATAAAAAATATAAGCCATGTATCCTGCAATTAATCCATATGCGCCACCAATCACAATATCTGAGGGGAAATGGACACCACAGTAAACCCTGCTGTAAGAAACTACTGTTGCCCATATGAAAAGAAATTTTCCTATTCTGTTGTACTTATTGAGTATGAGATAAAAGAATGTTGCTATAGCAAAAGAATTTGCTGCGTGAGCTGAGAAAAACCCATATAAACCTCCGCAACCCGTCTTAACTACTCTTATAAGTCCTGAGACAGATTCATCATTACAAGGACGTAAAATTTCAAAAAAATGCTTAGATAAATTACTAGACTGATCTGTAAATAAAATCAATAGTCCAATAACAAAGAAAAATAAAAAAATTGATCTAATTTTTGATCTTATGGAATTTAGGTGTAGATATATTAAAAAGATATAAAGTGGTATCCAAGTGTATTTGTTTGTTATTATGAGCCACAAAAAATCAAACTGTTCACTTCCTAAATTGTTAAGAAAGATTAACAAGTCTATATCCAGGCTTTTTAATTTATCGAACATTAATTCCGAATGCCGTATTTATCAAATAAATAAACAAGCGAGGCTACAGCTGCTGAACCCAATTCTAATTCTCTTTTGTTAACATTTTCAAAAGTATCAATTTGAGTGTGATGATAATCAAAATACTTTTGAGAATTTGGTCTCAAACCTGCCAAAATATTGTCTGGTTTTCTTAGATTGGATATGTCTGCACCACTACCGCCTTTGATGAAAACATTAACAAAATATGGTGCAAAAAGTTTTTTCCACTCTAAAATCTTCAAAAAATTACTGTCACTGCAAGTAAAAGAAAAACCAAGAGGTCTAAAACCTCCGGCATCAGATTCTATCGCAAATATATGATTAACTCCATCTCGGTCAGCTACCTCTTTATACTTGTTTGAACCTCTTCCTCCATTTTCTTCATTCATAAATAAAACAACTCTTATTGTTCTTTTTGGTTTGTAAGAAATTTTATTAAAAATATTAAGTAAATCCATTGAGTGAACAACCCCTGCACCATCATCGTGAGCTCCATCACCAATATCCCAAGAATCTAGGTGACCTCCAACCAAAATAACTTCGTTCGGGTATTCAGAACCTTTAATTTCAGCAATTACATTATAAGATTGAGAATCTCTGATGGTTTTACACTGTTGTCTGAAAAGAAATTTTAAGTTCGGTTTTATTTTAAGTAGATCACTTAATTTATTGGCTCCTTGGGTACTGATTGCAGCAGCTGGTATTCTTTTACTCTTTGGTAAATTACCATAGGTTAAACCTCCTGTGTGAGGAAAGTCATCAACCCTCAGTGTCATTGATCTTACAATTACACCAATTGCACCATATTTTGATGCTTCTAATGCACCAAGAGCTCTTTGATCAACAGCTTTACCGTATGCTGTAAAAGTGCTTATGTATGTTGGATCCATAGGTCTGTTAAAAAAAACAATTTTACCATCAATTTTTTCTTTTCCTAGCACCTTAAGTTCTTCAAGACTTGTTAACTCAATAACATTTGCTTTTAAACCAACTGATGGGGTTGCTACTGAACCGCCAAGGGCAGTAATATTAACATTAAAAGTAATTCCAGGTTCGGTTTCAATTAATGCAAATTCTTTAGGACCACGAATCCATGTTGGAACCATTACGGGTTGTAAATAAACATCATCAAAACCTAGTTTATCAAGTTCATCTTTAGACCACTCAACTGCTTTTTGAGCCTCGAGTGATCCAGAAAGCCTTCCTCCAATCTGATTTGATAAGTGATCCAACCAATTATATGATTTACTTTCAGTCAAAGCTTTCGAAAAAATTGATGAAATTACTTTTTCATCGGATTGTGAAGAAAGGGTAAGAGTAAAAAGAAAAATTAATGTAAATCTCATTATTATTTTCCAGAAAATTTCTTAACATCATCAGAATTAATATTATTATTTTCTGATAAAATAGTCAGTCTTTCTATCACATTTCTAAGTTCTCTAACGTTACCTTTCCATGAAAAAGTAGTTAGTAGTTTAACTGCCTTGGAATCCATGGTGAAAATTCCGTTATCGTTGGCGTTGGATAATTGCTCTAAAAAGTGATCAACTAAAAGAATTATATCATCCTTTCGATCATCTAATTTTGGTACATTGAGCTCTATAACAGCTATTCTGTGATACAAGTCTTCCCTGAACTTGTTTTCTTTGATTAGTGTTTTTAAATCCTTATTTGTTGCTGCGATAATTCTGGAGTCTACAAAAATATCTTTTTCACTACCAACTTTTTGAATTTTACTTTCTTGAATCGCTCTTAATACTTTTGATTGGGCCGATAAACTCATATCACCTATTTCGTCCAAGAAAATTGTTCCATTATTTGCAGCCTCAAACTTGCCAACTCTATCCTTGTGGGCAGAGGTAAAAGATCCTTTTAGATGACCGAATAATTCACTTTCAATCAGTTCAGATGGTATGGCAGCACAATTTACTTCTATGAATGGTCCATCAGATCTTAGACTATTATTATGAATTTGTCTTGCAACAAGTTCCTTTCCAGAACCGTTTGGACCTAAAATCATTACTCTTGCATTGGTCGGAGAGATCTTTTCAATTACTTGTTTTAACTCTAATATTTTTTTTGATTCTCCAACTATATCATATTTAGTTTGTTTGGATTGCTTATTTGAATTCTTTTTTAGCTGAACTTTATTTTTTAAAGATTCTCTAACTGAGGATAGTAAACTATTCAGATCTGGTGGTTTTTCAATAAAATCAAAAGCACCTTTTCTCATGGCCATAACTGCGGTCTTTAAATCACCGTGACCGGAAATCATAATTATTGGGATTTTATCATCAAACGTTTTTAGAAAATTTAAAACATCAATGCCATCTTTTTTTGGCATTTTAATATCACAGATTACAAGTTCAAGATTTTCTGATTTAATTTTATTTATTGCTTCTACACCATCAGATGCCTCAATAATTTTATTTTTATTATCATCTTCAATAAGTACTTTTTTTAGTACTCTACGAATAGCTTCTTCGTCTTCTACAATTAATATATTTGGCATTGTTTTTTTTTACAAACTTAAGAAAACATATCTTTCACTTTATCAAAAAAGATTTTTGATTTTTATCAGGGTTTGGCTTAAAGTGTTCTCTAAACTTATTTTCTTTAATTAGCGTTTTTAAGTCTTTATTTGTAGCTGCAATAATTCTAGAGTCTACAAAAATATCTTTTTCACTACCAACTTTTTGAATTTTACTTTCTTGAATCGCTC
>OZSS01000413.1_pt1 | contig 20363 bp, 13 predicted proteins | sample 1779911 | NCBI WGS metagenome assembly OZSS01 (sample SAMEA2603589, study PRJEB24840) | metagenome | biome: Water; feature: Photic zone; material: Seawater sample | place: Mediterranean Sea | collected 2013-11-12 | depth 10 m | reverse complement strand
ACACCCGCACCAACACCAGAGCCAACACCCGCACCAACACCAGCTCCGAATACTGATCCAACTGCAATGGATATAACGGTATTAAATGATGGAGATGTCGGTGACATATGGGGTGGCAACACTTATTTATCTTTTTTTGATGAGTTAAATGGGTATTCAGATTGTACTGATGAAACAGCTGGCACAGAAAGTTGTGCAAGTGTCGATTGGGAAGTGGTAATTGATAATGACCGTGGTGAAGTTCTTGAAGTTACATATTTAGCAGATGCAGGACATGCTGGTCTTGTGGTTGGTCCGTCTCCTGCAGTCAATTTAAGTGATTATTCAGATGGGTCTTTATCGTTTGATATAAAAATTTTAGATGATGGTGCTTCAAATTTATCTGCTGGTTTTTATGTAAAAGTTGAAAGCGGTTCCCAGATATCTGGCGAGTTACCAATCAGCGGTATTGAAGCAACAGGCGAATGGGAGTCTATAAATTTTCCAGTATCTTCATTAACAGCTAGCGGTGAACTTAACCTTGGCAGTATAACTGCACCGATGGTCTTTTTTCCTGAATTCCAAACAGGCGCAGGCCTAATTTATCAAATAGATAATGTTCGATTTACCGGAATTGCAGACGGAGCCATGCCACCAACAGGACCAAATGACGGCGGGTCTGGATCAACAGTTAATTACAATCTTTTAGAGTATGGCGCAGGCAATGTTTCTGATGTTATTAATCCTGACAGTTATCGTTGTGCAGTAGATTTTGGTAATTGGATCTATAATGCTGGTGTTGTTGAGCCAGCTATTCCAGGTTGTGACGCTTCAACCAATATCCCGTCAGGAACACCAACTAAACTTCAACCCCAAATAATGCAATCTCTGGACAAGAGGGTTCCTACTCACAGATGGTGGGGTTCAATTCCTTTCCTGGGAGAAATGACAGTTGGTGACTTTAATGATCCAGCTCATGTGACAGCAGATCCGATTAGAGCACGAGTAAGCAATAAAGGAGCAAGGCTTATGGGACTGCCTAGTGGCTATCAGTTGCGAGGAAATTTCCCACAATACGATGGTCCAGAACCATTTGCCGAAGTATTTGATGGAATTGCTATTGCTAACTCTAAATATTCCGAGCTTAATGCGTATTTAGTTGATTATAGCGATGGGTCAGTAACGGTTGGATGGACCACAAGCAATATGACAAATGTTATGTGGGCAACTTTTGTTCATGGCTCTCCGTATGTTTACTTCACTGTTTTTGATGGCGACCCGATTATCGTAACCAAAGCAGCTGATAGCGGAGAAAAAGGTACTTTCTATGAGTTTGATAATAATCTTGGAGTTTGGACAGACGTTGCTGGAATTAGAAATAATTTTCTTATAACCGGTGAACCAGGAACAACTTATTCCAACATTGCTAGCAATAACATTACTATTACAAAACCCAATGATGGTACGGCATATACGGCCTTTACTGTCAGCTACCTTCCTGCTCTTGAAGGCATTCCAGGAAATGACATGGTTGATTATTTTGCTAGTCGGGCAAGAAACCAAGTCAGTGAAGTCGACATAAATTATTCAGTAGATAGATCTACTAACACTGTAACTGTAAGCCATGATTATTTAGATTTTGAAGGCAACCCTATCGATACTATTGTGGGTATGCATCCAATGCATTGGAAATTTTCAGATCAAACTACTTCTAATTACAAAATACGAAGTGCTAGAGGAGTCATAAAATTTGCTGAATTATCCTCGTTTGAATATCAGATTCCATTTGTTGGAGTTTTGCCTCTAATGCCATCACTACCAAACACTTACGATCAAAACACTCTTGAACAATATGTGCAGGATTATATTTCAGGCGGAGAGGATAGTTGGATTAATAGCACAGATACTTATTGGTCTGGAAAAGCCTATGGTAAAGCTGCAGAAATTGCAGGCATAGCTAGATCAATTGGAATGGATCAGGAGGCAGATCAAGTTGTAACCTGGTTGAAAGAGCACCTTTCCGATTGGTTCACTGCCGAAACTAATGGTGAGCTCGATGAACTTCGCTATTTTGTTTATGACGAAGAATGGGATACTTTGCTTGGCATCGAAGAAGCTTATGGCTCTCATCAAAGACTTGCTGATCATCACTTCCATTATGGGTATTTTGTTCGAGCAGCAGCAGAAATATGCCGACAAGATAGAAACTGGTGTTCGGAAGATCAATATGGTCCTATGGTTGAGCTGCTAATTCGCGATTACGCTGGAGATCCAGGAGATGATATGTTTCCGCCACTCAGAAATTTTGACCCAGCCAATGGTTTTTCATGGGCTGATGGTAAAGCAGATGCCTTGCAAGGGAATAATAACGAATCAACCTCAGAAGCAGCTAATTCATATGGTGCAATCATACTTTATGGACTAATTACCGATAACCAAGATCTTGTGAACAAAGGTATATATTTGCATGCATCGACTTCAGCAGCCTATTGGCAATACTGGAACAACATAGATGGGTACAATAATCTTGGTGCTGACTACGATAATTTTATTCCTGGCTACGATAAGATTACAACTTCTATTATTTGGTCAGCAGGAGCAGATTTTTCAACTTGGTTCAGCCCTGCCTATGCGCACATTCTAGGAATCCAAGGCCTGCCATCAAACCCGCTTATTTTTCATGTGAGCCAGTACAAAGATTACATGGAGGATTATGTGACATTGGGCTTATCTGAATCTTCTAATGGCAAACCTTCTGGATTACCGGAGGATCAATGGCGTGATTTATGGTGGAATCTATGGGCGATGGTCGATCCAGAAAGTGCCATTGCAGACTATGAAACTATGGCACCAAATTACAATACTGAAGCAGGCGAAACCAAAGCGCATACTTACCATTGGTTACAAACTTTCAATGCACTTGGCCACATTCAAACTGGCACGGGTGAGCTCACAGCCAATCATCCAGCTGCAGTTGCCTTTAAAAAGAATAATGAAATGAATTATGTGGCTTATAACTTTGGTGATGCGCCTCTTGAGGTCAGCTATAGTGACGGCAAGACCTTTACTGTGCCAGCCAACAGCTTCAAAGTTGAAGGCTCAACATCAAATGAAGATACAACTGGACCGCTAATCTCGGAACTAGATGTTATATCTGAGAATGTATCAGATAACACTTTAGTCTTTGACGGTGAGTCAGTTAAAACCATTAAGCTAAGATGGCGTTTACAAGACCCATCTGGCATTACGTTTGAAACATCTTTTGGCAATTCTAGGATACTTCTAGCACGAACCGATGGTGGTTCTGGTGGGACTAAGTCATGGGATCTCGACAGCCTTCAATCTGAACGAGTCTCAGGTGATAGTACGGATGGGTATTATGAAAAAGAACTTGATTTGGCTGCTGATCAACACCCAAGTGGTGAATTCTCAATCTCACTAAGACAAGTAGGTGATCTTGAGGGCAATATAACCACTATGGAGATTGAAGAGGGATACCCTCTTACCATTGTTAACAATTCCCAGTAAATACAAAATCAACTGTAACAATAACTTGCTAAAAAAGTATTTTGATTGTCACTAAATCAAATTAACCTGCGGCCATGAAAACACAGAAGGCATTATCAACATTTTTAAGTTTATTTATCATCATGCTGAGTTTAAGCGTTATCAGCATGTTTGCTATGATGTTTTTGGATATTTCTTCATAAGCATTTAAATAACTTAAACTTTAAAATGTTTTATAATTGGGCTATGAAAAATTTAGCTCTAATCCTTATTTCACTTTTAATTATTACAAGCTGCGACACAGCTTCAGATTTTGACAAATACAAACAACACGTTATTACTCTTGCTTCAGATGAATTTGAAGGCAGAGCACCAGGCACACCAGGGGGCATTAAAACCAAAAATTATATTGCCGATCATTATGCTAGTCTTGGTTTAAGTTCATTTGGTGATTCTTATCTAATGCCGGTTAACTTAACTGGAGTTAATTTAGTAGTTGATCAATCAAGCTTTGATTTATCGGTCAATGGTGAAGTATTAGAGTTAGCTTACCCAAGCGATGTTGTTTATGGCACAACTAGACAAGTCGATGCTGTTTCTTTTCAAGATAGTGATTTAGTTTTTGTAGGCTATGGCGTGAATGCGCCAGAGTACGATTGGAATGATTATAAGATTGATGTCAAAGGCAAAACCGTAGTTATGCTCATCAACGATCCAGGTTTTGAGCTTAAGGGAACAGAGTTTAATGGTAAAGCTATGACTTATTACGGTCGTTGGACTTATAAATTTGAAGAAGCAGCACGCCAAGGAGCAGCGGGCGCAATTATTATTCATGAGACAGCTCCAGCATCATACCCATGGGGTGTTGTCGAAGGTGGATGGTCAGGTGAACAGCTTAATTTAACTTTTGAAGATAACAATATTAGTAGATCTGCACTTGAAGGCTGGATTCAGCTCGATGTCGCTGAACAACTGTTTGCAACTATGGGGACCAATTATGCAGAGATGAAAGCTAAAGCTTTATCCAAGGATTTTCAACCTGTGCCAATGGAAGGTATGCAATTAAGTGCAACCATGGTCAATGAACTAAGAACCTCTGACTCACACAATGTTGTTGGTTATGTTGAAGGTTCTGAAATGCCAAATGAATATGTGCTTATTATGGGTCACTGGGATCACATGGGTGTAAATCCAACACTAGAAGGCGATCAAATTTTTAATGGCGCTGTCGATAATGCTACTGGTACTGCTGCAGTTATGCATTTGGCTGAAACTTTCTCCAAAAGACAGCCAAAAAGATCTATTGTTTTCATAGGCTTAACGGCTGAAGAATCAGGGTTGCTTGGCTCAGCCTATTTGGCAGAGAACCCTCCCTTTGAATATGGCAATGTTATTGGTGGGTTAAATCTTGATGCGTTTCCAGCAATTGGCAAATCAAAAGATATCACCATCATAGGTTTTGGTGCTTCAGAGTTAGAGCCAATATTAAGTAAGCACGCATCTGAGGAAGGCAAATACCTTGCTCCAGATAAATCTCCAGAAGCTGGCTATTTTTACCGATCAGATCATATCAATTTTGCCAAAAGAGGTATTCCAATGATCTATGCAGACCCAGGCATTGATTTGGTTGATGGTGGTTTAGAAAAGGGTATTGCAGCTGCAAGAAACTACACAGCAAATGATTACCACAAACCTTCTGATGAAGTTCGAGATGACTGGGATTGGAGTGGGATAGAACAAGACTTAGATATTTTCACTAATTTTATCGATGATTTGGCTAACTCAGGCGAATATCCAAACTGGTATGAAGGCAATGAGTTTAAAGCACTGCGTGATGAAATACGTGATTAAGTAACTTAAAGGGGGAGAGCGATCAATACAACAGAAAAATCCAAACAAGCTTTCTTAGCATGGCGCAAATTGCCAGCACCTGCTAGAGGTGAATACATTCGAAAATTTGGCGAAGCATTGCGAGCTAGAAAGGACGAAGTTGCTCAACAAATTACAACAGAAGCCAAGAAAATTATTTCTGAAGGCGAAGGCGAAGTCCAAGAAGTCATTGATATGTGTGACTTTGCTACAGGTTTAAGTAGACAGCTATATGGCCTCACTATGCCAAGTGAAAGACCAAACCACCGACTACAAGAAATATGGCAACCTTTGGGAGTAGTAGGATGCGTAACCGCATTTAATTTTCCTGTAGCTGTGTTTGGTTGGAATTTTTGTCTTGCTGCAGTATGCGGCAATAGCATTATTTGGAAGCCCAGCCCCCACAGTGAGGGTTGCGCCCATCTAGTTAAAGAAATATGGGACAGCGTTGCCGATGATTATAAAGATTTAGTCTTAGTTAGCTTAGGTGGCAATGATGCAGCAATAGCATTGGCTGAAGATGAAGGTATCGCACTATTTTCAGCGACTGGCAGTTGTGAAATGGGCAAAGCGCTAGCTCCAATAGTCGCAAAAAGACTTGGCAGAAATCTGTTAGAGCTGGGTGGTAACAATGCAGCAATTGTTTGCCCTTCAGCAGATTTAGATCTGACAACAAAAGCCATTACTTTCTCAGCAGCAGGAACAACTGGCCAAAGATGCACCACCCTAAGAAGATTGTTTGTGCATGAAGATGTTTATGATGAAGTGACATCACGAGTAAAGAGTGCATTTGAGGGTTTAGTGATTGGAGATCCAATGGACAGGGCAACTCAAGTTGGCCCACTTATTTCTGAACAAAGTTATGATGCCATGCAGGCCAAACTTGAATCATGCAAATCAAAGTCTTTGAAAGTAACAGGGGGAGAAAGACTGCCAAATGATAATGGTGTCTTTGTTACACCAGCTATGGTTGAAACTAATGAGCATATTGAAGAGATGAATGATGAAACATTCGCACCAATTCTGTATGTCATGCCTTATAAGAACCTAACAGATGCCATAGCTTTACAGAATTCTGTGAAACAAGGACTTAGTAGTTCTATTTTTACTAATGATGTTAGAGAGTCAGAGCTTTTCTTGAGCGCCGAAGGTTCGGACTGCGGCATTGCAAATGTAAATATAGGCACGAGTGGAGCTGAAATTGGTGGTGCTTTTGGTGGTGAAAAAGATACCGGCGGGGGAAGAGAGTCTGGTTCTGACTCTTGGAAAGCCTACATGAGAAGAACTACAGCCACAATCAACTATGGAAGCGATCTTCCATTAGCTCAAGGCGTGGAATTCGACGACAAATAAAGAATATTTCTTATTTATTACTTATAAATAACATGTTTTAATAAAAAACATGAGGTTGTTTGCCAGACTGTCAGTTTATCTAAGTGTAATCTTGCTTACAGCATGTGGCGGTGGCGGTGGCGGTGGTTCTGCACCTGAACCTGCACCAACTCCTGCACCAACTCCTGCACCTCCTGCAGGCCCAACAAGATATTACCCTTCAGCTATTGCAGGAAAAGCAATAGATGGTTACTTATCAAATGCAACTGTTTGGATTGATGAAAACTTTGATTTTGTAAGGCAAGAAGAAGAGTTGACAGCAATTACCGAAGAAGGAGGCAGTTTCGCTCTTGATCCAACACAGCGACTTTTAGATCTTGGCTATATAGAGCTAGTGCCAGAGCCAACACCTGAACCAACACCAACACCAGAACCAACACCAACACCAGAACCAACACCAACACCAGAACCAACACCAGAACCTGAGCCACAATATCAAGTGGTTGAAGGGAAAGAAGATCTTCTCGATGATCAGATTGCTTGCTGGATTAAAAGACCAATAGTCGTTTATGCAGATGAGTTCACAGTTGATAGTACTCGAGGACAAGTGACAGAACCTTTTAAAATGGTCATCCCTCGTTTGAGCAAGTATGGCGATCAGCCGGTATTTGTTACTCCTTTTACAACGCTACTCACAGAACTAATAATTGAAGCAAAAAGAGAGATTCTTGAAGAGGAATTGCCATTCAATCAAGGTTGTGCAGAAGAAGGGTGGTTAGTTGATGATGAAATAGAAAGTAGGGTGGACGATTTTGATGACCGATTCTTTAATTTGTATGGGTTTAGGATCTCCGACCTTGTCACTGACTTCATTGGAACTGTTGACGGAAAAATAACTGAAGAAAGAGCAGGTGAACTTGTCGATATCTTCCTGAAACAAGTTCTCCCACTTGAAGAAAGCTTAACGCAAGATGTCTCAGAAAAATTTAATCAATATTTACCTGTAACGATGTACTTAAATGAGGAAGCAAGAAATAAGATTTTTGCAGACGGTGATCTAAATGATATTGAATTCAATTTTCATGGCAGCTTTATTGGTCCAATTAATGAGAACCTTGAAAATAGATACAGCTTTTACGCAACAGAAATTACCCTTGATGACGAGAATCAATTAACTAGGTATTACTGCTCTCCGGATTCCGTGACATCATGCGCATACAATGAATTTTCACTTAATGGCGTCAAGCGAAGTGCAAGAAATTATAATTTTGATCAATCCTTAGTCGATAAATCTGTTGATTTATCTGTGCTTCCAACTCCTTTTGAAAATACTGTATATGAGTTTGCCATAGGAGAAGATAGTTTTGGTTTTTGGGATTTTGACCCCAATAGACCCGAGCAAGATTATCAGCTTTATTGTTTCGACAGAAAAAAATTCTCACTAACTGCAGAGGATGGTGACGAAAGTTCAGTGTTAAATCGTGGAGAAAAGAGAGTTGAATTGATAATCCAGAAAGACGCAAGAGATGAAGTTTATGAAAGCTGTTACCCAATAAGAGACTGGAACAGAGAAATATTACAATATCAAACTTATAATCTAGATGGCCTTACTAACTTTGATGGAACCAGTGTTGCTATTGTTGAGCCACCTTACTCTAGAGGTCTGCCACAGTTTTTTGATTGTTGTGGCAACTCTGTTCTAGGGTTCTCAGTTATGGATTATTTTAGCGATCCAGAAGCGTATGATACAGAGGATATAACTAATGATTTGCTAAGCCTTGATTATTCGTTTGGTAATTATCCATTCTTTTCTAGACGGGGGTTGGGTGCAAACTATACCTTTAATACAAGAAATGATACTGAAAGATTGCAATGGTCTTTCAGTTCAAATGATTCAAATTATAGGTGGAAAAGCCAATTATCTTTTGGCACTTCTCCATTGGAAGGTGGGCAGTTTGAGAATCAGCAAAACTGGGTTGGCCGAGAAGCAATAGAAAAATTTTGGGAAAAATTAGAGGAGTATGGGCTCGAAGAATTGAAAGGAAATCAAGGTATACCTCAGTTTAATGAAATCTCCTCTTTAGAAATAAGCACAAAAAATACTGGAGAAAGCTTTAGAAATACACCACTTTATCTAAATCTTACAAGACAACAAATTACACTTGGTGAGAAATATGTCGGTGACGCAGTACAAGCAAATTTATTAACAAAATTTAAAAAGGAATGGCTGGTTAGTGAGATGAAGGGTCAAGAAATTGCATTTGAGGACGAAGTAGAAATTTTGATCAATCATGTGGGCCTAGATGGATTTAATCCAGAACTTGAAAATAGAAGAATGAATTTTGAAGTCATGTTGACCCAATATAGAGAAGGATCTAACCCAGGGGTACAGTCTGATTCTGAAGATAGGTTATTACTATCCTTGCCGATTGATATGAATTCAGTTTCTGATGGCATTGAGTTTACTCATAATGAAGAAGGCACAATGAAGCTTATTAAAGCTGATGGAAGTGAGATTGAAAAAACAATTCAGCCAAATAGCAATGTATTTACTTTAACGGATACAGATCAAGATATTTTAGAAAGCTATTTAAGTATTCTGTATAGATTTTATACTCAATTAGATGAGGCTAATAGAGAGTATTTAGAATCATTTTTTGATGTTAAGTCATATGCAAGTGTTTATTTCAATAATAATTTTATCAATAGTTCTAGTCCGCTATGGAGAAGTTTTGACCTATTTGAGGGGCCAATTGAGTACTACGATGATAATTCAGTCAACTTTGAAAATCTGCTTTTCTTTAATGAATACCAACATGCGGTACAAATTATTTCTGGTGAAGGCAACAGCAGAGATATATGCATAGGAATTGGAAACAAAACATCAGATGTGGTCACAGCAAGACTGGCTATTAAGGGTCCTGAGAATTATGAGTTTAATGATGCTTTACCAGAAAGCAATGATTTAGTTTTATCCTCATATCAGCTAAACTGGGCATCAAATGATCAGCCACAATGTGTAACAGTCAAAACGTCTGAAACATATAATGATAATGCTTATGATCGAGTTGAAGCATACTATTTCATTGAGATTATTCCTGAGATTAGTGCTACCACTTATCGTAGCAATAAATTTATGGTGCAAGTTCTGGATAAGTACCAATAAATTATCGCTATAATATCTTCAATACTTATTAACTCATGTTCATATTAGGTTTAACAGGCGGAATTGCAGCTGGCAAAACAACTGCTACTGATTTTTTCTCAAACAAAGGCATTCAAATAGTTGATGCTGATGAGATCTCCAGAAAACTTCAAAAAAATGGGGAAGCTGGCTATGTTGAAATTCTTCAGAGATATGGCGATGGCATTTTGGGGTCTGATAAAGAAATCGATAGAAAAAAACTCAGAGAAAAAGCTTTCAGCAAGCCGGATGAAAAAGAATGGTTGGAAAGCTTAATGCATCCGTTGATTCGTGAAGCAACTATGAACGCATTTAATGATGTTAAATCTGATTGGGCCATATACAGTGCTCCTCTCTGGAGCAACCGTAATCAATTTGAGCGTGTGCTTGTAATAGATGCGCCAAAACATATCCAATTGGAAAGAATAAAAAGCAGAGATAATACAAATATCAAGATTGCGGAAGGCATTTTAAATGCGCAGATAAGCTCAAATGAGCGCATTAATTTTGCAACTGATCTAATTAAAAATGATGGCAGCATAGATGAGCTCAATAATAAGCTTGAGTTTTATTTCAATTTATACACTAGGATCGCCAATGACAAAAAAAGTTAACATTACCTGCCCGAATTGCAAAAAGATTGTAGAGATAGATTCCAGGTTCAAACCTTTTTGCTCCAAGGCTTGTAAAAGCATAGATTTTCTAAGATGGGCCAACGAAGAGGTGGCGATCGAGACATTTGAACAACCACCAGAAGAACAAGAAGATTATTGAGGAGATCTTGCCTTCTTTTGACGTTCGAATTCTTCTTTACTCATTTTTGTAATTTTAATATTCACAAGAATCTTGATGACATCATCTTTGAATGATTCAATCATGGCATCAAACATATGAAATGATTCTTTCTTGAATTCATTGATTGGATTTCTCTGGGCATAGGCTCGTAACCCGATATTGCTTCTTAGAGAATCTATGTTCTGCAAGTGTCTTTTCCATTGCGCATCCAATACTTGCACAGCTATTTGTCTTTCAAGTTCTGTTCTTCTCTCTTTTAGGCTTTCAAATTTCTCGTAATAAAATTTTTGATAGAAATTATTCAGAAAATCCATAACAGAGCCAAAACTTAGCTTATCTCTGCTAAGAAAGTTAAAGTCTGGTGATACTCCTAGATTCTGAGAAAGTGTTTTATCAAGCGAATCAAATTTCCATGATGACATTTGATCTTCTGGCAAATGTTTATCGGCAACTTTCTCTAAATAGTTGTCTAAATACTCCATCATTAACTTATCAGTTTCATTTTCATCAAGGAAAAAATCTCTAAGCTTGTAAACAGTGAGCCTCTGATCATTTGATACATCATCGTATTCTAGAATTTGCTTTCTAACTTCAAAGTTTCTGTTTTCTATCTTCTTTTGAGCATTGGCAATGGCACCATTAAGCAGCGGGTGCTCAATACTAGAATCATCCATACCATCACTTAGTCGTGAAAAGAGCTGTTTTCTATTTTCGTCAATAAATAGCCTCAAAACTGTGTCATCTAAAGATAAGAAAAATTTTGAATAACCCGGATCACCTTGGCGCCCTGATCTTCCTCTTAGCTGATTATCGATTCTTCGAGATTCATGCCTTTCTGTCCCAATAACATGAAGCCCACCAGCATCAAGGACTTGTTGGTGTTTAGTTGCCCAGTCTTGATCGCCTTCTTCTTGCTTTCCACCGAGCACAATATCTGTCCCTCGTCCTGCCATATTTGTAGCTATTGTTATGGCGCCTGATCTGCCTGCTTCAGCAATAATTTTAGCCTCTTTCTCATGGTATTTGGCGTTAAGCACCTGGTGTCTTATACCCTCTCGTTTTAATCTATTTGATAATTTCTCAGAACTTTCTATCGAAGCTGTACCAACTAATATGGGTGCAGTTTTAGCGTGAATATCTTTGATTTCTGCAACAAGTGCATTGAATTTGTCTTCTTCATTTACATAAACGACGTCATTCACATCTTCTCTGACCATTGCTTTATTCGTTGGTAACACAACAACATCCATACCATATATTTGTTTGAACTCAGCAGCTTCAGTGTCAGCTGTTCCTGTCATCCCTGAAATTTTGTCAAAAAGCCTAAAGAAGTTTTGATAGGTTGTTGAAGCTAATGTTTGAGTTTCTTGTTGTATTGGTACCCTCTCTTTACATTCCAAGGCCTGCATCACTCCCTCTGAAACTCTTCGCCCAGGCAGTTTTCTTCCTGTGTTATCGTCAATTAGCACGACCTGATTTGACTCCACCATGTAGTGGACATTTTTTTCAAATAGCAAATTAGCTTTTAATGTAGCTTGGATATATTTAAGAAATTTTAGGTTGTTTGTTGTGTATAAACTTTCATCCTCTTTAATAAGCCCTCTTTGAAGCAAGAATGACTCAACTTTCTCAAACCCATCATCGGTTAACTCAACAGTTCTTAACTTTTCGTCAATAAGAAAATCGCCTCTTTCACTATCTTGTAATGGTTCATCTTCAGTGCCCTCTCTCATTTGTCTAGATAAGCTTGGCAGAAGCTTTAAGAAAATAGGATATGCGGCAGCATCATCATCGGTAGCGCCTGAAATAATTAGAGGTGTTCGAGCTTCATCAATCAAAATTGAATCCACTTCATCAACAATTGCAAAATTTAAATCTTTCTGAGTTTTTTGGTAGTTATGAAGCACCATATTGTCTCTAAGATAATCAAACCCTAGCTCACTACTTGTGCAATAAACTATATTCGAGTCATAGCCTGCTTTTTTATCCTGAAAATCCTGGGTTGATGTTAGGGCACCAACTTTTAAACCAAAATATTCATAAACTGGCTTCATCCAATCAGCATCTCTTTGTGCTAAATAGTCATTAACAGTAATTACAAATGTTTTTTTACCAGACAGTGCATTAAGGATAGCTGGTAGTGTAGCAACCAGTGTTTTTCCTTCTCCTGTTTTCATCTCTGCAATATTGCCTCCATTGAGCACCAGGCCTCCAATTAATTGGCAGTCAAAATGGCGCAAACCAATAGTTCTTTTGGCTGCTTCTCTTACAGCTGCAAAGACTTCAATAATTTCTTGTTCAGTTGGGTTTTCCGACATAGAAAGATTTTTAAAATCATTCTCTGACATAGATAAAGACTTATCTTCATATGCGTTTATTTTATTTACTATTTTTTGATATGCGTCAATGCGTCTTTGATTAGAAGATTTAAATATCTTGCCAAATAGATCTAACATTATGCTACTTCTTCAGATATAGGCTTTAGGTAATTGATTGGAGCGTCCTTAATTTCATCAATCTCGATAATTTTAAAGGCATTTTCACTTTCAATTTTTCTCAAGAGCTGATTGTTTAATTCGTGCCCTGATTTAAAGCCGTAATACTCACCAATTAGATTATGTCCAAGCAGGTAAAGATCACCAATAGCATCTAGCATTTTATGTTTTACAAACTCATCAGCAAATCTTAGCCCACCTTCATTTAAGACATCTTCTTCACCAACTCCAATTGCATTGTTAAGACTTGCTCCTAATGCTCTGTTATTTGCTTTCAGCATTTCAAGCTCCTTGTAAAGGCCAAATGTTCTTGCTCGACTTACTTGTCTTATGTAAGAGGTTTGGGAAAAATCTATTGCGGCTGTTTGAGGGTATTTCTGATAGACAGGGTGGTCAAATTCAATTCCAAATGAGACTCTAAATCCTGCATAAGGTTTAATTTTAGCAACTGCATCATCTCTTTGAACTTGCACTGATTTTGTAACATATATAAATTTCTTAACTGCATTTTGCTCCACAATTCCTGCAGCTTGAACTAAGAAAACAAAACGAGTTGAACTGCCCTCCATAATTGGAATTTCAGGACCATCACAATCAATAATACAATTATCAACACCTAGCCCTGCAAGAGCTGACATCAAATGTTCTATTGTTGAGATTTCATAACCATCTTTTTCCAGTGTTGTAGCCAAAGTAGTATTTCCAACCATATTTGCTTGAGCTGGCATTTCAATGACTTTATCGCCAGCAATACGTCTAAAAATTATTCCAGTATCTGGGTCAGCAGGATGCAAGGTTAGCACTGCTTTTCTTCCGGTGTGAAGACCGACGCCGGTTGCGGATGTTTTGTTCCTAATTGTTCGTTGTGCAAGCATGAAGTGTTATTTTAATTTAATAATGTTAATTTTTATATCGAAGTTTCTTCTTTAGTTCAAAAAGAGCTATAGCTGTAGCAACAGCAACATTCAGTGATGATATTTGTCCATGCTTAGAAATTTTCAACAACTGATCACAATTCTTCTCAACTAATTTTCTGAGACCCTTCTCTTCGTTACCAAGAATTAGAGCATTCTTGCCCTCAAAGCTAGTTGCTTCAAGTGATGCTTCTGCATGCTCAGAAAATCCGCTCACCCAAAAACCATCTTGTTTTAGATGCTCAATAACTACATTGATGTTTGTTGCTTTGAAAAGCTTTAAATCAAAAATCCCACCCGTTGAGGTTTCTATAGCAGCAGTGTTGAAGAAGTCAGCAGAATTATTCTTTGGGATAATAACTGAATCAACTCCAAAAAATGATGCGGATCTCAAGCATGATCCAAGATTTCTTGTATCTTGCACTTCATCTAAAACCAAAACAACCTCTCCAAAATCTAAGTCTTTGTCTTTGATATCTCTAATAACAGGTTGTTTGCAAATTGCACTAAAATCACCCTTTGATGAAATGGTTTTGACCCCATTCTTTTTTGCTAATTCAATCAGAGACTCAATTCTGTTGTTTGAGCTTGAGCCTTCATTAATAGAAATAATCTTGTCTGCATAATTAGCAAGCAATGTTGAGATGCATTGAAGGTTTTTTATTTCAATTGTCATTTTAGTAGTAAAGTGAAATCTTCCCTTCTAATTCTCTCACATCGCCAATGTATATGTTAATTTCATCCCCTAGAGAAAATTTATTTCCTCGTCGTTTACCTTCCAAAGAGTAATTTCTCGCATTGTATCTGTAGTAATCATTTGGCAAATCGTTCACATGCAGCAAGCCGCTTGTGAAAAGTTTTGGAACATCAACAAATAAACCAAAATCTTTTACACCAGTAATGAAACCTTTAAAACTTTTGCCTTTAAAGTTTGCAGCATATTCACAGAGCAGATTTTGTATGACTTGCTTTGAGGCAAACTCTGCAGATTTTTCTTGTGCAGAGCAGTATTCAAGTAGGCCTTGAAGTTCTTGATCTTCAACACCCTCATTGCTTAATGTGGCAATGATTAATCGATGAACCAAAAGATCAGGATACCGTCTGATAGGTGAAGTGAAGTGAGTGTATTTCTTATATTTAAGACCAAAATGACCAATATTTTCTGTAGTATATTCTGCTCTTTGCATTGCTTGAAGAATTAAGATGTTCAGAATGGAAGCATCTTTTCTGTTTTGTATTTTTTCCAAGAAAAAGGGAAGATTTTGAATATCTTCAATATCTCCTTGCCAGTTAATTGAGCGTCTTTTAAGTGTTTGTGAAAGTCGATCTATTTTTATAGATTCAGGATTGCCGTGAACTCGAAATATTCCGTTTTTGCAGTTTTTTTCAAGAAAATCAGCCGCAACTATATTTGCAGCTAACATGAATTCCTCAATTAGTTTATGAGAAGTAAGACGAGAACGATCAATGACATCAATCACATTTTCATCTTTATCAATTTTTATTGTTGGTTCTGCAATTTTGAAATCTAGGGCGCCTCGTTGTGTGCGCTGTTTTAGTAGTTGGTTAAAAAGAATGAAGGACGATTGAAGTGATTCTTTAATACGATCATCAGGCACAGAGATATTTTGCATATAGCCCTCAACCTCATTGTAAGTTAGACGGGCTGCTGACTTAATGATGCCTCTGTCAAATTTGTAATCCTTAATAATCCCTTGCTTATCAAAGTTAATCTCCACGCATAGTGCTCTTCTTCTTTTTTGAGGCTGTAAAGAGCACAAAACATTGGATAAATTTTCAGGCAACATAGGCACAACTTTTCTAATGAAATAGACTGAAGTTGTTCTTTTAGAGGCTTCTTTGTCAATTGGTGTGTCTGGCTTTACGTAATAAGAGACATCTGCAATAGCTACTTTCAGATGAAAGCCATCATCATTCTGAGAACAAAAAATTGCATCATCAAAATCTTTTGCATCCTCTCCATCAATTGTTACAAAAGGAAAATCCTCGAGCCGATGCTTATCATCTAAAAATTGATCTTCGATTTTCTTGGCATTGATCAATACACCATCTGGCCAAGTGTCATCAAGTCCATAATCATTCAGAGCTTTTTGATGATAGTCAGATAATTGATATTTTTTCATGAGAACTATTTTTTGAAGATCTCAGAATCATTCTTGAAAGATTTAAATTCCAAAGCATTTCCAAAAGGGTCTTTAAGGAACATAGTTTTTTGTTCTCCAGCTTCACCTTTAAACCTAAGATATGGTTTGATGATGAATTTAATATCAGCTGCTGCAATTCTCTGACTCAATACATCGAATATGTCCCATTCAAGAATTACCCCAAAGTGTGGAACCGGAACATCTTTGTCGTCAACTTCATTGATAGTAACTTTTTGCACCTCTCCAATATGCACGACGAGCTGATGACCAAAAAAATTGTAATCAATCCAGTGATCGCTCGACCTTCCTTCATCTAACTGTAATTTTTCGCCATAAAATTTACGCGCTTGTTCTAGATCATTTACAGGAATAGCTAAGTGGAATGGTCTAAGTTGATTCATTTTTATTTAATCTTGTTATCTTTTTTTTGTAAGCTTCTTTCCAGGACTTAAGTGTGTATTCTGGCATTCTTTCTTGAATATTATTCAGATTTTCTAATTTCCATTCATCGGTAGTATTGGCATCTTTCCATTTAACTCTTTCCTCTTTGCTTCTCATGCACCCAAAGCAAGTATTGTTTTGATCATATTGACACACGGAAATACAAGGAGAATATACTTTGCTTTTCTTTTCACTCATAACAATCAGTATTATAGTTTAGCTATGAAATTAAAAATCATTTTTACCTTATTTTTGGCAATTAACATATTTGCCTCCGAAGACTTAAAGATAAAATTAGATTCTGAACTTGACGGCTTGATGACAAAAGTTATTGAGTGGCGGCATGATATTCATCAATATCCAGAGCTTGGGAATAGAGAGTTTAGAACATCCAAAAAAGTAGCAGATCATCTCACAGCCCTAGGTATTGAGGTTGAAACAGGGATAGCATACACAGGAGTAGTTGGTTTAATTAGAGGAGGACAGCCTGGACCGACAGTTGCTTTGCGTGCAGACATGGATGCTTTGCCGGTTGAGGAAAAGACTGGCTTACCCTTTGCCTCTAAAGTTAGAACAACATACCTTGGAAATGACGTTGGAGTTATGCATGCATGTGGCCATGATGCTCATGTTGCTATATTGATGGGCGCAGCTGAATTTCTTGCAAAAAATAAAGAACAATTAAAAGGCAACATAATGCTAATTTTTCAGCCAGCTGAAGAAGGCCCACCCGAAGATGAAGGTGGAGGGGCAAAGATGATGCTGCAGGAAGGTATTTTTGAAAAATACAAACCTGAAGTTATCTTTGGTTTGCATGTTACCAATATTCCTAATGGAGTTTTATTAGTGAAGCCTGGCCCTGCAATGGCAGCAGCGTCTGCATATAGAATCAAGGTAAAAGGAGTGCAAACTCATGGCTCAACCCCTTGGTCTGGAATAGATCCAATAATGGCGACTGCTCAATTAATTGAATCTTTAAATACTGTTGTAAGTAGAAGGATCAATATAATTAACAACCCAGCTGTTGTCTCTGTTGGTTTAGTGGAAGCAGGCACAAGAAACAATATCATCCCAGAGGATGCCATGTTGATGGGGACAATCAGAACTTTTGATCCAGAACTTCGCAAAGAAATTTATGATGAGATACGACAAATTGCTAAAGGGGTAGCTACAGGCACTGGAACAGAGATAAGTGTAGAGTTTGATGTTGGAGGATTTTATCCTGTAACTTTTAACAACTATGAACTTGTAGAAAAAATGGAACAATCACTAATTGAAGCATCAAGTGGCAAGTTTATGAAATCAGATATACCAGTTACAGGGGCAGAAGATTTTTCGTACTTCTCTCAAGAAATCCCAGGCCTTTATTTCTGGTTAGGCGTAAATAAACCTGGTGTTGGCTTAGATGCTGCAAATTTTGGAGATAGTAGTGAGGCTGCTGGAAATCATTCACCATATTTTTTAGTTGATGATTCTGCTCTTGATGAAGGTGTCAAAGCTATGACTTACTTAGCGCTTGATTACGCCAACCAGAATTAAAGAAGGACTCTGTTGACAAAATTGAGCATGAGATTATGAGATTCTGGAGTTTCCACTAAAGAATCTAATACTTCCTGAAATTGAGCCTCATTTTCAGTATATTTTTCTTTGTAGATGGCTAGTCTTTGAAAGACTGTTGACCTATCAACTTCTGGATGGAATTGAAATGCCCAGAGCGGCTTATTTCTAAGCTTGAAACTATGGAGACAATCAGATGTGTAAGCTAATAAATCTAGACCAGCAGGAAGTTCCAAAGCATATTGTCTGTGGATTGATAAAGCAGGAAATTTATCTGGAGTGCCGCTAAAGACTGGGTCAATAGTTGCTAAATTGGTAAGTGTTATTGGTATGCTGCCCATCTCATAATCTTCATCTTTGCTTAATATTTCTCCTCCAAAAGCTAAGACTGCAAGCTGAAAGCCAAAACAAGATGCAAACGTTGGAATATCAGTATCTCCAGCAAATTTTATTAATGAAATACAATCATTAACAAATGGGTATATTTTAGGTTCTAGGACATTTGCCTCTGAAGCGCCCCCAACATACAAGGCATCGTAGCCTTCTAGCACAGACGAATCAAAAGATGGAGTATCAAACACATTCAAAACATTAATTTGACTAACATCAAGCTGGCTATAGCGAGCAAAGCTCTCAAGCTCTTCAGCTCTGACCTTATGATCATCTCTAATTTGAAGTAATAGTATTTTTAGTTGTTCTCTTTGCATTCTGCCATAAATGTAAATTTAATTTATATCTTATTTATAGTAGAATATCGATATGGTGCAATACATTATCGTTGGTTTACTAGGCTTTTTATCAGTCATTTCAATGTGTATGTTTCTTTTTGTAAAAGAAGGGACTAAAGGGCTTAAAGCAAAACCATATAAGACAAAAAGTGGAATTGAGCATACAGCTGACAAGTCTCGTATGAAACACATAGTTTAAATTTCAAACTATTTTCATTCCCAAACATCTAAGATTAAATGAATATTAAGAAAATCATCAGCGTAGTTTTGCTTGGATTTCTGTATTCCTGTGGAGGCGGTGGTGGAGATTCAGCACCAGAACCAACACCTGCTCCTGAGCCACTTTCAATAACATTCAATGATAAAGCTGTAACTACACCAGAAGATACAGAAATTAGCTCCTCATTAGACATCACTCTTAGCAGAACAGCATCGCTAACTTACACAACGCTTAGCCCTCCAAGCTATGGGAATGTAAGCTTCTTCGGCAAGAACTTCACATATACTCCAAATGAAAATTTTTACGGCTCTGACTCTTTTACAGTTCGGGCAAGTTCTGGGGGTGTAAGTGCGGAGGGTACAGTTGAAATAGATGTAACATCTGTAAATGATTTGCCTGAGGTGAATCTATCACTTGTTGGCTTTTCAGCCAATGAAAGCCCTTTGATAATTACTGATTCATTTATTGAGGTTTCCCTTGACTACTCAGATGTTGAGAATTCAAAGGAAAATTTAATTGTTAGAGCAAAATACAACGGAGAAGACACTGAATTAGATTTATCTTCAGAGACCATTCCTTTTGACCCATTCAATGGCAATCTATCTGGCCCAAAAAGTCTGTATGTCGAAATTGATGATGGCGATGCGGTGGTTTCCCAAGAGGTTAGTTTTTGGGCAGCAAAAAAATTCAATCATAGCGTCAATGATGATTTGGTTTACACACTAGTTGGTGATACTGAAAACCTTGAAAGAGGTTTTAGATATGTTTTATTTCTGGATGCGCTCCCAGATGTGGATGTAAGAAATGCTGGTCGTGAAGCATTGCGTTTTTATTTTTCAGATTTTGTTGGTAATAGCAATGAGTATTTGCTTGAGACCATAAATAATGTGTTTAATGCAGTTGTAATAGAGGCCCCGCTCGGTGAGTCAACACTTGGTGTTGAGACAGGCTTTACCAATGAAAATTGTTTGGGAGAAGATGTTGACCCAAACATCTATTGTATTTTTGATATAGCTCAACTTGCCTATGATTATGCAGCAAGTTTTTTTGGAGAATCCTATTTCGATAATTATTCAGTCATTACTGGAATAAATGGAAGAGGTGTAAATAGTGGCAATATTAATGTTCAGCCTTTGTCTGATTCTAAAGATGGTATTGATGTTAATCAGTATAGAAG
>OZSS01000410.1_pt1 | contig 20385 bp, 19 predicted proteins | sample 1779911 | NCBI WGS metagenome assembly OZSS01 (sample SAMEA2603589, study PRJEB24840) | metagenome | biome: Water; feature: Photic zone; material: Seawater sample | place: Mediterranean Sea | collected 2013-11-12 | depth 10 m | reverse complement strand
GGTGGCGGATGTGCAGCTTTTTCGTTAGCTAGGCTTATAAAGAAAACTCCATTAAATAATATTAATTTATTTTTAGGTAAAAGTTTTGATCTAAACAAAGACCATTTTTGGGGTTTTTGGAAAAATAAATTTAATGAGGATGCTTATAAAAATGCAGATCATATCTGGTATAAATGGTCTATATGTACAGAAAACTCTAATATAATACTCTCTTCTAAAACGCACCCTTATTGCGCAATCAAGAAAAAAAAATGGCTAAGCTTTTGTCAATCAGAACTTAAAACCATCAAGGTTAATTATGTAAAAGAAAATGTTATTGAAAGTGATAATGCTCTATTCGTTAATGATAAAGAAATAAATAGCGAATTAGTTTTTGATAGTAGGCCTCCCGAAATTCCTTCAAATATTATGTTACAACATTTCCAAGGTTATGTGGTTGAGGCTAATAAAGATGTTTTTGATGATACAACCGCAATTTTGATGGATTTTAGATGTGACCAATCTAGAGGTATCCATTTTATTTATTTACTACCGTTTAGTAAAAAAAAAGCGTTAGTTGAATCAACAATGTTTTCCAAAAAAATTCAAAATAAAAGCTTTTATAAAAACGAGATCTCTGAGTATCTAAAAAAATATTTTGATTTAACCTCCTTTACAATTTCTCACCATGAGGAGGGTGTGATACCTATGCATGAAATTTCAATTAAATCTCAATATAGTTTTAGTATTGGTACAAGGGGAGGAGCTGTAAGGCCTTCTTCTGGGTATGCATTTACTTTTATACAAAAACAAGTATTTCAAATTTTTAACCAAATAAGGAAAGATAGTTTTATAAACACAAAAATTCATAATAATTTAGATCTGTTTTTAGATAAGGTTTTTATATGTGTGATAGATAAATATCCTCAATTAGCTCCTAAGATTTTTTCTAGTTTAGCAAGTAAATTAAATGGAGATGAAATGGCACAGTTTATGTCAGGTGAATGTTCTAAATTAACAATATTTAAAGTAATTTTTGCTATGCCCAAACTTCCTTTTATTAAATTTTTTATGTTGATGTTAGTATCTAATGCTAGAAATTAATTTATATTGGTGGGATTATTTATCCTTATTTTTAATTTTCTTTGTGGGCATTCCTCACGGAGCATTAGATGGTGCTATTTCAATAACATTAGGGTACTCAAAAAAAATTAGTCTCCAAATTCGTTTTTTAATAAGTTATTTATTATTCTCAAGTGTAATACTAATTTTGTGGTATTATTTTCCTGTCATCTCACTAATAACTTTTATTTTAATAAGTATATTTCATTTTGGATGTGGTGATTTAAAATGGAACTCTGATAATTTTTACTATATCAGAGGTTATGCTCATGGCAGTTTAATTGTTTTAGGAATAATTTTTATAAATCTAAGTGAGGTAGAGCAATTCTTTAAAATTTTATCTGGTAATAATTTATCTTTATTATGGATATCTTTAAAAGCTATGCTTTTGTTTTGTTGTTTATCGATAATTTTTTTATTGATAAATTATAAAAGGATAAATTTCTCTATTGATTATTTGAAATTAATGTTTCCAATCATTTTAATAATTTCGTTTTCCCCACCTTTATTAGCTTTTGCGCTATATTTTTGTTTTATACACAGCTTTAATCACATGAAAAGAATAATACCAACTTTGTTTAACTTTATGAATAAAGCAAAAGCCATCTGGTTAATGGCAATATTTTCTTTATTAAGTTGGTTGGGAGGTGCACTTTCATTACATTATTTATCATTTAGCTTCAACCAAAATGAAGCATTAATTAAAGTTATTTTTATTGGATTGGCTGCTTTAACGTTTCCACATATGGTTCTTGTTGATGGTTTTTTTAGGCAGAAATTTAAAATTTAAACTTTAGTAACTGATGTGGTTAGATAAAGAAAAAATTGTCAATAATAAGCCTAAATGCACATTAGATTTAAATATCTTTAAGGGGTGATTTTTGTTTAAGTCTTGAAGTTTAATAACTTGAAATAATAAATGAAGCCCACATATCATGACGCCCAAGAACCAAAAATAGTTAGCCTGTAAAAAATACCCGCCTAGTATTAGTAAAATAAAACATAAAATATATGAGATACTCACGAAAGCACTTAAAAAGTTTTTTGCAGATACTGCGGAATTTTTAACTCCGAATTTTTCATCTTCGTTTTTGTCCTGGCATCCATAAATTGTGTCGTAACCTATAATCCAGAAAACTGTTGCAAAATAAATTAAAATGATTCCTAAATTCCAATTTTCACTGGCTGATGCCCATGCGGTAGGAACCGCCCAGCTAAATGTTAATCCTAGAACTACTTGAGGCCATTTAGTAAACCTTTTAGCCAAGGGGTAAATTATTATTAATGGTATTGCTGAGATTGCAACAAACCAAGTTTTAGTATTCAGTTGATATAAACAAATTAAACCAATCAGTGACATAATTAATAAAAAAACAAAAGCTTGATTAACTGAAATATCACCCTTTGCTAGAGGTCTATTTTTCGTCCGGGTTATTTTTTTATCAATGTCCTTGTCCCATAAGTCGTTTATTGTACAACCTGCAGCTCTCATGACAATTGAGCCTATAAGAAAAATAAACATAATCTTAAGACATTCAAGCAGACTTAAATTTGTTAAGGGAAGAACCCACCAACCTGGTAAAAGTAAAAGCCAAAAGCCTACGGGTCTATCAAATCTACCTAGTCTAATCCATTTTATGTAATTATTAGGTAAAGCGTCCCACCAACCGTTCTCAACCATGTCGCTATTATTAGTTTTTGGTGTATTCATAAATAATGCAATATCATCTAATTTTAGTGCGATCAATCTGCTGTAGATTTATTTTTTTAAAAAGCATAGGTTTTACGAATGAGAAATTTTTCATATCAGCCTAAAATAAGGTTATTTATACCAGACAAGCTTATTCCGGATAAAAGGCTTATTATTTCATTGAAGCAATCACATTATTTAATCAATGTCATGAGAAAAAAAATTGATGAAAATTTATTAATTTTTAATGCAGATTGTGGAGAGTACTTAGCTAAAATAGAAAAAATAGATAAGAAGAAAGTATCTTTAAATATTTTACAAAAGTTAAGAAATCCTGAAATTAAGAATGATATTTGGGTTATGTTTGCTCCAGTAAAAAAAACACCAAATGAGTATATTATTCAGAAGTCAACGGAGTTAGGTGTATCAAAAATATTTCCAATATTGACTGAGAGGACAATTACACAAAAACTCAATTTAAATCGATTAAATGATATTGCTATAGAATCTGCTGAGCAATGTGAGAGGATTACTATACCTGAAATTCTTCCTCCTCAAAAAATAATTAAGGTTATTCAAGATTGGAATGATAAGAGAAAGATATTATTCTGTGATGAGACAATAAGACATCAAGTTGTAGACACTTCTTCTAACAGTAAATTATCCCCTAATTCTTCTTGTGCTATTTTAATTGGCCCAGAGGGAGGTTTTTCATCTGATGAAATAAAATATATTAAACAAAAAAACTTTGTGATTCCTATAAACTTAGGGCCTAGAATTTTAAGGTCTGATACCGCAGTAATTACCGCTCTTACTATTTGGCAAATAATGAATGGTGATATGAAACAAGAGTAATATTGTTGATATAAAAAAATTAATAGTTTTAAAAATAAATTATATTATAAACTGTTAATATGTTAATAATATACAGCTCTTTATAAAAATGGGGTCCGGATGCCAAGGTTAGAAAAAGAAGACCTTCTCAAATGGTTTCAAGCAGGAGAAAAACCTAGAGAAAAATGGAAAATAGGAACTGAGCACGAAAAGTTTGTTTTTCACAAAGAAACATTTGAACGTGTCGGCTTCACAGGTAAGTCTGGAATAAGCCATCTTTTAAATAAACTATCCCACGAAAATAATTGGGAAAAAATTTTAGAGAAAAATAATATCATAGCTTTAAAAGATGAAACAGGCGCATCGATATCCTTAGAACCAGGTGGGCAACTAGAATTATCAGGCACTCCTCTAGAAAATTTGCATCAAACATGTAAAGAGACTGGCAAGCATTTAAATATGATGAAGATAGCCATGAAGGATTTAGATTTATCAATGATTGGTCTAGGTTATGATCCTAAATGGTCTCGTTCTGATCAAAACTGGATGCCAAAAGGAAGATATGAAATTATGAGAAATCATATGCCTAAAGTAGGTAAACTTGGGTTAGATATGATGCTCAGAACTTGTACTATCCAAGTAAATCTTGATTATCTAAATGAAAAAGACATGGTACAAAAATTCCAAATCTCATTGGCTCTTCAATCTATTGCAACAGCCATTTTTGCTAACTCTCCTTTCATAGAAGGAAAGCAGAGTGGTTATTTATCCTCTAGAGCAATGGTTTGGACGGATACTGACCCTCATAGGACTGGGGTTCCTCAAATTGTTTTTGATGATGATTTTGGGTATGCTAAGTGGTTGGATTATGTACTAGAAGTTCCAATGTATTTTGTTTACAGGGAAGGTAAGTATATAGATGTTGCTGGACGTTCTTTTTTAGATTTTATGAATGGAAATTTAGAAGGTTTTAAAGGACAGTACCCAACAATAAAAGATTGGGAAGATCATATAACTGTTCCATTTCCAGAGGTTAGGTTAAAGCAATATTTAGAAATGAGAGGAGCAGATGGTGGTCCTTGGAATATTATTTGTGCCTTACCTGCTTTGTGGGTTGGTTTATTATATGACCCTCAGTCTCAACAGGAAGCTTATGATCTGGCAAGGCCTTTTATGAATTCAAAAATTCTTGAAGAAGGACGAATTTCGGCTGCTAAATTTGCTCTTGGAGGAAATATTAATAATGTATCTATACATGATATAGCTTTAGAAATGTTGAGAATTTCTAGTGACGGGCTAAAAAGACGCAATAAGTTAGATGGCAGAGGAATTGATGAGAGGCAATTTCTAGACCCGTTATTCAATATTGTTAACAATAAGAAAACAGGTGCTGAAATTTTATTAGAAAAATATAACAAATCTTGGAACGCAAAAATAGATAACATCTTTATAGAAGATGCTTTTTAAAAGTTAACTAATTAGTATCTGTCCCGCCTATTGTAATTCCACCCATTAGCAAGGTTGGTTGACCGACACCGACGGGAACACCTTGTCCATCTTTTCCACAAGTACCAATTCCATCATCTAAAGATAAATCATTTCCAATAAGAGAGATTTTAGACATGGCATCTGGACCATTGCCAATTAATGTGGCTCCTTTTAGAGGCTGTTTAACTTTCCCATTTTCTACCAAGTATGCTTCAGATGCTGAGAAAACAAACTTTCCATTTGTTATATCTACTTGGCCTCCAGCAAAATTTACAGCATATATACCTTTTTTAACTGAACTAATAATTTCTTGAGGTTCCATTGTCCCATTATCCATGTATGTATTAGTCATTCTTGGCATTGGATAATGCGAGTAAGATTGTCTGCGGCCGTTTCCAGTAGGCTCCATTTTCATTAATCTAGCATTCTGTCTGTCTTGCATATAATTTCTAAGAATACCGTCCTCGATTAAAATATTTTTTTTAGATTTTGTACCTTCATCATCTATTGTGATAGAGCCTCTTTTGTTTTCAATTGTCCCATCATCAATAACCGTAACACCTTTAGCTGTTACTTTTTCCCCAATTTTACCTGAAAAAATAGAGGTTCCTTTTCTGTTAAAGTCTCCTTCTAGACCATGTCCAACAGCTTCATGAAGCATAACCCCTGGCCATCCAGGACCCAAGATAACTGGCATTTCTCCAGCTGGTGTTGGAATAGACTCAAGATTAGTATTAGCTATCCTAAGAGCTTCTTTTACTTGCCCTTTCCACTTATCTTTATTAATCCACTCTTCATAAAGACCTCTTCCGCCACAACCAGAGCTGCCTGTTTCACGTCTTCCATTCTTTTGAACAACCAATGACACATTAAGTCGAATGAGAGGTCTGATATCAGCAACCCTTTCACCATCAGCTCTCAATATTTGAATGGCTTGGTATGATGCTGAAATAGAGGCAGATACCTGAACTACATTACTATCTAAAGATCTTGCATAACTATCAATTTCTTCTAAGAGCTTTGTTTTAACTGCAAAAGCAGTTTCTTCAAGTGGGTTTACTGATGTATAAAGAGGCCTGTTAACTCCGTAGGTTGTTGCTGGGTCCATTATACCTGAGTAGTTTTTGGAAACAGATTTTACAGTTTCGGAGGCTCTTTTAAGAGAAGATTCTGAAATTTCACCTGAGTGTGCAAAGCCTCGAGCTTCACCTGCGATTGCTCTGAGGCCAAAACCTTTAGTGCTATCATATGAAATGTTCTTCATCCGTCCATCGTCAAATGAAAAGGACTCAGATTTAGTCGATTCTAAATATAATTCTCCATCGTCAGCATTTTCTAGTGTCTTTGATAATATAGATTGAGCTTTTGTAAGATCAAAATTATTATCTTCATAAAAAATTTTATCTGTTATTTCTAAAGGAGATTTGTTTTGCATTTTTGAACCTAATTCTAATTTGTAGATACATATAAAATGGCAGTATTGTTCTTATTCTGCAAGGTTAAACACAAAATAAAGTTTAGTAATATTTTAGGTTCTATTTTTATTAAAATTAATTGCTTTTAGACCTAGTATTTTTGTTAAAAAAGTTTTAAATAATATTAGTAAACCAAATACAAAATTCATTTTAATTCCTAACAATAAAATCTTTTTACAGTTTAATTGTTAAGAGTTAAAGTTTGAGGAGTGAACGTAATGAAGATGAATTTCCAAGCTTCGATTGTTAGTTGGAAAGAAAAAATTAAAATTAGTTTAATAGGGATTACTTATTTTATTTTTTCTATAGCCAATACAGCATATGCATCGGAACCAAAACCATGGCAAATGGATCTTCAAGAACCTGCTGGTATTATCGCATCAAAAGCAACAGATCTTCACAACTTCCTTCTTGTTATTATCACTTTGATATCTGTTTTTGTTTTAGGACTGTTGGTATATGTTTGTATAAAGTTTAAAGAAAAGCCAAATGTAAAACCTTCTAAAACTTCTCATAATACTTTAATTGAAGTTATTTGGACCGTAGTTCCAGTTTTGATTTTAGTAGTGATTGCTATTCCTTCTTTTAAATTACTTTATTTAACTGAAGCTGATAAACCAGTGGATATGGTTGTAAAAGTTTCTGGTGCTCAATGGTACTGGAATTATGAATACCCCGACGAAGAAATATCTTTTGATAGTTACATGATTGCAGAAAATGAACTAAAGGAAAATCAGAAAAGATTGTTAGATGTAGATAACCCATTAGTTGTTCCTGAAGGTACAAGAATTAAATTCTTGATAACAGGAAACGACGTGATGCATTCCTTCTTTGTTCCTTCTCTAGCTCTTCAAGTTTACTCAATTGCTGGTAGAGTTAATGAAATTTGGACAGAGGTGCCAATGGGTAAGAAAAAGTATTATGGCCAATGTAATCAAATTTGTGGTGTAAACCATGCTTACATGCCGATAGTGATACAAGCATTACCTCAGAATGAGTACAAAGAATGGTTAAAAGAAGCTAAAGTTAAATTTGCTAATGTTAAACAAACTAATTTTAATAAATTTGCCTTACTAGATAAAAAAGAAATTAAGGAGATCAAATAATGGCATCATTGTCTCAAAGTTCACACGCTTCAGACGCTCATCATGATCATGGAGCTCCATCAGGATTTGTGAAGAGATGGTTATATTCTACTAACCACAAAGATATAGGCACGATGTACATAATTTTTGCAATTGTTGCCGCATTCATCGGTGGAGCAATGTCTATATATATGAGAATGGAATTAATGAACCCAGGTGTCCAGTATATGGAAGATGGACATATGTGGAATGTTTTCACAACTGCTCATGGGTTAATAATGGTTTTCTTTGTTGTAATGCCAGGCTTGATTGGTGGTTTTGGAAATTGGTTTGTGCCAATAATGATAGGTGCTCCTGATATGGCATTTCCAAGAATGAATAATATATCATTTTGGTTGCTACCTCCAAGCTTTGTGTTGCTTCTTTTATCTGCCGTAGTAGATGGTGGGGTTGGTGTGGGTTGGACTATTTATCCACCACTTTCAAGTTCAGCTGGCTCACCAGGTATGGGTATGGACCTAGCAATCTTTGCTTTACATTTGGCTGGTGCTTCTTCAATTTTGGGAGCTGCTAATTTTATCACGACTATATTTAATATGAGAGCACCTGGTATGACACTGCATAAAATGCCTTTATTTGTATGGTCTATGTTAGTTACTGTGTTTTTATTATTATTAGCTATTCCTGTATTAGCAGGAGCAATAACAATGTTATTAACTGATAGAAATTTTGGGACCAGTTTTTTTATCCCTGAGGGTGGGGGTGACCCAATTTTGTTTTTACACTTGTTTTGGTTTTTTGGTCATCCTGAGGTTTACATAATGATACTGCCAGCTTTTGGAATTGTGAGCCAAATTGTATCTACCTTTTCAAGAAAACCTGTTTTTGGTTATTTAGGAATGGCATATGCCATGGTTTCAATTGGCGTTATAGGATTCGTTGTTTGGGCACATCATATGTATACAGTTGGTCTTTCAGTTGACACAAGAGCATATTTTACGGCTGCCACTATGGTTATTGCTGTTCCTACAGGAATTAAAATATTTTCATGGATTGCTACAATGTGGGGTGGCTCTATTGTTTTTAGAATTCCTATGTATTGGGCAATTGGCTTTATTTTCCTTTTTACTGTAGGTGGTGTAACAGGTGTTGTACTTGCAAATGCAGGCTTAGACGTTGTTTTGCATAATACGTACTATGTTATTGCTCACTTTCATTATGTTTTATCTTTAGGAGCAGTTTATGGTCTTTTTGCAGCCTTCTATTACTGGTTTTCTAAAATGACAGGTTATGAATATAGTGAAAGTTTGGCTAAGCTTCATTTTTGGGTTACTTTTATAGGTGTTAATTTAACTTTTTTCCCAATGCACTTTTTAGGTCTGGCTGGTATGCCTAGACGTTACGTTGATTACCCAGATGCCTTTGCAGGTTGGAATATGGTTGCGTCTATTGGTTCTTATATAGGGGCTTTGGGTGCTATTATCTTTCTAGTTGTAATAATTGAGGCATTTGTAAAAAAGCGTAAAGCTGATAAAAATCCATGGGGATCTACAGATAATACATTAGAGTGGACAGTATCGTCTCCACCTGCTTTTCACACATTTTCTGAAATACCAAAAGTTAAATAGTGATTAGCTAAAAGATATGTCTGTAAATTCTACTAATGCTAATAGCGTAATCGAAGGTTACGAAAACATAAGTTCGCCATTAGATTATTTTAGGTTAATGAAACCTAGAGTAATGTCTCTTGTGGTATTTACAGCTTTTGTAGGTTATTACGTATCAACACCTGTTAATGGATATTATTTAAACCCATTTTTAGCTTTCATAGGGATTTTGGCAATTGCGCTTGGTGCTGGAGCATCTGGTGTGCTCAACCAATGGTATGATAGAGATATTGATAAATTAATGGAGAGGACTAAAGACAGGCCTATTCCGCAGGGTAAAATTATTCCATCGGAAGCTTTGTCCTTTGGCATAATCGTATCTGTTTTATCTATTATCATTTTAGGTCTTTCTGTAAATTGGATGGCTGCTGGGTTGCTAGCTTTTACAATATTTTTTTATGCTGTAATCTACACAATTTGGTTAAAACGAGCTACCGCCCAAAATATTGTGATCGGGGGTGCCGCTGGTGCGTTTCCTCCTGTAATAGGTCAAATATGTGCGACTGGATATATTGGTATGGAGTCGCTTATATTATTTTTAATAATTTTTTTATGGACGCCACCTCATTTCTGGGCGTTAGCGTTAATCAAAAAAGATGATTACGCTAAAGCAAATATTCCGATGCTTCCTATTGTTCATGGTGACGAGACAACGAAGAAAAATATTTTCATCTACACCTGTCTACTTATTCCCTCATCTATTTTGCCTTGGGTTTTAGGCTACTCTGGGTTAATTTATCTTATTATAGCAAGCCTGTGTGGCCTTGAGTTTTTCAGAAGATCACTATTAATATTTAAAAAAGATAATGGGGCAGAAAAAAAACTTTTTTTATATTCTATATTCTATCTAAGTGTAATTTTTGCTGGTATTTGTTTGGATAAATTAATTAGATTGGGATTATAGTATTTATTATGAAAACTAGTAAAAAAGATGATGATATAAAAGCTTTCTATGAAAATAGAAAATCAAAGAACATAGCTATTTTTAGCATAATAATTTTCATGGTCGTTCTTTTCTTTTTTATTACTATTTTGAGGATGGATATTACAGGGTAAATGACTGTTAGTTTATCAAAGAAAAATAATAATGCTCTTTTGTGGACCTCATTAATTGTAATATTCATGTTAGGTTTATCTTTTGCTTCTGTTCCATTATATGATTTGTTTTGTAGAGTAACTGGCTATGCAGGGACAGTTCAGAGAGCATCTATCGCGCCTGGATCAAATGGCCAATATAATAATGTACAGATAAGATTTGACTCTAATATATCCTCTGATTTGAATTGGGAGTTTAATGCGCCAAAACAAGAAATTTTAGTCCAACCAGGTGTTCAAGAAATAATTTATTATACTGCCAAAAATTTGTCTGACAAGCCGACTACAGGTACAGCAGTGTTTAATGTTTCTCCACCGAAGGCAGGTAGTATTTTTATGAAAGTTGATTGTTTTTGCTTTGTTGAACAAACTCTACAGCCTGGTGAAGAAGTTAAGATGCCTGTTTCATTTTATGTTGATCCAAGTATTAGTGAAGATGAAAATACAAAGAATTTAAAAGAAATTACTTTGTCATACACATTTTTTAATGCTGAAAAGTAGACTTAAGTTTGGAGTAAACAGAAGAGATAAAAATTTATTGGATTAAATTACGTTTAAATATATAAAATTAAGAGATCATAAGTAAGTAGGGAGATAGAAATGAGTGGCGATCAAAAACATCAATATCATTTAGTTGAGCCAAGCCCATGGCCTGCTTTAGGTTCAGCTGCCGGTTTTACCTTATTTTTAGGACTAACATTGTTTATGCATGAGTATCCATTCTCTTTATATGTTTTAGGCGCCGGCGTATTTATGGTACTGGCTACAATGTTTTATTGGTGGCGTGATATTGTGAGAGAAGCCGAATACCAAGGTCATCATACTCCAATTGTTCAAATTGGCATGAGATACGGTATGATTTTCTTTATATGTTCTGAGGTTATGTTTTTTGTTGCATTTTTTTGGGCATTTTTTGACTCAAGTTTATATCCTGATACTGGAGTATGGCCTCCAGAGGGTATTGAAGCGTTAGATCCTTTTGATTTGCCTCTGATAAATACTTTAATCCTTCTTTTATCAGGTTGTACAGTTACATGGTCTCACCATGCCTTGCTGCATAATAATAGAAAAGATTTTATAAGAGGTCTTGTATTAACAATAATTTTAGGTGCTATATTTACCTTTGTGCAGGCTTATGAATATCAACACGCAACTTTTGGCTTTACTGATGGTATATATGCTTCCACTTTTTATATGGCCACTGGCTTTCATGGTTTTCATGTTTTGGTAGGTACCATTTTCTTAACTGTCTGTTTATTCAGAGGTTTAAAAGGTCATTTTACAGCTGACCATCATTTTGGATTTGAAGCAGCTGCATGGTATTGGCATTTTGTTGATGTGGTGTGGTTATTCTTATTTGTTTGTATTTATTGGTGGGGTGGTTGATAAGTATTGGTAAATACTTATTCACTATTGGAGCATTTTTATAACAAATGAATATAATTTTTAAGCCAATGTTTTGGCCATCAATATTTTCTTTTTTTGTTTTTGTAATGCTTCTGAGTTTCGGGACTTGGCAAGTAAAAAGATTATATTGGAAAGAAGCATTAATAGAGAGATATTTAGAGCAAAGTCAATCTAATCCTGTTGTGAATCCATCAGATTTAAAAATAAATAATATTAATGAATTTAAATCTATCCAGTTTAAAGGTAATTTCCTGCATGAGAATGAAATTTATATAACTGGGAAAACATATGAAGGTAATGCAGGCTTTCATGTTGTTACACCTTTGAAACTAACAAATAAAAAAATCATTCTTGTTAATAGAGGTTGGGTATCAGAAGGTTATAAGGATCCCCAAAAAAGACAATTTAGTCTTACTCCTGGTCAATTAGTTATAAAAGGTATAATAAGATATCCACAAAAAAAAGGTTATTTTGTTCCAGAAAATGATGGCAAGAATGGCTTCTGGTTTACTATAAAACCAATTGAGATCTTTAAGTTTTTAAACATTAACGATAATGATTTTATTTCTGATTACTATATTGATGCTCTCAGGGTTGGAGAAAAAATGACACTTCCAATTGGTGTTAGTGGAAAGCCAAAACTAAGAAATCAACATTTATCTTATGCGATAACATGGTATGGGTTGGCATTATCTCTCTTAATTGTTTATTTTTCTTACCATGCATCACATGGAAGGTTCAAAATTAAAAAGAAATATTAGTATGTCGAAACAGATTAAGTATTTAAGTACAAGAGGTGGAGAATCTTCATTATCCTATGAAGATGTTCTTCTATCAGGATTGGCGAGAGATGGCGGTCTATTTATGCCTGAAGAATGGCCTCACTTTAGCTATTCAGAGTTAGAAGAAATGAAAACCTTAGATTATGCAGAATTAGCCACAAAAATTATGAAGCCATTCATCGAGCCATGTCTTAGTGAAAAAGAAATACTTGAAATATCTAGAGACACTTATTCCAGTTTTAATGAAGGTATAGCTCCTTTATTCAATATCAAAAAGAATATTTATATATTAGAACTTTTTCATGGACCGACATTCGCATTTAAAGATTATGCAATGCAATTTTTGTCTAGAGCATTTAACAAAGCTCTTCAAAAACGAAATAAAAGAGGTGTTATTCTAGGCGCTACCAGTGGTGATACTGGCTCAGCAGCATTGGAGGCATTTAAAGGACAAGATAATATAGACATCTTTATTCTTTTCCCTCATGAAAGGGTTTCTGAAGTTCAACAAAAACAAATGACTTATATCAATAATCCTGGCGCATTTGCGTTATCAGTGAAAACAGATTTTGATGGCTGTCAATCTATTGTGAAAGATTGTTTTGAAGATTTGATTTTTAAAGATCAAACTTCTTTATCTGCAATCAATTCAATTAATTGGGTAAGGTTACTACCTCAAATTGTTTATTATTTTTATTCTGCATTAAAAGTAGGGGCCCCTGAAAAGGAAATAATATTTTCTGTTCCAACTGGGAATTTTGGTAATATTTTAGCCGGGTGGATGGCAAAAAAAATTGGGTTGCCTATTTCAAAATTAATTTGCGGATCTAATCAGAATGACATCCTAACTAGATTTTTTGAAAATGGTGTAATGGAAAGAAAAAGAGTTATTACCTCTTTTAGTCCAAGTATGGATATTCAGGTTTCAAGTAATTTTGAAAGGTTATTATACATAATTAATGAATTAGACACAGCTAAAGTTAAACAGCAGATGCTTGATTTTAAAAATGAAGGTAAGTTTGAAATTACAAAAGAGCAATTGTTAGATATTAATAAACTATTTGCAGCATACAAGATTACAGATGAAGAAACACTATCTATAATAAAAAGTGTATACGAAGACTATGACTATTTATTAGACCCTCATAGCGCTATTGGTTACGGCGCTCTTCAAAAAGCCATAGGTAATAATCAGATACAAGATAATTCAACTGTAATTTCTTTAGCATGTGCACATCCTGCAAAATTTCCTGGAGTAATAAGTAAAAGCATTAATACTTCACCTGAAATTCCTACTACACTTGAAAAAATTATGGCTAGTGAAGAGCATTTTGAAGTAATTGAGTCGCATTTGTCTACGGTTCAGGAATTTGTCAAATCAAGAATGAGAAGCTAATGAATCTGGAATACAAAATACTAGATAACGGTCTTACCATTATAAATGATAAAATGAATGTTGATAGCAGCTCTATTGGAGTTTGGATTGGTTCTGGAAGCTCTAAAGAAGGAAAAAATCAAGCTGGAATTGCTCATATGTTGGAGCATATGGCTTTCAAAGGAACGTTTAACAGAAGTGCTCAGCAAATAGCTCAAGAAATTGAAGATGTTGGTGGAGACATAAATGCTTATACAAGTAAAGAAGTAACGGCATATTATTTAAAAGTTCTAAAAGAAAATACTGACTTAGGTATCGATATTTTATCTGATATATTGATAAATCCTACTTTCCCAGAAGAAGAAATTGAAAGAGAAAGAGGTGTTATTATCTCTGAGATTGGTCAATCAATTGATTCACCAGATGATAAAGTTTTTGAAAATTTTAATGCTACGGCTTTTAAAGATCAATCAATCGGAAGGTCTATTTTAGGTACAAAGGAAACAGTCAGTGAATTCAAAAAAATAGATTTACAAGAATTTCTTTCAGCTAATTATGCCCCACAAAACATGGTCATTGTTTGTTCTGGAGATATAAATAGTGATTGGTTTTTTAAAATCATAGAAGAAAAATTTTCACATGTTAAAAATAACTATAAACCAAATGACATAATATCAAAGTGGTCTTCAGGCTTCTGTGGTGAAGAAAGAGATTTAGAACAGACACAATTAGTATTTGGAATAGAGGGGTTGAAAAACTCTGACATAGATAGATACTCATTAAGGGCTCTAACTATTATACTTGGTGGGGGTATGTCGTCTAGGTTGTTTCAAGAGATAAGAGAAAAGAAGGGTTTATGCTATTCTATTTTTGCATTCAGTCAAATTCAAAAAACATTTGGGACTCTAGGATTTTATGCTGGTACCTCGCCTAATAATGTAGATGACTTGATTGACACAAGTCTTAAGGAATTGAAAAAAATTAAATTATCTCTTTCTGATCATGAACTTTCTAGAGCAAAGGCACAGATGAAAGCAGGTTTTATTATGGGACAAGAAAGCAATTCTGCTAGGTCTGAATATATAGCCAAATGCATGCTTGATTTTGGGAAGATAATCAAAAGTGAAGAAGTTAAAGAGAAGATTGAAAATATAACAATAAATTCAATATATCAGGTCGCTGATAAATTACTAACATCCTCTCATCCAGTCCTATCAATTATAGGCCCTGGAGCAAGTAAATATAAAACATTAGGAATCTCTTCCTTATTAAATTAGCTTTTTAAGCATTCCCTGAGAATGATATCAACTTTTTGGGATCTATTCCTATATTAACAAGCGATTTTTTCCACAATTCAGACCCTAATTGTTTGTCGAAAATTATTTCTTCTGAAGAATTTGATATTATCCAAGAGTTACCTAGAATTTCATTATTTAACTGATTATAGTCCCAAACAGCACAACCAAGAAAAATTTTAGACAACTCAGGTGATTGGTTTTCAGATATATCATTAAAAATTTCATTAGAGCTTGTAATCATTACTTTATCTAGAACAGGAACAGATGATGGGTACTTTTTATCATTTGAATGAAGAATAAAACCTTGATTTAAATGCACAGGGCCACCAAAGAAAGTCGTTTTATTTTCAATTTTTTTATTATTTTCAATTTTTAACTTTTTAAATATTTGATATATATCAAAATTGTAGAGTGGTTTATTTAAAATTAATCCCATCACAACATCTTTAGAATATTCACAAATTATTATAACAGAGTCTTGAAATCTTAAGTCTTCTAGTCCAGGTGAAGAAATTAAAAGTTTGCCCAATAGCTCTTGATACATATATATATATCCAATATATTCATTCGTTAATTAATAATATCTGAAAACTAAATATGCACAATCATGTAGTCACTAATAAATTTTATAAAATTATTATTTTTTTTATATGTTTGTTTCTTGCAAATCTAATTGAATTAAAAAATTCTTATGCTAAACAAACTACGATTTCAAAAAATTATATATCTAATGAAGTTTATGATTTTGTTAAATTTGATCTTCTTCTTGGGTATACTCCAGAAAATAATGGGGACCAGTATTTATTAGGTTTAGAAGTAAAACTTAAACCTAATTGGAAAATTTATTGGAAAAATCCAGGTGATGCAGGCCTACCACCTAAAATTATATGGGAAAATACAGAAAATGTAAGCACAGTGAATTTATTATTTCCTGCTCCAAAAAGATTTTCCTTTTATGATATTGAAACTTTTGGTTATGAAAGTGAAGTGGTTTTTCCTCTTGAAATAAAACCAATAAATAACAAGAAAAATATTAATGGGATTTTAGAATTAGATGCTCAGGTGTGTTCTCAAATTTGTGTGCCAGTTAAATATAAATTCGATTTAAGTAAAATTAATTATCTATTTCAAGATAAGAAATCTTTAACAAAAATCATTAAATATAAAGATAAAATTCCACAAAAAACTACAAACGAAAAATTAAAATATATTTCCGGTAAAATTGATGGAAATCTTATTAAATTAAAATTTAAGAATTATCTAAAGGATAATGTTAATGATATTATAGTAGAGGATGGTAAAGGTTTTATTTACCCAAAGTCTAATTTTATTGAAGATAATGAGTACTTAAATATTGATTTCGTAAAAGATAATGCAGCAGAAACTATAGATTTTCTAAATCTAACTTTTCTTACTAATAATATTAGTTATGAAATATCTATTGATAATCACAATAAAAAATTAGTTCAAACCTCTAAAATTAATACTAATTTAGGGATAAAAATTATCATTATTGCGTTTGTTGGTGGTTTTATATTGAACTTTATGCCTTGTGTGCTTCCTGTTTTATCTTTGAAAATGATACAATTAGTGGGTTTTAGAGCAGAAAGCAGGGAGATTTATAGAAAGAAAATAATTCTCAACATACTAGGAATTATGACTACATTTCTATTACTGTCATTTTTAACTTTCTTGGTTAAAGCAACTGGAAATTATGTTGGATGGGGAATCCAGTTTCAAAGTCCATATTTTCTTACATTCATGATTTTGTTAACTTTTATGTTTGCCTTAAACTTATTTGGAGTTTTTCATTATTTTTTGCCTTCAAAATTTTTGACATTTTTATCCTATAAACAGGAGGGTTATTTAGGAGATTTTATAACTGGAATGTTTTTAACTTTATTGGCAACACCTTGCACTGCTCCTCTGGTAGGGACAGCAATTGGTTTTGCGTTGTCAGGAGGTTTTATTGATATTTTTTCAATACTTTTATTTATGGGATTTGGTTTATCATTACCTTTGACGATTCTTTTATTTTTTCCAAGCATAATAAAACTTATTCCTAAGCCAGGGAATTGGTTAATAGTATTTAAAAAACTTATGGGTGTTTCGCTCTTGGTTACTTCATTGTGGTTAACCAGCATTTTGTTAAGTTTACTAAATCTCAAAAACCCAATTTCAAAAGTTGATAATAATTTTTCTGAAACAAGATGGAATATTGAACAGAATTTTATATTTCCTAGTCAATTAGCCCAAGAGGGTAACACTGTTTTTGTAGATATTACTGCTGATTGGTGCATAACATGCAAAGTTAATAAAAAATTTGTCTTAGACAACCCTGAAGTTACTGAATTATTTAAGAAAAACAATATTATTTTCTTACAGTTGGACTGGACTAAGCCAAATGATAAAATAAAAGAATTTTTAGCTCAAAAAGGCCGATATGGCTTGCCATACAATGAGATATATAGCCCATCATTAATAAATGGTAAAATATTACCAGAGTTATTAACTACCGAAATTGTTAGGGAATATATAAATTTATCAAAATAAGTTTTTTTATTTAATTAGTATAAATTTTAGTTTAAATATGAGTTTTTAGAGGAGTTTTGAATGTCAGTAAAAATTGGTGATACCTTTCCTTCAGGTGTTTTTGTAAGTAAAGATAATGATGGTATAAAACATATTAATATTGAAGAATATTTTGAATCTTCAACTGTAGTTTTGTTTGCTCTACCTGGAGCTTTTACACCAACCTGTTCTGCTAAGCATTTACCAGGATTTATAAATAACTCTGAAAAGTTTATTTTAAAAGGGGCCTCTAAAATCGCTTGTATGGCAGTAAATGACCCACATGTCATGAAAGCTTGGGCAGAAGCAAGTGGTGTTAATAATAAAATAGATATGCTGTCTGACCCTGATTGTTCTATTTCTAAATCCCTTGGTCTCGATCATAATTTTGGAAAGGTAATGGGGCATAGATCAAAGCGTTTTGCTATGATTGTTAAAGATAAAATTATTACCAAACTTTTTGTTGAAGAAATCGGAGCATTTGAGGTTTCAAATGCAGAAAATGTTTTGGATAATTTATAGTTAATTAACTATTTTTAATTGCATCAACAGCTAATTTATCAGCAATTTCGTTGTAATGATTACCAGAATGACCTTTAACCCAAAACCATTCTACTTTATGAGAGTCTACACATCTATCTAATTCAATCCAAAGCTCCTTATTAGCTACTGCTTTTTTATTTGCAGTTATCCATCCATTTTTTTTCCAGTTAAATATCCATTGATTAATTCCATTTTTTACATATTGGGAGTCAGTATATAAGTGAATGTTACTTGTTTTGGTTATACTTTTAAGGGCTTCTATGGTTGCGGTAAGCTCCATCTGGTTATTGGTAGTCAGAGGTTCAAAACCTGATAAATGTATCTCTTTCTCTTCTTTAAGGATAACTGCACCCCATCCTCCTTTACCAGGATTTCCGGAACAAGCGCCATCAGTATATATTGTTATTACACTACTCATTTATTAATTTTAGCTATAATTAATTTTTTCTACAATATTTGAAAAATATTTCATTTTTCTAATATATTCTTTTGGATCTTTGGGAATAACATCTGCCTTCTCTGGGGTATTCACCCAATCATATAGCCTTGTTAGTAAGAACCTCATTGAAGCTGCTTGAGATAACAAAGGTAAAAAGAAAATTTCGTCTTTATTTAATTTCCTTTGAGAATTGTAACCTTTCAATAAAGAATCATATTTTTGAGAATTAAAAACATAATTTTTATTAAAACACCAGGCATTAATAGCTATAGCAAGATCATAAGCTAAAATGTCAGTACAACTGAAATAAAAATCAATAATTCCTGACACTTTTTTATTTTGAAAAAAAACATTATCTGGAAACATATCGGCGTGAATAAAGCCCTTTGGAAGGTGAGATGGCCAATTCTTTTCACAAAAATAAAGAGTCTTTTTAATATCTTCAATTAAATCAATACCTAAATCATTTAACAAATTTATAGGTATTGAATTTGAACATTTATGAGTTAGCTCTTTCCATCCATCAATTGATAAAGAGTTTTTTCGCTGCATAGGAAAATCATAGCTTTGATTATGCATGTGACCCATATAAGAACCGACCTTGAAACAGTCATTTGTGGTAATATTTATTTTCGATTTTCCTTCAAGAAAGTTTACAATAATAGAGGATTTTCCATATAGTTCTTGAATATAGTTATTTTTTAAATCTTTGATTGGATGAGGGCATAGAAAGTTTTTCTTACTTAAGTGGGTCATTACATTTAAAAAAAATGGAAGTTCATTTTTATTTACTCTATTTTCAAAAATAGTGAGGATAAATTTACCATGCGTGGTTTTAATAAAAAAATTACTATTTTCAATACCTTCGGTGATTCCATTGTATAAAATTAAATCGCCTATATCGTAAAGTTTTAAAAATTTAAGTAATTTTTCTTCATGTAATTCAGTATAAACAGCCAATTTACTACCTAATTTTTTATCTTAAAATCTTTGGCAAATTAAAAGTGATATTTTCTTTTGTTACAGCATGATCAATAAGATTAACATCGAAATCTTTTTTTAGTTTGGATATCAAAACTTGGACTAAGGTCTCAGGCGCGGAGGCACCAGCAGTTAACCCAAGGTTAGGAGTTATGGAGGGATTAAAACCCTCAAGAAATTGATCTAATCTATACTCATCAGGGATTAATTGTGCTTTTTTAACGCCATGGCTTAAAGCAACTTCAACTAGTCTAAGCGAATTAGACGAATTTTCGGCTCCAATCACTAAAATAGTATCACATAACTTAGCCATTGATTTTACAGCTTGTTGCCTGTTTGTCGTGGCATAGCAAATATCTTCAGAGTTTGGCCCTTTTATTGAAGGAAATCTCTTTTTTAAAACAGTTAGGATCTCTTGCGTGTCATCGATTGATAAGGTCGTTTGGGTAGCGTATGCTAATTTTTCTGTATTTTTAACGCTTATATTTTTAGCATCTTCAACTGTTTCGATTAGAGAAACAAATTCACTAGGTACTTGCCCCATAGTGCCAATT
>OZSS01000408.1_pt1 | contig 20408 bp, 16 predicted proteins | sample 1779911 | NCBI WGS metagenome assembly OZSS01 (sample SAMEA2603589, study PRJEB24840) | metagenome | biome: Water; feature: Photic zone; material: Seawater sample | place: Mediterranean Sea | collected 2013-11-12 | depth 10 m | reverse complement strand
GAGATATATTTAGGAAAGAGAAAAGGAAACTCGATACATTTACTTTGTATTTTTTTGAAAATTCAGGAATATTTTGTTTGATAGTTCTAATAAAAGCTTTTGGATTATTAAATTGGAATGGATTAATTTTAGGGAAAAATTGTTTTAAAATCTTTTTTGTAAAATCATTTCCTGATGAGTAGATAAAAAATAGTTGCCCTTTAAAATCTAACATCCTTATCAATGGTAATAACACCAGATTCAAAGTTCTTTGATAGGGCGATCTCAATCGAAAGGCTTGTGAGGCTATAATAAAATCATAAACTTTGGGGACATCAGTTAATTTTTTAGGAATTAAATGAATTAAAGGAATTTTTTGATCTTTTCTATAAATAACCATAAAGCTTTTATGTTTGGGTCGTAATATTGTAGAAGATGTATCTTCTTTTATTTCCCAATTCTTTTTAATTACATCACTCATACTCATAAGTTGTTGATTAAAACTAAAACTAGAGTTTCCTGAAAGTTCTTTTTTTATAAGCTTGCAATCTTTAAACTCTTTCTCATGAATATCTTTGTAAGAGGCATTTGTAATACAAAAAACTAAATTTTTATGTTCATAGAACCGATAACCTAAAAAAGCTAGTAAACTATTGATATCATCAATGCTTATTTCTTTTCCTACAACAATAATAGGGTCCTCGGGAAATTTCTCGTGAGTAGCAGATAAAAGTGTAGAGATTACACTCCCGTCACCAGTTCCGGCGTCAAAAATTCTAAAAGCATCTTTAGTTATCTTTGATTTTTTTATGTATTTTGCGAGTTCAAAAGCAATTTTACTTTTCTCATTTGTTGAATTGACGAAAGATAAATATTTATCCCTTGAGTCGAAAAAATCTGCTTTTTTTGCCCCCACTGTTACTCTCCTAAACCTTTAATATCCTATCTTTTTTTAAACTAGAAATGGTTTTATTTCCATAATAGAGTTTTATTCATTAAGAGGAGAGGTTTATGGATTTAATTCAAAGATTAGACAAAGGCCCAGTTTTGTGTGCTGAGGGTTATTTATTTGAAATGGAAAAAAGAGGCTATTTACAGGCAGGCGCATTTGTACCAGAAGTAGTTTTAGAGCATCCAGAGGTGGTCACCCAGCTTCATCGAGAATTTATTAGAGCGGGCAGCGATGTAGTTCAAGCATTCACATATTACGGTCATCGTGAAAAGCTTCGATTGATAGGTAAAGAGGAATTATTAGAGCCTCTTCAATTAAATGCTTTAAAAATTGCTAAAGATGCTGCAAATGAATTTCCTGATCTAGATTTAATGATCGCAGGAGATGTTGCTAACACCAATATATATGATCCCAATAATAAATCCTCATTGGTAGAAGTAGAGAAAATGTATGAAGAACAAATTGGCTGGGCAAAAGATGCAGGTGTAGACTTTGTCATAGCTGAAACAATTCAATGGACTGGTGAAGCGTTGATTGCTCTTAAAAAAATAAAAGAGGCAGGCTTAATAGCGGTTGTAAATTTAGCTATACCAGCAAATGACCTAACAAGAGATAATGATACCCCGGAGGATGCTTGTAAAAAGTTTGAAGATAATGGCGCTGAGGTTGTGGGCTTAAACTGTTTTAGAGGACCTTACCATACAATGAAACATTTAATTAAAATTCGTGAAAAAGTATCTTGTCATGTTGCAGGGTTGCCAGTTCCTGTCAGAACTACAGATGAATTTCCCGTTTGGTTTTCTTTGCCAGATGAGGGCTGTGATTGTATTCCTAATAACAGACCTTTCCCTGTTGGCATTGATAATCTTTATTGTAATCGATACGAAATGGCTGAGTTTGCCAAAGATTGTCAAAGTAAAAATATTAATTTCATTGGAGTATGCTGTGGGGCAGCCCCACACCATGTAAGAGAAATGGCTGTGGCTTTAGGTCGTAAACCTATCTCCTACAAATACTATCCTGACATGAGCAAACATTTTATCTTAGGCACAGATAAAACTTTAAGTAGCATTAATACCAAGCATCAAGATAAGTATAAAGCTGAAGAGAAGTGGCTACCCAAGGGGTAGTAACTATTTAGAGCGTTTTGACTATTTACTCATCTAGCAAATTTCCATTAGAAATCGGCGAAAATGGCTGGTTGAAAACAAGTGAAAGTCAATATTTTGCCCCCTCTCTTGATCGAGATCACACCTGTGACTGGCTTGTTATTGGTAGTGGCTTTGCAGGAATATCTGCAGCAAAACGACTAACGGAGCTTCGTAGTGGAGACAAAATAATTCTAATTGATGCGATTGGTATTGGTGAAGGAGCAGCTGGCCAGAATAGTGGTTTCATGATTGATGTTCCTCATAATATAAATGCAAAAGGTGACTATTTAAGTTCAATTAAAAAAGATAAAGACTCAATTTCTCTAAATCGTGAGGCTATAGAATTTTCATCACAAATGGTTGAAGAGTTCGATATTCCCCAAAGTGTATATAATAAGATTGGAAAGCTAAATGGTGCAGCAACACCCAAAGGTATTTCTTTCAATAAAGATTATAAAAAACAATTAGAGGCATTAGGAGAGGATTATCATTCTTTGGATTCCAAACAGATGTCTGAAATTACTGGTTCCAATTATTATGAACAAGGAATTTATACCCCCGGAACAATTCTAATTCAGCCTGCTGAATATATCAAAAGAATAGTTGAAAGACTCAGTGATAAAATCAAAGTTTTTCAAAATAGTCCTATAAAAAAAATTGAAAAAAAAAATCATAGTTGGGACGCCTTTACTTCTCAAGGAAAAATAATAACTAAAAATATTATTTTTGCAGTTAATGGGCATATAACAAATTTTGGATTTTACAAAAATCAACTTATTCATATTTTTACTTACTCCTCTCTTACTAAAAAATTTGATGATAGTATTTTAAAAAGTGACCCCTCATGGGGTTTGACCTCTTCAAATCCTATTGGCACCACTGTTAGAAAAATTAAGGTTAGTAAAAATCAATCTAGACTTCTTATTAGGAATACTTGGAGATGCCGCCAAAATCTTGAGTCACTTAATTCTGATTTTGAGAACTCCTGTCAAAAACACCGAAAAAGTTTTATAGGACGCTTTCCTAACTTAAATGAAATACCATTTGAGTTTAGTTGGGGAGGGCGAGTTTGTCTTTCTTTAAACGGTGCTCCTGCTTTTGGTGAGCTAGATGAAAACCTTTATTCAGCCTGCTGTTCAAATGGATTAGGAACAGTTAAAGGAACTTTGGCAGGAAAACTAATCATTGATAAGGCATGTAAATCAAATTCATCTCAACTTGATAAGTATGAAAACATTGAAAAACCTAGTCTTTTGCCGCCTAATTTATTAACCCAAATAGGGGCTAACTTAAGAATTAAATCTAGAGAAATGACAGCCGGTAGGGATTTATAAAAGAAATGGTAACCAATTATGATACATTGGATAATCTAAACAAGGAGATAATGGGAAAGTGACTATTTTAAAAGGTATCTACGGAGCTATGTGTACCCCATTCCAAGATAGTGGAGATGGAATTGATCTAAAGCGTTACCACTCTCACATTGATGACTTATTAGAAGCGGGTGTACATGGCTTAGTCTTATGTTCTGGCACCGGTGAATACGCTTATCTAACAGATGATGAGAAACAAACTTTAATTACAGAGGGTGTTAAACATATTAATGGCAGGTGCCCTACGATAGCACAAACTACTGCACTTAGTACTAATGAGTGTATCAACAAAGCAAGGGCCGCAGAAGATGCAGGTGCAACTGCAATTATGGTTATGCCACCTTTTCTAGAACCACCCTCAGAACGTGGAGTTATTTATCATTATGAGGCTATAGCAAAAGCAGTGAGAATTCCTATCGTAATGTATAATGTTCCACATCAAGCCGCACCCCTCTCTGAAGACACTTATCGTAAATTATTAGCAATAGAAAATTTAGATTATATTAAAGACAGTTCAGGAGACTTTTTAAATTTGCAAAAATTTATCAAGACGGGAGGAAGAGTTTTCTGTGGTATAGACTCCTTTGCCCCATTTGCATTAATGAGTGGATGTACAGGGATGATTTGGGGAGCTGTAAATTTTATGCCCCATGAATGTGTTAAGCTATTTAATTTAATTGAAGAAAAAAAATATCAAGACGCTATGGATTTATGGAAATTGATGGAGCCCGTGTGTTTATGGCTGGGAGGAAATAGACACGACGTTGACTACTTAACAGGGATTAAAGCAGCCGCGAATTTATCAGGTAGAGAAATGGGCCCACCCCGTAAACCCCTACCAAATGTAGTAGCACCTGCACGCCATGATTTAAGAATTGCCATGTCAAAACTACCCATCAACCATACTACTAACAATAGATTGGTTTGGAGAGATTGGCAGGAAGAGAAAGATTGGTTAATCCAGTCTTCAATCAAAAGGAACTAATTAAGGAGCAATTTATGTCTAAAACAGTCGATTTTTCAACAAAATTGATCATAGGAGGTAGGCCTCTTCCTGGATCTGAAGGCAAAACATTTGAGACTATTAACCCTGCTAATGGAAAGGTTTTAGCAAGTATCGCTGAGGCTTCAGGTGAAGATGTTAATAAAGCTGTGTCCGCAGCAAGAAAAGCTTTTGAGGAGGGTCCTTGGTCTAAGATGGCACCTGCTGAGAGAAAAAAAGTTTTATTGAGATTTGCAACAGTCATAGAGGCTCATGCAGAGGAGTTAGCGATGATGGAAGCTATGGAAGCAGGCAAGCCTATAACTGATTGTCTAGAAATAGATATGCCAGAAACAATTAATACTATCCGCTGGCACGCCGAAGCTATTGACAAGTTGTATGACCAAATTTCTCCAAGTGACCCAAGTATCCTCTCGATGATTGTCAGAGAGCCGATGGGTGTTGTCGCGGCTATTCTACCATGGAATTTTCCCGCAATGATGGCTGCTTGGAAGCTTGGTCCCATTCTTGCAACTGGAAATACAGTGGTCCTGAAACCTGCTGAACAAACTTCTCTTTCAACAATTCGAATTGGAGAGCTTGCTGCAGAGGCAGGTATTCCCGATGGTGTTATAAATGTTATTTGTGGTTTTGGTGAGACCGTAGGAAAAGCGCTAGGCGAACATCCTGATGTTGATTGCGTAGCTTTTACTGGTTCTACTGAAACTGGGCGAATGTTTCTTCGTTACTCTGCTGATACTAATCTTAAAAGAGTTTTATTAGAGTGCGGTGGGAAAAATCCTTTTATTGTAATGGGTGACACTGAGGATTTAGACACAGCAGCTGACCACGCCACTAATTCTATATTCTGGAATATGGGAGAAAACTGTTCTTCAAATTCTCGTTTACTTGTCCATCAATCAATCAAAGATGAACTACTAGAATTAATTGTCGAGAAATCTAAAGAGTGGGTAGTGGGAGATCCTTTAGATGCTGCAACTAAAATTGGTCCAATGATTGAACAAGCACATCTAGACAAGGTCATGGGCTTCATTGATCAAGCTAACAAGGATAAAAATAAATTAGTTATTGGAGGTAAAAAAACTAGAGAAGATACAGGTGGATATTTTGTTCAGCCAACCATATTTGATAACGTAAAGCCTGATAATACTCTATTTTCTGAAGAAGTTTTTGGCCCTGTTTTAGGAATTACAACCTTTAAAGATCCAGAAGAGGGCATAGCTTTAGCTAACCAAAACAAGTACGGGCTAGCTGCTTCTGTCTTTACTAACTCTAATAAGACGGCTCATGTAGCTGCAAGAAAAATTAAGGCTGGGACTGTAGCAGTCAATTGTTACGGTGAGGGCGATATCACTACTCCTTTTGGGGGTTATAAACTCTCCGGCTTCGGGGGTAGGGATAAATCTTTAGCTGCACATGATCAGTATTGTGAGCTAAAAACTATTTGGATAGATTTAACGTGACAATAAAAAGGAATTAATTGTGAGAGAAGTTCAAGTTGATCAACAAGATACCGATCAAGTTTATTTTCAAGATCTTCAAAAATTAGAACAATGTATTAAACCAATACACGAAGCAAAAGGCATCCCTAATGAATATTATACTAAAACTAAATATTTTGATTTAGAGAGAGAAATTCTTTTTAACAAAGGTTGGTTTGCTGTAGGCTTCGTTAAAGATCTACCTCAACCTGGCTCTGTTAAACCGGTCAACTATTTTAAAAATCCTCTTTTATTAATTCGCAGTATCCAAGATAATAAAATACGAGTTTTTCAAAATGTATGTCGACATCGAGGAATGACTCTTATTGAAGAACCCATAGTTTTAAAGGGGGCAATTCGCTGTCCTTACCATTCTTGGTGCTACAAGCAAACTGGAGAAGTTGTTGCCACCCCTCATATTGGAGGGCCAGGTTATAATTATCACTCCGATATTAATAAAAGTGAATTATCATTAATTGAGGTTCGCTCTCATGTTTGGAGAGATGTCATATTTGTGAATCCTGATGGAAGGGCAAAACCCTTTGAAGAGGTTCATAAACCTTTGTTAGAACGATGGTCCTCTTTTGATCAACCTATGCATTCAGATATGAGCGACTCATCTTTTAAGCTTGAGGTCAACACTAATTGGAAACTAGCAGTCGAAAATTACTTAGAATCCTACCACCTCCCTTGGATTCACCCAGGTTTAAATAGTTATTCCAAGTTAGAGGATCATGAAAATATTGTAAAATATGGCCATTATTCTGGACAAATGATTGGAAAGCTAAATGGTGCAGCAACACCCAAAGGTATTTCTTTCAATAAAGATTATAAAAAACAATTAGAGGCGTTAGGAGAGGATTATCATTCTTTGGATTCCAAACAGATGTCTGAAATTACTGGTTCCAATTATTATGAACAAGGTATTTATACTCCTGGAACAATTCTAATTCAGCCTGCTGAATATATCAAAAGAATAGTTGAAAGACTCAGTGATAAAATCAAAGTTTTTCAAAATAGTCCTATAAAAAAAATTGAAAAAAAAAATCATAGTTGGGACGCCTTTACTTCTCAAGGAAAAATAATAACTAAAAATATTATTTTTGCAGTTAATGGGCATATAACAAATTTTGGATTTTACAAAAATCAACTTATTCATATTTTTACTTACTCCTCTCTTACTAAAAAATTTGATGATAGTATTTTAAAAAGTGACCCCTCATGGGGTTTGACCTCTTCAAATCCTATTGGCACCACTGTTAGAAAAATTAAGGTTAGTAAAAATCAATCTAGACTTCTTATTAGGAATACTTGGAGATGCCGCCAAAATCTTGAGTCACTTAATTCTGATTTTGAGAACTCCTGTCAAAAACACCGAAAAAGTTTTATAGGACGCTTTCCTAACTTAAATGAAATACCATTTGAGTTTAGTTGGGGAGGGCGAGTTTGTCTTTCTTTAAACGGTGCTCCTGCTTTTGGTGAGCTAGATGAAAACCTTTATTCAGCCTGCTGTTCAAATGGATTAGGAACAGTTAAAGGAACTTTGGCAGGAAAACTAATCATTGATAAGGCATGTAAATCAAATTCATCTCAACTTGATAAGTATGAAAACATTGAAAAACCTAGTCTTTTGCCGCCTAATTTATTAACCCAAATAGGGGCTAACTTAAGAATTAAATCTAGAGAAATGACAGCCGGTAGGGATTTATAAAAGAAATGGTAACCAATTATGATACATTGGATAATCTAAACAAGGAGATAATGGGAAAGTGACTATTTTAAAAGGTATCTACGGAGCTATGTGTACCCCATTCCAAGATAGTGGAGATGGAATTGATCTAAAGCGTTACCACTCTCACATTGATGACTTATTAGAAGCGGGTGTACATGGCTTAGTCTTATGTTCTGGCACCGGTGAATACGCTTATCTAACAGATGATGAGAAACAAACTTTAATTACAGAGGGTGTTAAACATATTAATGGCAGGTGCCCTACGATAGCACAAACTACTGCACTTAGTACTAATGAGTGTATCAACAAAGCAAGGGCCGCAGAAGATGCAGGTGCAACTGCAATTATGGTTATGCCACCTTTTCTAGAACCACCCTCAGAACGTGGAGTTATTTATCATTATGAGGCTATAGCAAAAGCAGTGAGAATTCCTATCGTAATGTATAATGTTCCACATCAAGCCGCACCCCTCTCTGAAGACACTTATCGTAAATTATTAGCAATAGAAAATTTAGATTATATTAAAGACAGTTCAGGAGACTTTTTAAATTTGCAAAAATTTATCAAGACGGGAGGAAGAGTTTTCTGTGGTATAGACTCCTTTGCCCCATTTGCATTAATGAGTGGATGTACAGGGATGATTTGGGGAGCTGTAAATTTTATGCCCCATGAATGTGTTAAGCTATTTAATTTAATTGAAGAAAAAAAATATCAAGACGCTATGGATTTATGGAAATTGATGGAGCCCGTGTGTTTATGGCTGGGAGGAAATAGACACGACGTTGACTACTTAACAGGGATTAAAGCAGCCGCGAATTTATCAGGTAGAGAAATGGGCCCACCCCGTAAACCCCTACCAAATGTAGTAGCACCTGCACGCCATGATTTAAGAATTGCCATGTCAAAACTACCCATCAACCATACTACTAACAATAGATTGGTTTGGAGAGATTGGCAGGAAGAGAAAGATTGGTTAATCCAGTCTTCAATCAAAAGGAACTAATTAAGGAGCAATTTATGTCTAAAACAGTCGATTTTTCAACAAAATTGATCATAGGAGGTAGGCCTCTTCCTGGATCTGAAGGCAAAACATTTGAGACTATTAACCCTGCTAATGGAAAGGTTTTAGCAAGTATCGCTGAGGCTTCAGGTGAAGATGTTAATAAAGCTGTGTCCGCAGCAAGAAAAGCTTTTGAGGAGGGTCCTTGGTCTAAGATGGCACCTGCTGAGAGAAAAAAAGTTTTATTGAGATTTGCAACAGTCATAGAGGCTCATGCAGAGGAGTTAGCGATGATGGAAGCTATGGAAGCAGGCAAGCCTATAACTGATTGTCTAGAAATAGATATGCCAGAAACAATTAATACTATCCGCTGGCACGCCGAAGCTATTGACAAGTTGTATGACCAAATTTCTCCAAGTGACCCAAGTATCCTCTCGATGATTGTCAGAGAGCCGATGGGTGTTGTCGCGGCTATTCTACCATGGAATTTTCCCGCAATGATGGCTGCTTGGAAGCTTGGTCCCATTCTTGCAACTGGAAATACAGTGGTCCTGAAACCTGCTGAACAAACTTCTCTTTCAACAATTCGAATTGGAGAGCTTGCTGCAGAGGCAGGTATTCCCGATGGTGTTATAAATGTTATTTGTGGTTTTGGTGAGACCGTAGGAAAAGCGCTAGGCGAACATCCTGATGTTGATTGCGTAGCTTTTACTGGTTCTACTGAAACTGGGCGAATGTTTCTTCGTTACTCTGCTGATACTAATCTTAAAAGAGTTTTATTAGAGTGCGGTGGGAAAAATCCTTTTATTGTAATGGGTGACACTGAGGATTTAGACACAGCAGCTGACCACGCCACTAATTCTATATTCTGGAATATGGGAGAAAACTGTTCTTCAAATTCTCGTTTACTTGTCCATCAATCAATCAAAGATGAACTACTAGAATTAATTGTCGAGAAATCTAAAGAGTGGGTAGTGGGAGATCCTTTAGATGCTGCAACTAAAATTGGTCCAATGATTGAACAAGCACATCTAGACAAGGTCATGGGCTTCATTGATCAAGCTAACAAGGATAAAAATAAATTAGTTATTGGAGGTAAAAAAACTAGAGAAGATACAGGTGGATATTTTGTTCAGCCAACCATATTTGATAACGTAAAGCCTGATAATACTCTATTTTCTGAAGAAGTTTTTGGCCCTGTTTTAGGAATTACAACCTTTAAAGATCCAGAAGAGGGCATAGCTTTAGCTAACCAAAACAAGTACGGGCTAGCTGCTTCTGTCTTTACTAACTCTAATAAGACGGCTCATGTAGCTGCAAGAAAAATTAAGGCTGGGACTGTAGCAGTCAATTGTTACGGTGAGGGCGATATCACTACTCCTTTTGGGGGTTATAAACTCTCCGGCTTCGGGGGTAGGGATAAATCTTTAGCTGCACATGATCAGTATTGTGAGCTAAAAACTATTTGGATAGATTTAACGTGACAATAAAAAGGAATTAATTATGAGAGAAGTAGAAGTTGATCAACAAGATACCGATCAAGTTTATTTTCAAAATCTTCAAAAATTAGAACAATGTATTAAACCAATACACGAAGCAAAAGGCATCCCCAATGAATATTATACTAAAACTGAATATTTTGATTTAGAGAAAGAAATTCTTTTTAACAAAGGTTGGTTTGCCGTAGGCTTCGTAAAAGACCTACCTCAACCTGGCTCTGTTAGACCGGTCAACTATTTTAAAAATCCTCTCTTATTAATTCGCAGTATCCAAGATAAAAAAATACGTGTTTTTCAAAATGTATGTCGACATCGAGGTATGACCCTCATTAAAGACCCCAAAGTTTTGAAGGGTGCAATTCGCTGTCCTTACCACTCTTGGTGCTACAAGCAAACCGGAGAAGTTGTTGCTACCCCTCATATTGGAGGACCAGGTTATAACTATCACTCCGATATTAATAAAAGTGAATTATCATTAATTGAGGTTCGTTCTCATATTTGGAGAGATGTCATATTTGTAAATCCTGATGGCAGGGCAAAACCCTTTGAAGAAGTTCATAAACCTTTGTTAGAACGATGGTCCTCTTTTGATCAACCTATGCATTCAGATATGAGCGACTCATCTTTTGAGCTTGGGGTCAAAACTAACTGGAAACTAGCAGTCGAAAATTACTTAGAGTCCTACCACCTCCCTTGGATTCACCCGGGTTTAAATAGTTATTCCAAGTTAGAGGATCATGAAAATATTGTTAAATATGGCCATTATTCTGGACAAATTAGTAATAAATACATTCCAAGATATTCAACAGGAAAACAATTTCAAAATTTTAAAAATTTAAGCTCTGAATGGGACAGCAAAGGAGAATATATTGTTTTATTTCCAAATTTAATATTGGGTGTTCAAAAAGATCATGTTTTTAATCTCATTATTGAACCAATTGGATGTGATCAAATCAAAGAGCATGTTGAAATCTATTATTCAGACTCTTCTATGTTGTCTGATGAATATCAGCAAACACGCTTAGAGAATACCAAGCTTTGGAGAACCGTATTTGAAGAAGATATTTTTGTAGTAGAAGGAATGCAGCAAGGCCGGTATGCGGAGGGCTTTGATGGAGGGCGCTTTTCACCGGTGATGGATGAACCAACTCATGTCTTTCACGATTGGTATGCTAGAAAGATGTTAAAAGTTTAGAATGTCTTTTGATACATGGATTCTTCTAGGCATCTTTGGAGCCGTTCTAGCAATTGCTACTATGCTTTACGAAAATAATAAAAAAAATAATTAATTTATTTTTTTAATTCAAACCCTGCTTTTACCCAAGCATTTGTTCCACCGGATAAGTTAGATACATCTTTATAACCCATATCTTGAAGAGTTTTAGTTGATAAAGTTCCTTGACCACCCACTCCACAATAAACAACAATTTTTTTCTCAGGATCAAGCTCTTCTTTTCTGAGAGGGTTGTCTGGTCTTTGATCAGCGTGAAATTCCAGCATGTCTCTTGGAACATGAACTGATCCTTCTATTTGACCTTCAGCCTCGATGGCATCTTTTGAGCGAACATCAACAAGGATAATTTCTTCATTATCTAATTGCTGTTTTAATTCTTCTGGGCTCACTGATTTGATTTCAGCATTTGCTTCTTCTAAAAGCTCTGGAAAAGTCTTCATTTATTCATTTCTCCTCAATAACTATTGATAATATATAACTGTTTGATCTTAAATTTAATATATTACTATAATATAAGACATGAATAATATTGTAAATCCAGGATCCAGTCACGAAACAGATGTAGTTATCATTGGTGCTGGGCCTTGCGGTCTTTTCCAAGTATTTGAGCTGGGCCTTTTAGATATGAAATCTCATCTCATTGACAATCTAGACAAGATTGGCGGACAATGTGCTGAGCTTTATCCTGATAAAAACTTATATGATATTCCAAGTAGACCGGCTATCACGGGCCAAGAGTTAACCGATGATTTAATTAAACAAGCTGAACCTTTCAATCCTACTTACCACCTAAACCAATTAACCTCAAAAATTGAAATTAATGAAAATGATATTTTAGTAGAATCAGACAAAGGCACTTCCATCAAGTGTAAGTCTGTTGTCATTGCTGCTGGTGCAGGGAGCTTTGTTCCAAGAAAACTTCCAGCGGAGGGAGCTGATCAATTAGAAAATAAAAACATTTTTTATTCAGTCAAAAAAAGAACAGACTTTCAGGACAAGAATATTTTAATTATTGGTGGTGGTGACTCCGCTTTAGATTATGTTATGGGATTTCAAGGTATTGCTAAAAAAGTATCACTGGTTCACAGAAGAAAAGAATTTAAAGGCGTTCAAGACTCAGTAAATAAAGTTATGTCGTTGGTAGATAAGGGGGAAGTAAATTTTAATATTGGAAGCCTTAAGAATGTTTTACCTAATGAAAAAGGCAAAGTATCAGTCACTCTAGATGATAATAAAATAATTGACGATATTGATGCAATATTCCCATTTTTTGGTTTAAAAATAGAACTAGGACCAATCGCAGAGTGGGGATTAAACTTAGAAAAGAATCATATTTCTGTTAACACAGAAAACTTCGAAACCTCAGTACCAAGAATTTTTGCTGTGGGAGATATTTGTATCTACCCTGGTAAGTTAAAATTGATACTAAGTGGTTTTCATGAGGCTGCACTCGCTGCAAAAAAAATGTTTGAGTACTGTCATAGTGATAAAAAATATGTATTTAGATACACTACTTCCTCAAGTGATTTACAAAAAAAGCTTGGTGTAAAATAATAATTTAAAAAACCCTATAAATAAGCTCTTTTTAAAAGAATTTTTCTTATAAATTTTTATAATATCTTTTAACTGCAACATATTAGTCATTGGAAGAATACTAATTTTATTGTTTAATATCTTTTCTTTAGGGAGGAATAAATGAAGGCTCAAGTATTACACAATTACGACCCTGATATGAAGCAGGAGGTTTGGGTAAAGGAAGAAGAGGTTCCAGATCCTAAATTAGAAAAGGCCTCAGATGTCATAGTTAAGATTGGCGCTGCAGGAGTTTGTAGAACAGATTTACACGTCATAGAGGGAGAGTGGAGACACATCCAAGATCCTGATGATAAACTTTTACCCTGTGTCATGGGACATGAAAATGCAGGATGGATTGAAGAAGTTGGAAGTGACGTTGAGGGTTTTAAAAAAGGGGACTCAGTTATTCTCCACCCAATCATCTCTGGAACCAACGGTACTTGTCTTAGCTGTAGAAAAGGGTTAGACACTCATGCTGAAAATGGAATTTTTCCAGGACTTAATGTAAAAGAGGGTGGATACTCCGAATTATTAAAGACAAGTGTAAGAAATCTTATTAAGATACCAAATTCTTTAACCCCAAAAGACGTAGCACCTTTCTCTGATGCAGGATTAACAGCCTATAGAGTTGCTAAAAAAGCAACTAGGCATCTTTTACCTGGAGAAAATTGTGTTGTGATAGGCGCTGGAGGTTTAGGTCACATAGCCATTCAATGTTTAAAAGCAATGTGCGCTGCTAACATAATTATTGTTGAAAAATCTGAAACTGCTCTAAAACATGCAATGCCTCTTGGTGGAGATCACGGTGTCTTGATTGATGGCAATGAAGTGGAAAGAGTAATGGAGTTAACCAAAGGCCTAGGGGCAGAAGCAGTTATTGATATGGTGGGAGAAAAAGGTTCAACCTCAATGGGGCTTAATATGACAAAAAATACTGGGTCTTATTATATAGTTGGATACGGAGAAGATATTAAAATCAAATCCGTTGATATGATTATCTCTGAGAGAAACATCATAGGAAATTTAATTGGTACGTGGTCTGAGCTTTATGAGTTAATGGAGTTAGCGAATAAAGACTTAGTTAGGTTATCTATGCAAGAGTATAAGCTAAGTGAAGCTAATAAGGCCTTGCATGATCTTAATAGCGGTTTAGTAAAAGGTAGAGCCGTTTTAGTGCCATAAAAAGTTTGTTTTCAGATTAAGTTCTGAGCAAAATACGAAGTATTAAGGGAGGGAAATAAATGAAACTTAAAACTTTGATAAGCGCCTTGGCGTCTGTCCTCTTGATTGGCAGCCAGGTTGCACATGCAGATAAGTGGGGAGATCAGTTTCCACATATTGCAGCAACAGGAGACATTCCTGGAATGTGTTCATATGAATCTATGTCTAAAAAAGACTATAGTGGAAGGACACTTACTATTAACACACACGCGATACCTGTTATGGGTGAGCCAACAGCTCTTCACGCGGAGCAGTTTGAAAAATTAACAGGTGCCAAAGTAGAAGTAACGCATACTCCTGCTGGAGACCTATACTCAAAGGCGATGGTTCCTTTCCAAGCTGGTCAGGCTCCTTATGATATTGTTTTTGGTTTTTCAAACTTCATCAATGACTGGAAAAGATATTTAGCTCCAGTACCACAAGAGTATGTTGACCAAATGGAAGGTGTTTCAGCTTCACATAAAGCTATCGCTTCATGGGACGGTGTAATGTACCAATATCCTGTTGATGGTGACAGACACTATTTGAAATACAGAAAAGACGTTATCGATAATCCTGAGATGCAAGCTAAATATAAAGCGGACACGGGTAAAGAATTAAAAGTACCAACAACCTGGAAAGAATATGGAGAAATGGCTACGTATTTTAATGGTTGGGACTGGGACGGTGATGGAGAACCAGAATATGGCTCTGCTGAGGTTATGAAAAAAGATGATCTTATGTATGCCGCATTCTACTCTCGATCTGTAGCTTACGCTAAAAATCCTAGCACACCTGGTGGCTTCTTTTTTGATTTAGAAACCATGGAACCTTTAATTAATAATCCTGGTTTCGTTGAAGCTCTAACAGATTGGGTTGATGCTGTTAATTATGTTCCTCCTGGAGGAATTAACTTTGGTCTCGGTGATGAAATTAATTCATTTGGCGGAGGTCAGACCTTATTCAGTTTTTCATGGGATGATGCTTTTGTTGCAGCAATGCAACCTGATAGTCCAATTTCAAATCAAGTAGGTGCCGCTCAACTTCCAGGTGCAGACAGAGTTTGGAACAGAGAGAACGGAATGTGGGACGCTAAGTCTAATCAAGCTCCTTTCTTCGTCTGGGGATGGGCAGTTGGTGTTGCCGGTAAATCAGATAACAAAGACGTTGCCTTTGATTATCTTTGCTTCTTTGCAAATGGTGCTAACCACCAAGCAGACATCGGAATTGGCCGATTTGGTGTAAATCCATTTATGGAGGAGGACTTTAAAGCTGATGTTTGGACACAAATTGGCTGGGACAAAGATATTGCTCAATCATATGTTGAAACACTGGCTGATATGGAAAAAAGTACTAATAGAGTATTTCCATTAAGAGTTCCTGGAACTTTCGAGTTCAACAGTGCTTTAGCAACTGGTACTGCAAAAGCTTTAGCAGGTCAATTATCTCCACAAGCTGCACTTGACGAAGTATATGCTGAATGGGTAGCAATTCTTGAAAGAGTTGGTGCTGATAATGTAAGAGATGCATACGCAGTCGGTGTAAAAATGGAAGATAACGAATTATAAAATACTAAATTTAGTGATCGCTCATAAAATTGAGCGATCACTTCAAAGACTAATTTTTTTATACTAATAGCTGAATGAACTTTAAACATAAATATGTATTTTTACTTCCGGGTTTAATTGTTTTAATTGGCATCTTAATATTTCCTATTATTTTCACTGTTCGATTAAGTTTATCAGGATGGAATAGCTTTAATCCTGGATTAGATTTTATAGGTTTCAAAAATTATGTCCGCCTATTTACTGACGATCCTCGTTTTTGGCAGTCGTTTTTTAGATTAAGCTTTTTAGCTATCACAACAGTTTTTCTTCAGTATGTAATTGGCTTTGCTTTAGCTCATATGGTCTGGAAAGATATTAAATTTAAAAGATTCTTCAGAGTTTTATTTCTTATTCCCATGATGACTACCCCGGTAATCATGACTGTTATTTGGAGAACTTTTTTTCATGAGTCTTTAGGCCCTTTAAATGATTTTTTAAGTATTTTTGGAGTGCAACCCCCATGGCTTTCAAGTCCCAGTTTAGCAAAAGTTTCAATTATTGTTGTGGAAGTTTGGCAGTGGACGTCATTCATGTTTTTATTAATGTTAGCGGGGCTTCTAAGTTTGCCTAAAGAACCCTTTTTAGCTGCTGCTGTTGATGGTGCTAGCCCTTTTAAAAAATTTATTTATGTCACCTTTCCACTTATGGCGCCTATTTCCATTGGTGCGATTATAATAAGACTTATCGAGGCTTCTAAAATCATGGATACCGTTTTCGTTTTGACAAGTGGTGGTCCAGGCACATCTACTGAGACATCTAGTTTTTTCATATTTATAAAAGGACTTAGAGAATTTCAAATGGGATATGCGGCGACAGCTTCTTTTACATACCTCATCATTATGATCATCAGTCTTACAATTATAGTTAAAGTTTTAACCAAAGTATTAATGAGAGAGTAAAAATGCCTAAGTTATATACATTTTTGAAATATTTTTTTGTCATATTATGGGCATGTTTTGTTATTGCTCCTTTTCTTTGGGCAATTTCAACTTCGTTTAAAGATTTTAATTCAGTAACTGGAGGTGCAACTTATATCCCATGGCTACAGTTTGAACCTACATTAGATGGATGGAGTGTCCTATTTAAGCCTGGCTCGCAAGGCGGTATCAACATTATTGGCCCATATTTCAATAGTATTTTTGTAACACTTACGGCAAGTTTGATAAGTATCGTGTTGGGCACATTGGCTGCTTATGCCCTGTCTCGTTACACTTTCAAAGCTGGATTTGTAAAAAATAATGACATTACTTTTTTCTTTATATCGCAAAGAATTATGCCACCTGTCGTATTGTCAATTCCTTTTTTTCTTTTTTTAAGTACTTTGGGTCTTCTTGATAGTCTTGCTGGTCTAATTTTAGTTTACATTGTTTTATTAATGCCAATCGCTGTTTGGATTATGGTTGACTTTTTTAATCGTGTTCCAAAAGAAATTGATGAGACAGCTTTAATTGATGGATGTAATCCTTTCCAAGCTTTTTTTAAAGTAGTGCTCCCTAATTCTGTTCCAGGTATGTTAGTAGCTGGCTTATTTTGTATAATTTTTGGTTGGATTGATTTTTTCTTTGCATTTATTTTAACATTTACAAAAGTACAACTACTACCAGTTAAGATCGTAGCCTTAAATTCCTCAATTACACCTTGGTGGAGTTTATCTGCAGCAGCATTAGTATCTGTTGCACCATTAATAATAGTAGCATTTATCGTAGAACGTTATTTATCTAAGGGTAATTTATCAGGAGCTCTAAAATAGTGTCATTATTAATTGACCATATTTCTTTTAAGCCAACTGAAGAATATCATTTAAACGATGTTACTCTTAATTTTAATCCTGGAAAGATGTATACCATTTTAGGGAGAACTTTATCTGGCAAAACTACACTTTTAAAAACTATAGCTGGACTACAAACGCCTGACTCAGGGTCTATTAATTTTGAAGGAGCAGATTTTTTATCCGTCCCAGTTTGGAATAGAAATGTAGCTATGGTTTATCAGCAATTTATAAATTACCCCCATTTAAATGTCATAGAAAATATCGCATTTCCTCTAAAACAAAGAAAAATGGAAGAAAATTTAATTGAAAAAGAGGTCAAAGAAGCCATGGAGAAAGTGGGTTTAATTGGTTTTGAGTTAAGAAAAATTCAAGAATTATCAGGCGGCCAACAACAAAGAGTGGCCTTAGCAAGGTCGCTAGCCAAAAAAGCTAAAATACTTCTATTGGATGAGCCACTAGTTAATCTTGACTATAAATTAAGGGAGGGTCTTAGAGAGGAATTTAAAAAACTTTTCAGTGGATCTGAGGCTTCAAACTCAATTTTAATTTATGCAAGCACAGACCCTTTAGAGGCTATGCAGCTCAATGGAGACATCATTGTTATTGATGAGGGTAAAGTACTTCAAACTGGTTCAGCTAAAGAGGTTTTTGAAAATCCTGCCACAGCTAAAGTTGCAGAAATAACTAATGACCCTGCGATGAATATAAATAAAGGCCGTATACAAGATAATACTCTTGTCATGAACAACAATGTTCAAATTCAAATCCCCGATCAACTTAAATCCATTCCTAATGGTGACTACCAAGTAGGTATAAGAGCCACAGATTTATATTTAGACGATAATGGATTTAGCTTTGATGTAGAAATCTCTGAGATATCAGGATCTGAGACCTTCCTTCATTTACGAAATAACGATTTGAAATGTGTTGCAACTATAGAAGAGGTAAAAACATATGAAGCTAATGAAGTTGTTAAAATAAATTTTGATAAATCAAAAATTTATTTGTTTAAGGAGACAGGAGAACTATTACACTCTCCCTATCAGCAATAATGGCAAAAATAGTTTTAGATAACATTGCACATTCTTATGACCCTAATGCAAGTAACCCAGTATTCGCTCTCAAACAAATGTCTCTTTCTTGGGCTGACGGAGGACGGTACGCATTATTAGGACCATCTGGATGTGGAAAAACAACAATGTTAAATATTATGAGCGGTCTAGTGACACCTTCGCATGGAAAAGTTTTTTTCGATCAAAGTGAAGTAACACGTATGATTACTGAAGAGAGAAATATTGCTCAAGTCTTTCAATTCCCTGTTATTTACGGAACTATGACCGTTTATGAAAATCTTGCATTCCCCTTAAAATGTCGACAATTCCCAGAGGACCAAATAGACAAAAAAGTCAAAGAGGTCTCAGAAATACTGAATTTACATAACTTTTTGGACAATCGAGCAAAAGGATTAACTGCTGATCAAAAGCAACTAATCTCACTTGGAAGAGGTTTAGTTAGAGAAGACGTCGCTGCGATATTAATGGATGAACCATTAACAGTAATTGACCCTGATTTAAAATTTCGTTTGAGAAGAAAGCTAAAAGAGATTAATGATAAATATAAGACGACATTGATCTATGTAACTCACGATCAAAATGAGGCTATGACATTTGCAGATAATATTATTGTTATGGATCAAGGTGAGGTTGTTCAAGCAGGATCACCCAAGGACCTTTTCGAGAGACCGCAAACAACATTTGTTGGGTATTTTATTGGATCTCCCGCGATGAATTTATATGAATGTTCTGCAACCTCTGAAAATCAAATTTCCATTGGCTCTAATTCATTTAAGGTTCACACTAATATCAATAATACTCACTCAAAAGATTTAAAATTAGGAATTCGCTCAGAATATATTACTGTTGAAAGTAAACTAAGTGATAATTCATTAGAAGCAGATATAATTGAAGTCGAGGATTTTGGAAACTATAAACTTATTACAGCATCATTTGAATCAGTAAAAATAAAAGTAAATCTCGCTTTTTGTCGAATCAGATGACCGTTTTCCATGAATAAAAATGTGTAAAGACCGGTCGAGGAATAACAGTTTTCACCCATTTCCGAATTGGTAACGGTAGAAGAATCCAGTTCCACTCCCGCACCCTCAAGGGAAAAAAAACTTTTGAAATAACCATGTATTAGATCAGGCGTATCAAGTGGTTGCTCCTCGAAAGTGGCAAACAGAATTGCGTCTTGCGAATACAGACTTGTAAGCCGGCCTAAATCACCGCCGTTCATCTCCGTAACCCAATTTTCCAATAGATTGTATTTCATAATTTTGGATTGAATGATAGCAGATAGGAAAAATTCCTCAACTTCAATTGGATTGAAGTGCAATGTTAAGCACCCAACTCCTTTTCCCAAAATTCCAACTTGAATCCCTGCAATGCAACTCCATCACCCACCAGAAAAGGTCTCTTTATCAAATTCCCCCTTTCCCTTAGCAGCGAGATTATTTCTTCCTGTGTAAGTGCAGGAATTTTGTCCTTCACGCCAGATTCGCGGTAATCTTTACTTGAAGTATTGAATAGTTTCTTCACTTCGCCGTCGTGTGCCTTGATCATTTGCAACAATTCTTTTCGGGAGGGAGTTTTTTCACGAATCGGTAATAATGTGTGTTCAATTCCTCTCTCTTTCAACCATCGAATCGCTTTTTTACAGCTTTCACATTTTTCATACTGATATACTTTCATGTTCGTTTATTTGAGAAAATTCATATAAGCACTAACAAACTAATTTTAGTTAATTAATCAAACCAAACAGAACATGCCCTATCCGCTTCCTAAGGTAAATC
>OZSS01000406.1_pt1 | contig 20478 bp, 17 predicted proteins | sample 1779911 | NCBI WGS metagenome assembly OZSS01 (sample SAMEA2603589, study PRJEB24840) | metagenome | biome: Water; feature: Photic zone; material: Seawater sample | place: Mediterranean Sea | collected 2013-11-12 | depth 10 m | reverse complement strand
GCCCTGATGACTTATCACATCCTAAAAAACGCTGGTTATGAAGTGGCCTTGGCGGGAAATATTGGAAATAGTTTTGCTAAGGAGGTCGCCGAAAATGATTGTCAATATTACGTATTAGAAATCAGCAGTTTCCAATTGGATGATATTGTGAATTTTGCCCCCCACATAGGCGTCATCACCAACATAACCCCCGATCATCTGGATCGGTACAATAATGATTTTGGCCAATATCTTAAATCCAAGCTCAGGATCAATAAAAACCAGTCGGAACGGGATGTTCTCCTCTTCAATGCAGATGATGAGGTATTGACAGAAGCGGTAGAAAAAATTGATACCCAAGCGACCCTTCACCCCTTTGGAAGCAACCTTAAATATTCCAATACCACTTACTCTGAGCAAGAACATATTATAATTGAAAAACAAAAAAACAAAACAATGATAAATACTACAGATTTTCCATTGTATGGGAGGCATAACCTGTTAAATGCTATGGCAGCGTCAACAGTCGCTCATTTATTAGATGTCAGTAAGGACACCATTAGAGAGAGTTTACTCAATTTTAAAGGAGCACCCCACCGGTTGGAGCAGGTTTTAAAGATTCAACACATCCGGTACATCAACGATTCAAAAGCGACCAATGTCAATGCAGTATATTTTGCATTGGAAAGCATGAATGCGCCCACGGTTTGGATTGTTGGTGGCATTGACAAAGGGAATAACTACGAAATGCTCTACCCTTTGGTAAGAGAAAAAGTCAGGGCCATCATATGTTTGGGCGTAGACAATCAAAAAATAATCAGTGCCTTTGAACCCTTTACAGATTTAATGCTGGAGACCCAGTCCATGAAAGAGGCTGTTTTGATTGCTAATAAAATTGCACAAAAGAATGATAATGTTTTGCTCTCTCCTGCTTGCGCGAGTTTTGATCTTTTTGAAAATTATGAGGACCGTGGCAATCAATTTAAACAGGCAGTAAGAGAACTTTAGTACATAGCAATGAAAAATAGGCTTAACATACTTCTAGGAGACCGAGTGCTTTGGGTAGCTCTCGCACTTCTTTCCATTTTTTCATTTCTCCCTGTGTTCAGTGCCAGTTCAAACCTTACCTATGTTGTGGGGAATGGAACCCCTTGGAGTCACTTGCTCAAGCATTTTATTGTTTTGGTTTTCGGTTTTGGGTTGATGTATGCCCTTCACAAAACTCCCTATCGGTATTTTAAAGGAATCTCTATTCTTGCACTTCCCTTAATCATTTTATTATTGATTTACACTGCCAGTCAGGGGACTTTAATCGGGGGTGCCAATGCCAGTCGATGGATAAGAATTCCAATAGTAGGTCTGAGTTTTCAGACTTCCACATTGGCATCCATAGTGCTCTTGTCCTATGTTGCACACATAATGTCAAAGGATAATCCCAAAATGTATCGTTTAAAATCTTCGATTATACCGCTGTGGCTTCCAGTATTTATTGTTGTGCTATTGATTCTTCCTGCCAATCTGTCCACTGCCGTTCTGTTGTTTTCTATGGTTGTCGTTCTTGTTTTTTTAGGTGGATATCCGCTAAAATATCTCTTTGGAATCATTGGGACTGGTTTGCTGATGGGATTACTTTTTATTCTTGTGGCCAAAGCTTTCCCAGAGTTGATTCCCAATAGGGTAGATACATGGGTCAGCAGAATTGAAAATTTCACTAATGGAGGAAGTGGTGGTGAAAACTATCAAATTGAAAGGGCCAAAACAGCTATCGCTACAGGAGGTTTGCTGGGACTTGGTGCGGGAAAAAGTGTGATGAAAAACTTTTTACCCCAAAGCTCATCCGATTTTATTTATGCCATTATCGTAGAGGAGTTTGGTTTGGTTGGAGGGGCTGCTTTGATTTTATTGTATTTGATCGTATTGTTTAGAATCGTTGTTATCGCTCACAAATCGGATAGTGCCTATGGAAAATTACTGGTCTTGGGATTGGGATTGCCGATCATCATTCAGGCATTTGTCAATATGGCCGTTGCTTTGGAAGTATTTCCAATTACGGGTCAGACGCTGCCGTTGATCAGTAGTGGTGGGACAGCCGCTTGGATGACCTGTATTGCTTTTGGAATGATACTCAGTGTAAGTGCAGGTCAAGAAAAAGAGGTTCCTACTACTCAAAATACTGATGATAAAAATGAAAACCCTTTAACCATACTCAGTGAAACCATATAAAGTGATCTTATCGGGCGGTGGAACTGGCGGACATCTCTATCCGGCACTTGCAATTGCCAATGCTTTTAAGGCACGGAATCCAAATACTGAAATACTATTTGTCGGGGCTCTGGGAAGAATTGAAATGGATAAAGTACCTCAGGCAGGTTATAAAATAATCGGGCTATGGATCGATGGACTCCAAAGGTCGTTGTCTTTAAGAAACTTAACTTTTCCCTTGAAACTCGTTTTTAGTTTATTAAAATCCATTTCTATACTCTACAAATTCAAACCTGACGTGGTAGTAGGTACAGGAGGATATGCTAGTGGTCCATTACTTTTTATGGCCAGTGTATTTAAAATCCCCACGCTTATTCAAGAGCAAAATTCTTATCCAGGTATCACCAATAAACTTTTGTCCAAATCGGTAAATACTGTAGCTGTTGCCTATGAGCGAATGGAGCGATTTTTTCCAGCTCACAAAATTGTAACTACCGGAAACCCCATACGAAAAACGATTGTGGAAGGGAACATCAAAAAACAGCAAGCAAAAGAATTTTTTGATCTCAAAAACAATGATCCTACGCTGGTGGTGCTGGGTGGGAGTCTGGGTGCGAGAAGAATCAATGAGCTGGTTGCCACACACTTGGATTTTTTCAAGGAGCTTGGGGTGCTATTGATCTGGCAGTGTGGGGCACTGTATTACGATCAATTCAAAAAACACCAGTCTGATAAGGTGAAAATAATGGCTTTTGTCTCGGAAATGGATCAATTGTATGCCGCCGCGGATATGATCATATCCCGATCAGGGGCGGCTACCTTATCCGAATTGTGCGTAGTCTCCCGACCAGTTTTGTTAATTCCTTCTCCCAATGTAACTGAAAATCATCAGTATCACAATGCCATGGCGTTGGAGCAAAAGGGAGCAGCATTGGTCATCGAGGAAAAACATTTAGAGAAGGGTTTTAAAAAAATATTTTTAGACCTGATCGAGCCTGAAAATCAAAAAAAAATGACAAAAAATCTAAAAAAACTGGCAATACCTGATGCTACTTCACGAATAGTAGATTTAACAGAGGCGCTTTTGTAGATGAATTTAAAAGATAAAAAATATTACTTCTTGGGGATTGGAGGCATTGGTATGTCTGCATTGGCCAAGTATCTTTACCTTGAAGGATACCAAGTGATGGGTTATGACAAAACACCTACACCCCTTACCACCAAGTTAGCGGAATTGGGATTGCCCATTATTTTTGATGCTTCTATCGATGCAGTACCCGAACCTTTTAGATCGCCTGAAACAGAGGTTATTTTCACGCCGGCAATACCCAAAGACCATCCACAGCTTCTCTTTTTCCAGGATCAAGGAAACGCGATCCAAAAAAGGGCTGCTTTATTGGGTGAAATTACCAAATCAACAACAGTTTTTGCCGTAGCAGGAACGCATGGTAAAACAACAACTGCCTCTTTTTTAACCCATTTATTTGACCACTTAAACATGAATTTCACAGCCTTCTTGGGTGGTATTATGAATGGTTATGAAAGCAATTTAATAAGTAAAGGAAATCAATATTCTATCGTAGAAGCGGACGAATATGACCGTTCTTTTTTAAAACTATCTCCAGACTTCGCCTGCATTACTACTACAGACCCTGACCATTTGGATGTGTACGGTACTGCTGAAAATATCAAAGAGACTTTTGCTCAATTTTCCAGTTTGGTATCACAAGGTGTGGTTGCTAAACGCCATGTTGGATTGGGTACAAGCAGTTATTCCATAGAGGAACAGGCCGACTATTACGCGCAGCAGCTTCGCCCCGAAGCGCAGGGGTATTTTTTCAATTTTGTAACACCAAAGCAAGAATTTAAAGATATTTATATCAGTTCCATTGGCAAGCACAACTTGTCCAACGCCATAGCCGCTTTGGCCCTTATGGATGTTGCGGGTTTGTCTGTAGAAAAAGCTTTGCCCGCCTTGGCGAATTTTAAAGGAATTCAACGGCGCATGCAGCTGTTTCCTATGGGTCATAAACTAATTATAGATGATTATGCACACCACCCTGAAGAAATAAAGGCGGTTCTGGATACTGTCAAAGAGTTTTATCCTTCGAAAAAAAATTCGGTGATTTTTCAGCCTCATCTGTTCTCTCGTACCCAAGATTTTATGACCGATTTTGCTAATATATTATCCAAATTCGATGAGGTTGTTTTGATGGACATTTATCCAGCGCGAGAGCGACCGATTCCTGAGGTTACTTCCGATGTTTTATTGGAGCAAATAACCAATCCCAGCAAGAGCAAAATAAACAATGAGGCTTTCCAGGAAACGGTAATCAATGCTAAGTCTGAATTGGTTTTGATCTTAGGAGCGGGAGACATTGGAAATTATATACATGAATTAAGAAATGAGACGATAAATGCGACTTAAAAAATATTTATTTTTTGCTTTTGGTCTATCATTTACATTGTTGATAACCGCTTTTGCTCATTATAGAAACAGTGTGCGCTTGGTGGAAAAAATAACTGTTGAATTTGAGGCTCAGCAATCCCAGTTTTTAAATGATTCTATCGTTAATAAATTGTTGATACAAAACAAAGGAGCACTTCCGTGGGAGGCTAAAGATAGTTTAGCTTTGAGTAAGCTCGAGCACCTATTAGAGAATGAACCTTATGTTAAAAACGCTGATGTTTATCATTTTCAACAAGGTGTTTTGGGGGTCAGAATTCAAGAAAAAAAAGCAATTATTAGGATACAGGGACCCAAACAATATTACATGGACAGTAGTGGAGATTTCTTCCCTATTTCAAAAAATTATACGCCAAAAGTACCCCTCTACTGGGGCACTTTGGAAGAAGAACAAAAGCCTGACCTATTGTTCTTGGTAGATCAGTTAAATGCTGATCCATTTTTGCGCAATGAATTGGCCTCCATTCAATACCGATCGAACTCATTTTTTATAGGCTTGAGGTCATTTGGATTCGAAGTAGAAATTGGGCAAGTTCGACGCCTGAAAGAGAAAATTTCAAAGCTAAAAGTTTTTTGTGCTTATCGTGAAAGCCATCCTTCGACAACCGAATTTAGTCGAATTAATTTAAAATTTAAAAATCAAGTAGTAGGATCTTAAATCATTAATATGAAGCATTCAAATATTTCCGTAGGCCTGGACATTGGAACAACAAAAATCGTTGCCATGGTCGGAGACAAAAATGAATTTGGGAAAGTGGATATATTGGGCATAGGTAAATCGAAGAGCCTGGGAGTACACAGAGGTGTTGTGAACAATATCACCCAAACCATACAATCCATACAACAAGCGATAGAAGAAGCCAAAGTAGTTTCTGGTCATGAAATTAGTGAAGTGGTGGTGGGAATTGCAGGCCAACACATCAGGAGTTTACAGCACAGCGATTACATCACGCGCCCCAACCCACAGGAAGTAATTTCTCAGGAGGATGTAGAGCGGTTGATCCAGCAGGTGTACAAATTGGTGATGCTCCCTGGAGAGGAAATAATTCATGTACTCCCCCAGGAATACAAGGTGGATGGACAAGCTGAAATTAAAGAACCCGTTGGGATGTATGGAGGCAGACTTGAAGCAAATTTCCATGTGGTGGTAGGACAGGTCACCTCTATCAAGAATATTGCAAGATGTGTTAAAAGCGCTGGCTTAACGATGGGTAATATTACTTTAGAGCCTCTGGCATCCTCAGAAGCAGTGCTAAGTCAGGAAGAAAAAGAAGCAGGCGTTGCCTTAATTGACATCGGTGGGGGAACTACCGATCTCGCCATTTTCAAAGATGGTATCATTCGTCACACCGCGGTAATTCCATTTGGAGGAAATGTAATCACCGACGATATCAAAGAGGGGTGTTCTATTATTGAAAAACAGGCCGAGCTCCTAAAGGTAAAGTTTGGCTCTGCCTGGCCAGGGGAAAATCGGGATTCTGAAATTGTTTCCATCCCAGGGTTGAGAGGAAGAGAACCCAAAGAAATTTCCTTAAAAACCCTGTCGAAAATCATCAATGCTCGGGTGGTAGAAATAATGGAACAAGTTTATTTGGAAATTAAAAACTATGGCCACGACGATCAAAAGAAAAAACTCATTGGCGGGGTAGTTTTGACTGGTGGGGGAAGTCAGCTAAAACACCTAAAACAGTTGGTAGAGTACATCACTGGAATGGATACCCGCATTGGGTATCCTAGTGAACACCTGGCGGGAGACACCAACAAATCAGAAACAAGTCCAATTCTTGCAACTGCCGTTGGACTATTGATGAATGCATTGGAACAACAAGAAAAAAACACCCCCAAAGAAAATGAACCCTCAGCAACCGAATCCAATGAAGGGGATTTGGATGAGACAGAAGTCCCCGATATCCAACCGAGCTCCATATCCGACAAAAGGAAAACCATTATGGAACGTTGGGTAGAGAAATTGAAAGAATTTTTAGATAACGCATAAAAATATTGTAATGGAATCTGAATTGGACAATAATTTTAGTTTTGATTTACCCAAAAACAAGAGTAATGTCATTAAAGTCATTGGTGTAGGGGGAGGTGGAAGCAACGCCATCAACTACATGTTTCAACAAGGTATTAAGGGGGTTGATTTTGTGATTAGTAATACTGATGCACAAGCACTTAACGAAAGTGCCGTTCCCATCAAAATACAATTGGGTGCATCGCTCACAGAGGGATTGGGCGCAGGAGCCAACCCAGAAGTAGGTGCATTGGCGGCAGAGGAAAGCCTGGATGACATCAAAACCCTACTCAACACCCAAACCAAAATGGTCTTTATTACCGCTGGAATGGGCGGTGGAACAGGAACAGGAGCCGCTCCGATAATCGCCAAAATGGCCAAAGAGATGGATATTCTTACAGTAGGAATCGTGACCATGCCATTTCAATTTGAAGGAAAATTGCGATTAGAGCAGGCCGAAAAAGGATTGGAAAAATTTAAAAAAACTGTAGATGCGCTGATTGTCATCAACAACAATAAGCTGAGAGAAGTTTATGGGAATCTGGGCTTTAAAGCAGGTTTTTCAAAAGCCGACGAAGTGCTTGCTACCGCAGCGAGAGGTATCGCAGAAGTCATTACGCACCACTACCGCCAGAATATAGATTTAAAAGACGCTAAAACCGTGCTAAAAGACAGTGGTACCGCCATTATGGGGTCGGGGAGTGCGAGTGGGACCAACCGTGCCCAAGATGCGATCATCAATGCTTTGGATTCACCATTGTTGAATGATAATAAAATCACAGGCTGTAAGAATGTATTGCTACTTATTGTTTCCGGAACCGAAGAAATTACGATTGATGAAATAGGAGAAATAAATGACTTTATCCAAACGGAGGCAGGAAACAATGCGAATATCATCATGGGTATAGGAGAAGACCCAGAACTGGGAAGTTCAATTTCTGTGACCATAATTGCAACGGGTTTTGGTATCGACCAGCAACACCATATCGTCAATACAGAAGCAAAAAAGATTATTCATACCCTGGAAGAAGATCAAACGCTTGAGCATGAGCTTACGGAAGCTGATCCAACCCCATCCAATGAAGTGACATACACTTCCACTGAGGAGGAATATGAGGCCCCGCTTCCCCAGGTTTCAAATGAAGAGAAAGATGCTTTTGTTCCTCCGATTGAGGAAGTATATACACATGAAAATGTAGTAGCTGATGAAGTAGTTCCTTTGCTTTCGGAAGAAGAATTATTTTCGATAGATGTGGTCGCAGAAACAGTGGTTACCGACGAACAGACCCCCCAATCCATGGGTGAGGAATTGGACTATAGCTCCAATGAAATAAAAGAGATGGGTGTCATTTATGAGCTGTTGCAAATGGCACCCCTCAAAGAAAAAAGTCCGATTCCAAATGAAGAAGAGGAGGAGTTTATTATCAACGACTTAGGTTCAGATATCTTAGATTTGGATGTTGTTGACTCGGAGGCCATAGTATCAGAGGAAGAAAATCAATTTACTTTCGATTTTGGACTGCCCATTTCAGAAAAAGAAGAATCCCCCTCCGAAAAAATTATTCATTCCCTTTCCGAAGAAAAAACAGATGAGCATATTCAGGAAGACGCTGCTATCAAAGAAGCTTTGGATTTTAAATTTGAGGTAGTGGAAAAACAAGAGGAGAACAGCCCTTTGGAGTCGGAGGACATATTAATCGATTCAACCCCAGATACGCCTTTCGACAAAACCATCAGTGAGGCCAATGTTGAAGAAAACGAAAAGCGCAAAGAGCACTTGAAAAAATTTAATCATGCCTTTAAACACAGCATGAATAAAATTGACGAATTTGAGAAGCAACCTGCCTATAAGAGAATGGGGGTTGATATTGAAGAATCCGATTCACCAGCATCTGATGATTCGAGAATGTCTGTTGAGAATGACAATAATGACGAGATACAGCTGCGATCCAATAACTCTTTTTTACACGATAACGTAGACTAAATATGGCTTTACTCAATAATTTGACCAATGAAATTAAATCCGCAATGCGGGCAAAAGACGCCGCTAAGCTCGAAGCATTAAGGGCCATCAAGTCTGCAGTGCTACTTGCTAAAACAGCCGCTACAGCCCAGGATGAGTTGTCCGAGGAAGAGGAAATAAAATTGCTTCAAAAATTGGTCAAGCAAAGAAAAGACAGCGCCACAATTTACCGAGAACAAAACCGGGATGATCTTGCGCTTCCAGAAGAGACACAAGCAGCCGTAATTGCTGAATTTCTGCCAGAACAGTTGGAGGTCCCAGCCATTGAAAAAATTATTGATGCAATTATCGATAAAACCGGTGCCCAGGGAATGAAAGACATGGGCAAAGTAATGGGGATGTCCACTAAAGAAATGGCAGGAAAGGCAGATGGTAAGACCATATCCTCCATCGTCAGGCAAAAGCTGAGTGATTAGTGCATTTACAATTTATTCGTAAGACAGATCTGTCTTTAACAGCTTGTCCAACAAATCCTTTTTAACAGTAAAAATGGTACCATGACGTGTACCTTTTGGAAATCTAACTCGGTCAGATACGTCCTCCCAATGGATCAAATCCTTTGATCGAACCGCTCCCATTTTTTTACGTCGATATTGATCAAAATACACCCACCAGTAGTCTCCATTTTTAAGGACCGTAGGCCCCTCTGCCCAATAATCGCCAGTAATGGGTTTTGAGACCGGAGCATATCCTTTTGTGAGATTTTTACTGCTGGTAACTCTGATGTTTTTCTCAGGAGGATATCGAGTTTCATCTTTTAAAAACAACAAATAATCGTCACCATTGAGGGCCATAGTACCATCTATTACATTGAACCCCTTATCGAAAAACAGTTTTGTATTACTAAATTTTTTAAAATCTCTTGTCGTCACATAATACATTCTATGGTTATACTTACTGTCTCCTGTTTTTTCACCCTCGGGAAAACGCCCAGGAATAGTAGTCGACCAAATAATGATATATTTTTTTGATTTAGGATCGAAAAAAATTTCGGGTGCCCAAGAATTCTTTGCCTCTTCCTCGTGAACCATCACAGGAATTTCTTGTTGTTCAGACCAGTGAATCAGATCTTCAGAGGAGGCATATCCTATTACTTTTTCATTCCAACTTACAGTCCATACCATATGAAACTTACCTTTGGGTCCTTGAATAATACAAGGATCGCGCATCAATTTATCCTTTCCAGCAGTCGGTTTTAGAAAAGTTTTGTTACCATTGAGTGACTTCCACTCATAGCCATACTCACTGTACGCTAAATGAAGACCATCTTCACCATTACCAGTAAAATAAGAAAAGAGAAAGAAGTTCTGATTTGATTGCGATATTACAATCTGAGACTGCATCATTAACAATAAAAGAAAGTATTTCATTACGCTAAAATTATCAATTCAATATACAAAGAATCAGAATTATTTAATTAGGTCCACTTCATAGTTCAACCATTTTGTATATTAGATAAAAATCTACCAAATGAAATTGTCTAAACTACTTTTACTCCACATAATTATATTTACAATTCCTTTGATGTCTCCTCTGGGGGCACAAATTAATCTGGTAAAGTCAGCAGAGAAAATGGTTTATGATACGCCACCCTTTAAAGAGTGTCATGCCTCAACCATTGTTGAAGTTGATGAGAATAATTTTTTAATGGCCGCTTTTGGAGGATCAAGAGAGGGCAAGAACGACGTATCCATTTGGCTTTCCCAAGGCAATGGCACTGTGTGGAAGAAGCCTGTGTTGATCGATACTGGCCTGGCAGAGAACAAAGAACTCTACCCTTGTTGGAACCCAGTACTTTTTCAGTCCATGGAAGGTACTTTGAGTTTATTTTATAAAGTGGGTCCTTCACCTCGGGAATGGTGGGGAATGGTAAAGACCTCCGACGATATGGGAAAAACGTGGTCCAAGGGCATAAGACTTCCACAAGATATCTTAGGACCCATAAAAAATAAACCCGTGCAATTGACTGATGGAACCATCTTGTCTCCAACCAGTACTGAAACCCGAACATCTGAAGGGTTGAATTGGAAAGTCCACATAGAAAAAAGTGTCGACGATGGAAAGTCCTGGACAAAAATCCCCATCGATCAACAATCTCCTTATGATGTGATCCAACCGAGCATATTGGTTTTGGAAGATCAACGCCTTCAAATATTGTGTAGAAGTAGAGACAATGCTGTGATGCAAGCCTTTTCCGAGGACCAAGGCAGTACTTGGGGTCCGGTCACACCGACTGAGCTGCCCAATCCCAACTCAGGTACAGATGCGCTTACCCTTTCCAATGGCCAGCATTTACTGGTTTACAACCCCACAAAACGAGGAAAAAATGGACGCGCTAAGTTGGCCGTTGCGATCTCCCAAGACGGAGTAGATTGGAAAGATGTGGTGATGTTAGAAGATCAAAAAAATGGAGAATTCAGTTATCCAGCGGTGATAGAATCTTCCGATGGAAAAATCCACATAAGCTATACGTACAACAGGAAAAACATAAAACATGTTGTACTCGAAATTGATGGAAAATAAGTTGGTTTAATGGGGGGACTTGATCTAATAGTTTTTATTGGATACCTGCTGGGTACACTCTACTTAAGTGTCATATTTTTTTCCAAGAAGCGAACCTCAAAGTCTTTTATTTTAGGGTCTGGAAAAACCCCGCAGTGGGTTGTTACCCTTTCCATTTTTGCCACTTTTGTCAGCAGCATAAGTTATTTAGCGCTACCCGGTAGTGCTTATGAATCCAATTGGAATGCTTTTGTTTTTAGCTTGTCCATTCCAATAGCAGCTCTGATAACTGTAAATTATTTTGTCCCAGTCTATCGGAAAATTAACAGTTCTTCTGCCTATACTTTTTTAGAACAGCGCTTTGGCCCTTGGGCAAAAATATATGCCTCTCTTTGCTACATCGCCACGCAGATGATGCGTGTGGGAACCATCATTTATTTGTTGGCTTTGGCGATCAATATGATTTTGGATTGGGACATGGTTACCGTTATTGTCTTTACGGGGGTATTTGTGACTGCTTACACCATCATTGGCGGAATTGAGGCAGTATTGTGGACCGATGCCATTCAGGCCATTATCTTAATTTTAGGGGCGGTTTTCTGTGTCGTAATCTTGATCGTTGGTATCCCAGGTGGAGCAGGGCATCTCATTGAGGTAGCCGCCCAAGATCACAAGTTTAGCTTGGGTGATTTTGGAGGTTCTATTATTGAACCTACCTTTTGGGTGGTATTTGTGTATGGTATTTTTATAAATCTTCAAAACTTTGGAATAGATCAAAATTATATCCAACGCTATATGGTATCTTCCTCTGATGCCAATGCCAAGAAATCAGCTTTGTACGGAGGCTTGCTGTATTTACCCGTTTCAGCAATTTTTTTGTTTATCGGAACAGCCTTGTATGCCTACTATAAGGTCAATGGAGGTTTACCCTTTTCACTTTCAGAAACACCCGATAAGGTTTTCCCTCATTTTATAATCAACGAGCTTCCTAATGGAATTTCAGGACTTTTAATTGCCTCTATTTTTGCAGCCGGAATGAGTTCAATATCGACCAGTTTTAATAGTACTTCTACTGTTCTTTTGACCGATTACTTTAAGCGTGATGCGACGGAGAAACAAAAACTTACATTTTTATACATCAGCACTTTGGTCATTTGTATCATATCTATTTCAATTGCGTTGATGATGATGGATGTAAAAAGTATATTAGATGCGTGGTGGAAATACGCCTCCATTTTGAGTGGTGGTATGCTGGGTCTTTTTTTGCTCGGTATTTTTTCTAAGATCAATAAAAGAATAAATGCTATCATAGCGCTTTTTGCGGGGATCCTAATGATAATCATTTTGACTTTCTACACGATATTATTCCCCGATCAAGATCCATTAGCCCATCCATACCTTACCACTGTTATTGGTACGTTGGCGATTTTTTTCACAGGTATTTTAATGCGTTATATCTCCGCAAAAAATTAAGGGCGTGAGGCATTGCCGCCTTTACTTCCTCATAACCGGAATTCATTGAACCGTTAAAAGCGCTTTCCAACTTATTTGAGTCGGAGATTTTTTTTAACTCAAAAAAAAAAGCATCAGATTTTATCGAAATGATAATCATTATCTGATTTTTTTTTGAAAGAATTCTAATAGCTCATTGATCCCCTTGGAGATTTCGTTGGTGGAACGGATATGGTGGTTGACCATTATGGAAAACGCAAAGACCTGTCCTTTTTCATCTATCCAATAGCCAGAGAGATTGTGATTGTGCCTTAAAGTTCCTGTTTTTGCATATACTTTTTTATCCGCTCGAATACTTTCTGGGAAATAGTTTTTGATTTTTTTTAATCCAATATGATCGTATATTTTTTTAAGGATACTGACCAATGTCCTCGGCGTGGTCATGTTGTATCGCGAAATACCAGATCCATCGACCCACTCCAAGGGATCGGGCAACCAAGTACTCCATTTTAATTTTAGACTGTCTATGGTTCTTTCGGTATCCATTACTCCAAATGTTTTTTGAGAAATCATGTTCATCAAAGCTTCTGCGACACCGTTATCACTGTCCTTTATTAACGCTTGATAAACCAATTGGTCTTGTTGGGTAAACAGCACTTCCCACTTAAGTGTTTCTTTTGATTCATTTAGGCTTACCGGTTGGTTGATATGACCGCTTAATAACTTGACAAATAGACTGTCACTTGTTACAAAGGGGCGGTACAAGGTGTCCTTTGTTTCAAAAAACTTAGGGTTAATCAAAAATTGATTTTTTTTAGGATTCCTAAGGATGTTTTTTACATTTTTATCGATTGAGATTTGATTTTTAAATGCTTTTGGGAAGAAGGTGGTGGAGGTTGAGGTTCCATAGGCCTGAGTGGTGTTCCCATAAATTGGGAAAGGGCTGGATTCAGCTGCGAAGTAGTAGGAATGGTCATCCCAAGACCACCCCTTTCCCAGGCCATTATTTTTAAATATTGGACGATGATAGCGCCAATCATATTTTTGGTTAAAAAAAGATTCAAGTCTGGGATCTGGGTAAAACGGATGAAAGAGAAGGGGGTAGCCTGTCGCTTTAAAATGCATGATAGAATCTTGTTTGTGGAAATACAAAGCTGGAAGGGAATCAAAGGACTCCACAGCAGCCATAAACGTCAACAGCTTGGTGTTTGATGCAGGGGTCATGAAGTCATCTCCTGCATATTCAATCTTGGTACGTCTGGAATTTATAGATTCGATGTGTACTGCAATATGAGCTTGATCAAATGCTTCGATTTTATCAATCATTCGTGAGATTTTCCTTTGGGAAATATTTTGACCAGACAAGGAAAAACTCATCAGAAATAGAAAACAGTAAAACCTGAATTGCATTTAATAAAGATAAAAAAGCAATTTTAAAAGCATCAATTCTAAATTTTGAAATTTGTTATCCTCCCTCGCCTAACGATTAGTAAAAGTTGCCATACAGTTCAAAACCATCCCACTCCTATTCCTGCCAAGACCAAAATGATTCCAAAAAAAAGATTGAATTTTAGTTGAAACCGCTCAAATAATGCACGCATCTTGTTTTGTGAGAGGAAAATGGCAACCAAAGAAAACCATAGGATCGTTGTACTAATTAGAACAAAACTCAAAAAAATCATAACCATATAATCTACATCTGGGCCCACAACCAGAGTAAAGAGACTTATAAAAAATAGCGTGGCTTTAGGATTTAATAGATTGGTTAACAAACCATTCGCGACGGCTTCAAACCATTTTATTGATTGCTTGTTTTGTCTTTCAGAAAGGGTTGAAAACATTTTATTTGAAATAATGGAGGTAATGCCCAAATATATTAGATATCCTGCTCCCATATATCTAATTATATTGAATGCGTATTCGGATTGTGATACCAACCAACTCAATCCAAAAACAGCATAGCAAATGTGTACACCAACTCCTATACCAAAACCCACAGCAGTCCAAAGCCCGGTTTTTTTTGAATACTGAATAGAATTCCTACAAGCAACAATAAAATCTGGTCCTGGGCTAATCAGGGCCAGCAGATGGATAAAACTGACGGTGGCTATTAATGATAGATTTTCCAATAATTATTTTTTCAAGGTGGCGAGACGAAATATAAAGTTCGCAAAAAACGCCTTTTGACAGGAGGTTTTTTAATTGATATTTAAATCATCTTGAGAGAGAAACAGCTGTATATCCCCTAAAATTTTTACTTTTACAATGCAAATGTTTAAAAAAATAAGCATTGTAATTGTTCTGTTTTATTTTTAAAAGCAGGAACTAATTGGGGTAGTAGTTCAATTGGATAGAATAACAGATTTCGGCTCTGTTGGTTGGGGGTTCGAGTCCTCCCTACCTCACTTAAAAAAATATTTTTACTGTAAGCCTGATTTGAACTACTGGTTCTTATAGCATCGTCATACCGCTTTAAAGTAATAGAGCGCTATCGGTTGCATTATGTTTTTAACAGTTCACTTGTTTCAAACTATTTCACTGATTTACAGTAAATCACAACAATTCTTCAGGCCAGTTTTGATAGGTAATGGGACGTACCCATCTGTAAATGGCCCCATGGCCCACAGCCGAAAACCTACTGTCCGACGCGGCAGGAAATGGTCCTCCATGCGTCATTGCATCGGAGACTTCAACACCCGTAGGAACATCGTTGAAAAGGAACCTTCCTACTTTGGATTTCATAATTTGGATCAGAGGAGTAATTAATCTATAGTCGGAGGGCTGAGCAAAAATACTGCCTGTCAACTGGCCTTTTAGTGAATGGGTGACCGCTTCTAATTCTTTTGTGTTTTTACACTTAACGATCAAAGAAAAGGGCCCGAAAACCTCTTCTTGGTATTGTTTATCTTTTAGAAATTGATCTCCAGAAACCAAGGAAAGTTTTGGATACACGAATGTGTCATCGGGAATTTCTCTTTCGGTTTTGATGACTTTGGTACCATTTAAATCGTTGATTTTATCACTTTGGTGGATATAGTTTTGTTTTAAGTTGGGGTGAATCATACACTGTTGTTCGGTTTTACTCAAAGCGATTTCTAAAGCCTCTATAAAATCGTCTGTTTTTCCTCCTTCCATCACTAAAATTAGCCCAGGTTGGGTACAAAACTGTCCAACACCCAGCACCATTGATCCGGCTATTTTTTGCGCTACTTCTTTGTGATTTTCAGCTATCGACCCGGGCAAGATGGCAATGGGATTGATACTGCCCATTTCAGCAAAGAAAGGAATGGGTTCTTCTCTTTTCCAAACAGATTCCTGAAGGGAACTCCCTCCCAAGAAGCTTCCCGTAAATCCTACCCCCTTAATTTTTGGGTGACTTACCAAAGCGTGAGCGCGCGCATATGATTTTGAGTTGATATTAGAGAATACTCCATTTGGCATTCCAGTATCTTCAGCTGCTTTTAGGATTGCGGAGGCTACCAAGGCCCCTGTACCGCTGTGCATGGGATGGGATTTTACAATTACAGGACAACCCGCTGCCAGTGCACTGGCAGTGTCCCCACCTGCAGTAGAGTAGGCCAAAGGAAAATTACTGGCGCCAAAAACAGCAACGGGACCTAAAGGGATATGTGTTTTTTGAAGACTGGGTTTGGGAAGGGGTGTTCGCTCCGGTAACGCTTTCTCAGACACTATATTCCTCCAATCTTCAGAGGCTATCATCTCTGCAAAAAGTTGCAATTGAAAAACGGTTCTGCCTCGTTCTCCTTCAGCGCGACCTTCGGGCAACCCTGTTTCTTCGCAATAGATGTCCACCAATGCGGTCCCAAGATTTAAGATTTCATCGGCAATAGCATTTAAAAAAGCAGCTCTTTTGACACCTGGCATTTCTGAGTAAGTAATAAAAGCGGTTTCCGCCAAAGCTGCTGCTTCATCTAACTCCTCCGTTGTTGCCTCTACAAAAACAGTTTCATTGTCAATATTTTTAGATGGGTTGTATGTTTTATAACTTTCGCTACCCTTTGCAGATAGCTGGTTTCCGATAAAATTTTTTCCTGTAATGACCATAGTTTAAGACTTATTCGACGGTGTTGGTTAAAGTGCCTATTTTTTCAATATTAATGTGGATGGTATCTCCCAATTCCAAAGTAAAATCTGGAGGAGGAACAATTCCTGTTCCTGTCATTAGAAATGCACCGTTGGGAAAAGAAGACTCGCGAAAGAGATAGTCAACCAATTCCTGGGGTTTTCTTTTCATACGGTCTGTAGAAATACTTTCCTCAAAAACGACAATTGAATTTCTCTCAATGGTAAGTTGGATTTCTAAAGCTACTTCCAAGGGTGTTTTTGGCACATAGATACAGGGTCCCAAGCCTGCACATCCATCGTATGTTTTGGCTTGGGGCAGATACAACGGATTTTGCCCCTCGATATCTCTAGAGCTCATATCGTTTCCAATGGTATAGCCTACAATTTTTCCGTTAGCAGTCGCAAAAAGTGTTAGCTCTGGTTCCGGGACGTTCCAAGAGGAGTCTCTTCTGATTCTAACCGCTTGATCGGTTCCTGAAATTCTATTTTTTGTCGCTTTAAAGAACAGCTCAGGTCTGGGGGCATCATAGACTTTGGTATAAAAAACAGCACCTCCCGTTTCTTTAGATTCTTCCTCGCGCCCTTGTTTACTTCTAAAGTAAGTGACCCCGCTTGCCCACAATTCTTGCCCTGCTATGGGTGGCTGTATTCCTCTGAAGTCCTTCGCTCCAAGGGGAGTTGCTCCGGCGATGGCCGATTGAATTTTTTCAAACAATTTATCGTCGTTAATGAATGTATCCCAATCTTGATCCGCTAAACTATATAACAGTTCTTCATTTTGAATGAGAATTTTATTTTCTTTTTTGTATAGTTTCATCTTCTAAAAATAATATGTTTCTTCAATAGTTTTCATGCGTTAGTGTTGGGCTCATTGTTGTAACTTATCTTTTCATTTTTAAAAATAAGTGAAAAAAGAACAAATACCAGCAGAGCAAAAAATGATGGGATTAGCCATATCATTTTCCAATCGGGTGCGCCCGAGCTGAGAATAAAAGTATCGGAGATTTTTCCTGCAATCCAAAAACCAATCAGCATTCCCACTCCGTAGGTAGCCAGTGTGATCAAGCCTTGTGCTGCACTTTTGACTTTTTCACCCGCTTTGAAATCGGTATAAATTTGTCCTGAAACAAAAAAGAAGTCATAGCAGATACCGTGGAGTAATATTCCGATAATCAGCATATAGGTATGTTCACCTGCATCTCCAAAAGCAAATAGCAGATAACGAATAACCCAGGCCATCATGCCCACCAAAATTGTTTTTTTTAATCCAAAACGTGCAAAAAAGAGCGGCAGTAATAACATAAAGAGTACTTCACTTACCTGCCCTAAAGACATTTTTGCCGTGGGATTGTCCATTTTTAAGGACACTAAAAAAGGATTGGCTTGTTGATAATAGAATGCTAGGGGAATACAAATCAAAATGGAGGCGATGAAAAATAAAAGAAAATTCCTGTCATTTAATAATTTTACGGCCTCCCATCCTAAGGCATTTTTTAGGGAGAATTTATTTTGACTTTGTTGATAGGGTGGGGTTTTAGGGAGACTAAAGCTAAAAAACCCCAACATTAAAGAAGCAATAGCAACCATTAAAAAAGTATTTGAAAGTGCTCCATCAGCAATGGAGTCCTGAGCGTCCCATCCAAAAACAAAGCTGATCACCAGTCCAGAAACGATCCATCCTACGGTACCAAAGGTGCGGATTAAAGGAAATTCTGATGTAGTATCTTTCATTTGATTGAATGAAACTGAATTGACCAAAGCCAGTGTGGGCATGTAGAGTAGCATGTACACAAAAACGTAGGGGTAGAAAACAGAGAAGTCCTCTGTTATTGACATTAAGTAAAGCAAGCCACCACCCAACAAGTGTAAAAAACCCAGAATTTTTTCAGCATTAAAAAACCTATCTGCAATCAGTCCAATGAATACGGGTGCGATGATTGCTCCCCATGACTGTGTTGAGAAGGCCATAGCTATCTGCCCTCCAGTTGCATTGAGATTGTTTCCTAAAAAAGTTCCCAAAGTGACAAACCATCCTCCCCAAATAAAAAATTGGAGAAACATCATTAACGACAGTTGAAATTTTACAGTGGATTTCATAGGCAAAAGGTAATAATGATTAAGGAGATAAATTTATTTTTTTTGGGGTTTCATATTTATCTTTCATGGTATAGGGAAGTTGCCATACCTCACCCTCTAAATTTCCAAAAAACAGGGCTGATTTACTGAAATTGTGCGCATCACCATTCGCCCAGAAAAATACAAATGGGGATTTAAAATGCGTTGACTTTCTCACATAGGAGTGATTAAAAGTACTTTTTTGGGTGATTTTTTTTTCAACGACCCAGTTTTCCCCCATGTCTGCAGAGCTCCATAGATGTACTTCACCTCCAACACCCCATTCTTGAGGACCGGTTTCTGTTGGGGCTACAAGGTAGAGTTTGTTGTTTTGATAAAGTAAACTACCCATGTCATAGTTGTGGTCGGAAACCGTAATAAAGTGGGTCAGCCATTGCGTTCCCTTCCAAAGGGTAACACACCACTCATATGGACTGCTGTCAGGACCAGGGGTGTGGCCGTTGCTTCTGATGTAGAGACAAATGGGGTTCCCTTCAGGATCGAAAATCATGTCTTTGAGGTAGATGTTTTTATTTGAGATGGCGTAATTTATTACTCGGGAGGGGGAGTCAATATCCACTACAGGGGTCAACAGGGGTTGATGGTCAACCGTTGTCCAAGTTTCACCATTATCGTCGCTTTCCATATAGTAAAGGTCTGTTCTTTTGTCTACGACACCATTGGGATGCCGATTAAAAAAAGTGGCTACTTTTTTTTCTTTGAATTGGGCACTGACTTGATAATGACCAGATTTTTCACCTACTTTCTCTGGAATGGCAGCCAACATTTTGTCTTCAGACCATTCTTTCCCATTTTCACTCGTCTCAAAATACAACTGCCGAACACCCGTATATTTTGTGAAAAAATTAAAAAAGCCCCATTTTGTTTTTTTGGGTTGTGGGTAGGTCATTTCTTCAGTACTGATTTTTTCAAAACCGTCTATGCTGTGAGGTTTTATGCTTTTGTATTTAAAACCCATACGGCTTCTTCCCCTTCCACTGACAAATACCCAGATGTATCCTTTATCGTCAATGGAAATAGAAGGATTGTCGTGGGGGTCGTCAACCCCCATTTTGTCACACACAACCAAGGGTTGAGAAACCTTCCCCGATGGGTGGTCATATGCTCCAATCATGCAGAGCAGGTGTTTACTATTTTCTGATTTGGTGCCACCGTATACAAAAAAAGTCTTGTCTGCTTCTTTTGAATATAGCGCCAGAGGGTGGTGTTTGGCAGTGTAGGTTCCCAATGCACCTGAGTACTTATCACCATATTCATATTTCTGATTGAGTTGAAACCAAATAGCACGGTATCCCTCCATTCTTTTATTTTCTAATGATTGACCGTATAACACCGAAAAAAACCAGGTAGCGTTAAAAGCCAAAAATATGATACACTTGAAAATAGAATGATGTAATGGGTTTTGATGCATGGTAATATTTTATAATTTTCACTTAAGGGGAAACAACAAAAGTATAATTTCCGCTCTTAAGTTCGAAAGTTCCGTCCTCAATCGCTGATTTCTCAGCGGTATTAAGATATGGTTCCTCACGTAGAATGGTTACTTTTTGAGAGGGGTCTTTAGGAGCCCTTACAGATACTGAGGTGTGATCTAAAGCTTTAGCAACATCAGGACCA
>OZSS01000404.1_pt1 | contig 20506 bp, 26 predicted proteins | sample 1779911 | NCBI WGS metagenome assembly OZSS01 (sample SAMEA2603589, study PRJEB24840) | metagenome | biome: Water; feature: Photic zone; material: Seawater sample | place: Mediterranean Sea | collected 2013-11-12 | depth 10 m | reverse complement strand
TCTTAGATGATCTGTATATGTACATTCCACCACTTGTATTATCTTCTATGGAACCGAGCTGAGAGCTGAGAAAATATATTTTTTTATCTGAACCTTTTTTTATATTTTCAATTATAGATTGGGTAACCGTTAAAGGGGCAATCAAGTTGACTTTTAGGACCTCTACCCAAGGCTGTGATGATACTACGCCAAATCGTTGATTAGAATTGCCAACCCCAGCATTATTAATAAAGATATCTATCGGCTTATCTGATAATAGATCAGACAAGGTATTTTCTGAATTTTCTCCTAACAAATCTAACTCCAGGATTTCGAGATTCTTAGGGTGCTTTTTTTTGCACTCCAAGAGCTCTTTTGATCCAGGAATATTTCTTGTTGTGCATATAACATTGACATTTTTTGCTAGAAAACTCTTCACAAATCCTAGTCCAAGACCCCTATTCGCCCCCGTAATAAGAACATTTGTCATGCTTAATCCCTCTCATATTTCTTTAACTCATGATAAAAGCTTTTAAATGTAATTTTCTGTAATCACAAGGAATAGGAGATAATGTCAAAACATCTGACTAAAATTAAAGAAATGAACCAAACACATGTTTCTTCGAAAAACAAACGCATCGTGTATAGAGGATTTTTTTCAGTCGAAGAACACGAATTGTCGTATCAAAAATTCAATAAAAATCAAAGTGATGTAGTTATCAGAAGTGCGCTTATTTCATCTGAGGCAGTTATAGTTTTACCCTATGATCCTATAAATGACCGCGTACTATTAATTGAACAATTTCGTACTGGTCCATATGTTAAGGGGGATAAGCACCCTTGGGTCTTAGAGCCAATTGCAGGGCTAGTCGACGACGGTGAGACACCGGAGCTGGCAGGGCTAAGAGAAGCACAAGAAGAAGCCCATCTAGAAATAGAGCATTTGGAACTAGTTGCAAGAAGTTACCCATCCCCAGGCATATCCACTGAATTTTTTCATCAATACGTTGGGATTGCTTCATTACCAGAAAGCACAAATTTAATTACTGGCTTAGAAAGCGAAGCTGAAGATATACGAAGTCATATCTTCTCCTATGAGGAATTTTCCAAAATGATTTTCGAAGGGATAATTAATGTAGGACCAGCAATATTACTCGGGCTTTGGTTATCAAAAAATCGTAAAAATCTTATGAAAAAATACTCGGGTTAGCTTTACCAATCAATTCGCTGTGTTTATCTAGCCACTTTCATTCTTCTTGAACATCTTTAAGAAAACAAAACTTGTTCTTGGAAAAGCCAGATAAGGTTTTTTGTCGTCTATTGTTGGCCTAATAGTCATTCTGTAAGCTCCAAATACGCAAAGTACGAGATGAACAATACCAATGTAGATAAAAAGTACTCCTGATCCAAAAATCTCAAAAAGGCCCGATACAATAACGGTACAGAGAATAGCGCTTACCCCATATACGAAGATTAGTGATGCCGCCAAATCTACAAAGAATTCTTTTTCAGAAAAATCGTTTGCGTGAGCTGCAGCCACGGAAAAAAGAGGTAACGCAAAAAATGAAAACAAAAATACAAACATCGAAAAGATGTAAAAATTGTCCCCAGTAACAATCGTTAATGTAGCGCTACAAATAATCGACAAGAAAGATAGAGCAATCAAGACTTTCCTTCTATCAAATCTGTCCGCTAAGTACCCTATAGGAATCTGAGCAACAACCCCTCCTATTAAGGCTAGTGAAAGGAATATGCCTATTTCTAATTGCGTAAATCCGCTATCTTGTCCGTATACTGGTCCCAACATTCTTATAGCGGGATTAGTCGCTCCCACAACGAACACTGCAACAAAGCTTAATGGGGACAGTATGAAGGTTTTCCAGAGATTTAATGAAGGTGACTTAGGTACAGTCGGTGGTATATTTGTGGTAAAGGCAAGGGGTAAAATACACAAGCATAAGAGAAGTGCAATCGTATTATAGTTAATAATATTTGTAACATCTAAAAGACTTATAAACACTACGCCTAAAGCGGCACCTCCATTATCTACAAAACGGTAGCCTCCAAATACCCTTCCCCTATTTTGGTTTGTCACTTTTGCATTCAACCAGCCTTCTGCAATTGTAAAGCAACCAGCAATTGACAAGCCAGACAGGACGCGTAATACACACCAAAAATATGGATCCACAAAAATCGGGTGCAGCAAGCTTCCAAAAACGCTCAGCATGGCAAAAATTGTAAATGCTCTTATGTGCCCTACCCTCGCCATAATGAAGGGCACAATCCAACATCCGGTAAGAAAGCCTAAAAAGTGACTAGATCCTAAAAGGCCTATCTGAAAATTGGTAAACCCAACGTTTAGACCAACCAAAACGTCGAATGGAGCTAAAATGCTATTTCCAAGCTGTAGAAAAAAAATAGACGCAAATAGCGCCAGAAAAGATATTAAAAGCATCTTGTGTATCCTGTTGCCTTCACATATCCGTTAATGATTGACATGGCAAGAATTTAAAAATCATTAAAACAATACGGTCAACCCAGCATCGATAACAAGTGTTTGACCAGTGATGTAGGAGGAGGCGTCAGAAGCTAGGAATACTGCAGCACCCGCAATTTCTTCTGGTTGCCCCCACCTTTTAAGGGGAATTCTATTTTCAACGAATTGCTTGACCTCTTGATTATCAATATGAGCAGCATTAGCGTCAGTAGCGAAGTAACCAGGTGCAATAGCGTTGCACCGAATATGCGGGGCAAGTTCTACAGCTAATGACCTCGTCAAAGCTTCCAATCCACCTTTTGCAGCTGTGTACGCCGGATCACCTGGTCTTGCTCGAGGACCGGCGATAGATGTGATATTTATTAGAGATCCCTTAATGTCTTTTTTATCAAGCCGACTTGCAAAGCTCCTTGAAATTGCATAAACGGAATTCAGATTGGCTTCTACGACCTCGGAAAAAGCTTTAGGTGCAATTTCACTAAGTGGTTTTCGAAGCCTAATTGCTGCGTTATTCACAAGAATATCAATTGGAGGTGCAATTGAACTAAGGAACCTTTCTACGGCTACGAAATCAGTAGCGTCAAAGAGTGCGGGCTTGGCATCATATCCTAAGTCACATAGCTCTTGACAACGACTATTTAAGACATCTTTAACCCTACCATTTATATAGACTGATGCGCCTGCTTCAGCCATCCCTTTCGCTATCTCCCAGCCAATACCACGTGTTGAACCGGTTACTAAGGCCGTTCGCTCATCGAGCTGAAATTTTGAAATACTTTTATTGTAACTCTTCATCTTTTTATGACGCCTGACAACACCAAGCCGAAAACGAAACCCCCGAAATGGCCATGCCATCCTATTTGAAAGGGAATAATTGTTGGATAAAGTAAAATTAAAATAATATGCAAGATTACTAAACCAAATACCAAATTTACAAATGGTAGAACACTCAGACGATTGCTTATACAATATAGCAGTTCTCTACCTTTTAAAAATCCAAAAAACCCAAATACACCTCCACTAGCACCAACCATTGGCACGGGATTTCCCAAAGCAAAAGCCTGATAAGCTACTGCTCCCGCGAAAGCTGTCGAAATAAATATTAGCACTAAGTTGATTGAACCAAATTGCTCTTCAATTTGCTTTCCTAAAGCAAAGAAAATGGCAACATTAATCACCATATGAAAAAAATTTCCATGTAAAAAGGCGTAAGAAAAAAACATTGTGAAATTTTGTCCAAGGAAAAGTTCTTTGTAAGGTGTACTAAATTCAATGGGGAAGAAAGCAAGAAGCAGAAATGCTTTGCTTCTCCATTCTACTCCAAGTACTTGCAATAATGTCTCTATTACAACTAATGAACCTCCTAGAGCCAATACACCTCGCGGTACATCATTAAAAAAAGGCTCTCGGTTTTTTCGGATTGGCGTATTTTTCATCTTTTTATCTAACTTTATTTTGTTTCGTACAAACTTAAGCCATATAGCACTTATAGTAGTCCTAGTTTACAAAAATAAATTTACTATTTAAGCTAAGATATGGACATTGAACATTTATCTTTTTCTTCTGCACCTCAGAAAGTTGCTCCTTTTAGCCATGCAGTACGTGCTGGCGATTACCTATTTATCACCGGCCAAATGCCTACACTCAAAAAAGATAACACAAAACTTGTTGATGGAGGAATTGAAGCACAGACCCATCAAGTTATGAAAAATCTTATAGACGTACTGAATGCGGCAGGATCATCGTTAGAGAAGGTGATTTTCGCACGAGTGTATTTAGTGAATTTTGGCGACTTTGATAAAATGAATAGTATATATGCATCCTATTTTGCAAAAGACAAACTTCCTGCACGGACCTGCATAGGTGTAACCGGATTAGCCGTTGGCGCCTCTGTAGAAGTCGATTTTATAGCAGCATGCTAACGTTGCATTGACGATATTAAAAAAGTGTTCCTATAGCCATGGACTGTAAAGGTTGCAGATGAAAAAAAGAACGGTTGAGATTTTCTGGGATATAGGAAGTACAAATGCCTATTTTGCTCTTCACCTAATAAAGCCAATTTTAAAAAGAACTAATAGCAATCTCATTTTACATCCATATAACCTAGGTTTTGCATTCAGATCTCGAAACTATGTATTAATGGAAGAACCTGCAATTAAGATCGAAAATCGAAAGGTTGATCTAGCGAGGTGGGCTACTAAATACAACCTGAACTTTAAGTTCCCAAGTGAATTCCCAATAAAGACAAGTCGAACGCTTAGAGGAGCGTTAGCAATGCGTGAATTCAAACTCGAGCTTCCATTTATTGAGGCAATTTTCCATGAATATTGGGAAAATGACAATTCTAATATTCAGAATTATGAAGGAATGGCTCCAATAGTTAAAAAGTTGGGAGTAAACCCTGAGGAGTTCGAGCAACTATGTGAAAGTGATAAAATTCGAGAATCATTAATAAACAGTACTAATGATGGAATTAAGAGAGGCGTGTTTGGTGTACCCAGTATCTTTGTAGGCGATGAAATGTTTTGGGGCAAAGACAGAATGGAATTTGTTGAAGATGAATTAATGAAAACTGGGTAACCAAATAAAAGACATTACCAACCTATAAATTTTATTTAGCAGCTAAGTTAGCAATATGCCGAATATGAACTTCAGCACAATCAATAACCTTAAAAGGCAATTCTTGGTTTTCAAAAACTAAAAATAAATCGGTGCCCCCGAGAACAATTGCTTCTGCCCCTTTATCTATGAGCGTTCTAGAAGCAGAAATAAGTATTTCAGTATTTTTCTTATCAGCTTTTCCTTCGGTTGCGAGCGTAACATAGCTATTGTGAACATTGTTAAATTGCTCACCATCAGGTATCAACCAATCTATCTCATTTTTAAAATTATAAATTTTCGTATTCATAGCTTTATTAGTTCCAATTAATCCTATGGTTTTTCCCTTGTATTTATCCATATAGACACTCAATGGGGTCATAACATCCTGCACAGGCAAGGGGCTTTTTTTCATGAACTCATTTAAGCAGAAACTACCTCCAATTGAGGGAAGAACCACAAAGTCTGCACCGGCTTTTTGAAGTCTGTCTGTTAATTCTGCAAAGATACTTGCTTGGTTTTCTTTTTTGTCTTGAGAAAAATTATTCAAAAATTGAGGCATATCACAATTAACAACTGTTAACTCAAGGGAAAACTTCTTGGCTAAAGCTATCTCAAATAGACGCTGGTAGTAGAGAAATGTGACTGCTGGACCAATTCCGCCTATTAAACCTACATGCATATTTAAGCTACTCTTTGCTTTAAATTAATCAAAACCTATAGCCTCGTTTTCTTTGATTACTTCTGGAGAAAATGCCTTTCTAGAAAAAACCTCTTCAACCATGGGTTGAAAATATTCTAATGTCTTCGAAGGATAATCAGGATCAAAAGACTTTTGATCCCACCTTTCACAAAACTTTGAGCACATGTCAAAACAAGGATGGTTTCTGTATCTATCCCTGGCATCTTTATCCCATCCATAATGATGGGCATAATATATCATTTGAAATATCCCATGATGCGCCACCACCCAAGTAACTTCCCAACGAACGAAGGGCCTAATTACTTCAGCTGAAAATTTATCGTGATTTTGTGGAGCAAGACCATCTCCAATATCGTGCAATAATGCGCCTACAATCCAATCAATATCTACGCCATCAGCCTCCGCCCTTGTTGCAGACTGCAAACCATGGTCAAGACGCGTAATTCGATACCCTTCCAGCGTTGCTTCTCCTTGCCTCCTAAGTTCATCGATAATTCGGCTAGCCGTCAGATTTAGATACGGTTTTTCTAATTTTTTTAAAAGCTGGTAGTCCTCATAACTACCGTCTTTCATTTGGGTGAAGCTTACCTGATCAGTCTCTCTAGTCATTACAAGTATTGAAAAACATTTCTCAATTGCCTCTTAACTTTGAAACAAAATTCGATACTGCTTTACCTATCTCATCAGGAGAATCTTCCTGAATAAAATGTGTGCCTTTTACCGTGACTTCTTCTTGGTTAGGCCATGATCTACAGAATTCTCTTTGCTTACCAATAAGTATGGCACCAGGATCCGCGTTTATGAATAGCTTTGGTAAACCGCTCGAAACCAGCCATTCGCTATAATTTTGCACTACTTCAACTACCTCTTTTGGTTCTCCATGAATCGGTATTTGTCGTGGCCAAGATAAAGTGGGCCTTCGGTCTTCGCCTGAATTTAAAAAAGGACGCCTATACTCGCTCATTTCAGCATCTGCCAATTCGCGCATAATTGAAGAAGGCAAAACTTTTTCGACAAAAATATTTTTATCGAGCACCATGCTTTCCCCAGCATCAGATCGAAAACCTTGAAAGATCCTAGTTGATTTTTCTGGCCACTCATCCCAAGATACCGGTCTTACAATTCCTTCCATATAGGCAATGCCTTGAACCCTCTCCTGGTTTTGGAAAGACCAATCAAACCCTAATGCTGACCCCCAGTCATGAATAACGAAAACAACCTTGTTCCCGATATTGAGCTTTTCCAATAGTGCGAAAAGAAAATCACGTTGTTCAAAATAATTATAACTATTAGGTCCAGAGTTTGTAAGTTTCTCGGAATCGCCCATACCGATTAAATCGCAAGCGATTAAGCGTCCTTGCCCTTCGAGATGAGGCATAACGTTTCTCCAAAGATAAGAGGAAGTAGGATTGCCATGTTGAAAAACGATTGCATCTCCTTCTCCTTCATCAATGTAAGACATTGTCTTATTATTGATGACTATTTGTTTCTTCTCTGCGTATGGTTTTGCATTAAAACTCATTTTGAAAGCTCCAAGTTCAAATATTATACCTAAGGGTATAAAGTTAAAACTGGTAACACAACTTCTATTTATTTAATTGCAACATTATTATTTTGAAGTTTTAGTAAATGTTACAAAAACTATAAATTTATTAATATTATCTTAAAATGCATCAGATACTTCAATACGCTCAAACAATTTGTAATGATAATGTAGAGCTTAAGAATTTTTGCCAATTCAATGCAAAAGGAACAAATAATAATCTTAAACCAACAAACACTATTGCGTCCTCATTAGTCAGTGAAGCAAACTTTAAAGGCTCAGAGGAAACCTTGCCAATAATAGAAGCCATTAAAAAACATGTCGGCAAGGCAAATTGGCGTCAAACTTATTCTATATCAGAAGTAGGAGAGGATTTTGCAAATCGTCATTGCTATTTTGAGCTAATTGGGCCTACAGGCCATTTTTATAATGACGCAATAAGAGGGTTTATTTGTTATTGGGGAGAACACTTAAACTATAAATGGCATAGCCATGAGGCCGAAGAAATTTATTACATTTTGGGTGGCAAAGCGCTCTTTAAGACAAAAACTATGACAAAGGTTTTAAAAGCCAATGAGACACAATTTCATAAAAGCTGGGAAAGCCATGCAATGGAGACATTAGAAGAACCCCTGCTAGCTTTTATTCTTTGGCGTGGAAATGGTTTAGACAACTTAGCTCGCATAGACGATTAGATTTTCCATGTGTTGTTAGTTAACAGTTGCCAAACAATAATAGCCCTTTACGTTTTCTAACTTCATGTAGTCATCTTTATATAAAGAAACAACACGCCATTTATTATTAACTTCGAACTCTATTATTGTTCGATCAAACCCATATTTTTCAAACACTCCCTCGTTTATTGTAAAGCACAAGTACCCGCCAGGTTTAACTATTCGACATAATTCGTTAAATCCATCAGAAGACACGTGGCCGTGCGTAAAAACTCCCACACACATAGCAGAATCATACGTATTATCTAATACAGGTAATTTTTTGTTTAAACTCCCTAAAAATAAGTTTGTGTACCCTCTAGGCTTTGCTATGGCCAACATATCTTTGGAAATATCAATGCCATCAAAATAACTAAAGCCTTGCGCTTTCAAGTCCTTACCAACTAAACCTGTACCGCATCCAACATCAATTATTCTAGCAGTTTTGTCTTTAAGTTTTGTTGATAAAAGATTTACACTTTTTGGCTGCGAAACAGTTCCAAGAACATTGTCATTATCATAATCATATTTTTTTGCCCAATCTCTGTAAACCTCGGCCAACCTATGATCATTTTTAGCATCATTTACATCTAGCTCTTCATAATTTTTCAACCCATCTTTTCTAGACATAGAGTTTATAATATTTAAACGGTTTTAGTGAAAAAGGCTTAATGGTCATGCCCTGAGTGTTTATGATCGGAATGCATGTGTTTTTTATCGGAGGCAGTGGATTTAGTTTTATTAAAAATCAACTTTTCCATTACCCTATCTCTTTTTGGTATAGAGATATCATATTGAAACATCCACTCACCAAGCATTTCTAATTGAATTGTGAATTCATAATGACCCGCCATTCCCTCTTTTTCGGAAAATTTTACTGGCTTAACATTATGAGCCATAGCCATCGAGGGCATTTTTGCTCCAACAATTCCAGAATACCCGCTGATAGGCTCTTTTTTGTGGAAAAATAAAACGTTGCAGTTGTATTGAAATTTTTTAGATGTAGCAGTGCACTCAGTTTTTGATTTTATCATCATGGGAAAGACGACCGTGGGTGGTATGCTCGCTAAGAGCGAAACAAAAATCAGAGGGGTATACCGCTTTTCCATCTATTCCTCACAAGGAGAGAACATTATTAAACTCCGAATATTGAATATTGTCAAATTCTCCAGTGATTACCACGCCCACATCTCTGGACTTCAAGATTTTTAGTTGTTGCATAAATAAAGCTATGGCATCTTTGGATAGTCCAGCGAAAGGTTCATCCAAAAATAAATATTTTGGCTTTCTAACCATTCCCATCAAGATGGAGAGCATTCTTGTTTGTCCACCACTTAGTGAATAGGCTTTTGTATCCAATAGATGATACAGGTTTTTAAATAATCCCTCATTTTTAGGAATAGGATCATCACTATTTACCAGTGTCTGGCTAAATAAAAGATTTTCTCGAACAGTTAGATCAGGGAATACACATCCCTCCTCCGGAACTAGGCATACCCCACTCTTCAATAGCTTTTTAGAGGTTGGATTTGAAATTTTTACTTGATCGACAGTCATATCCCCGGAACCTTTTACCTGTCCAAAGATCCAATTTAAAATGCTAGTTTTACCAGCTCCATGATGTCCCAAAATAATCATATCAGACCCACGGTCCACTGAGAAACTTATATTATCAATAACTAAGTGGCTCCCAAAGCGTATAGACAGGTTTTGTACATCAATCATACAATAATACTTCCGCTCACAAGTTTACCATCTCGAAGCTCAAAAATGTTAGCATCAATTTTTTTCATTAGCTCCAATCGATGTTCCACAACTACTAAACAAGTTTGGGCGTCAATAAAGTTTTTCAAAAATTCCCCAAAATCATGCAAGTCTGTTGCTGCCATTCCTGCTGAGGGCTCGTCTAAGAAGAGATATTTTGGGCGATTCAACAGTGCTCTCATGACCTCTATTTTTCTCAGTATTGGTAATGGAACCTCATTTGGAAAAGAATATAGATAGTCAATTATTCCCGCACCCTCAACCATGTGTAGATTTCTCTTAATAATGTCGTCGCTTGTGTATAACTGATCTTTCAGGATTAAAGCTTCGTTAAATCTGACCTTTTGAAAAGTTCTTTTTACCCCTAATCTAGAGAGCTTCCACGCTTCGAAATGAGTGATATTATCTCCATTTAAAATTACTGCTCCCTCCTCTGCAGTTAAAAAACCAGTCGCAATATTTAAGAGGGTTGATTTTCCAGTTCCATTTCCACCGGATAAGCCAATTTTATTGCCTCTTTGGAATGAAATATCAAGGTCATTTAATACGGTAATCCCACCAAATACCTTTTTTAAACCCTTAAGCTCAAGCATTATTTTTTTTCACTAATTTACGTTTTAGTCTACTTACAAGCCGAGGACTTATAATCCCCTCCGGAAAAACAATTAAAATAGCTGCAACTAAACCTCCAAATAAAATCATTCGATACTCTGATAAAAACCGAATACTTTCTAATAGACCAATATCAATAAAAACTCCTATTAAAGGACCTAAAGGGTAGCCTAAGCCCCCAATGATAGAATAAGCTAAACCGTGGACACCAAGCATAATTCCAAACATTGAGGGCTCAATATAGGTGTTAAATAAAGCAAATAAACCTCCGCCAAAACCAGCCACTCCACCAGCTAAAGTGATAAAACCCATACGATAAAAAAAAGGCCTGATCCCAACAGACTGAGCAACTATTTGGTCTTTCCCCACCAATCTGGCGTTTTTAAATAACTTGGAGTTTTCCATAAATATTAAAAGTATTATTAAAGTCAAAAGACTTGATAAAGCAATAACTAGAAAATTTTCAGGAGAAATGTTATTTTCAAAAATCCAACGAATATTTTGAAATCCCTCAGGGCCATTTGGACCTATGGTTCCTGAGTTCGTTTCAACTGTGTACTCTACCTTATATAGAGACAATCTTAATAATTCAGCAAAAGATAGACTTGCAACAGCAAAATACAAGCCGGATAATCTAACAGTTAAAAAACTTAAAACTAGTGCAAAGGAAGCGCTGACAATAAAAGCAAAAAACAAAGCAATCACTAAGTCTAGGCCAAGTAGAGCGGTTGAGGTTGCTGTTATGTAAGCCCCAATACCAAAAAATGCCTGTTGCCCAAAGGATACCTCACCCACAATCAAAATTAGATATGCAGAAATGGCTATGAAAGAAATCAAAGTCATATTCGTCAAGATCGTTACGAGGTATAAAGACATCTAAATTCTTTCATCTCTAGATTTAAGGTCTTTGTAGATATTGACACCCATTAAGCCTCCGGGTCGAATTATCAAAACGATTAATAAAATGGAAAAAGTTGTGATTTCTCTAAAAACCGGACCGAATTGGTATGAAAGATGCGCTTCTAATAAACCGAGCAATAATCCTCCCCAAAAAGCTCCGGCTAGAGAGCCCAGTCCCCCTATCATCATCGCAACCAAACCTTTGAGAGTACACCAAAATCCAAATAGTGGTGTTACTTGGGACTCGGTCGATAACACCAAGAATGCTGCAATACCGCCGATAACACCAGCCACTATAAATGTCAAAGAATTAACAAGGTTTGTATTGCACCCCATAAGCTTTGCGGTATCTGCTGAATTCGAAACAGCTCTTAATACTATGCCATGCTTAGTTTTATACACTGCCAGAAACAAAATAGCGGAAATAATAAATGCAATAAATATATTCAAGATCTGGTCACCTCTGAAAAAAAGCCCCCCAAATTCAAATGTCGAAATTTCCAGAGATGGAAACGAATGTGTCCTATCAGGTAGAAGTTGAGAGCTTATCTCATCCAGCTGCATCCAAATTGCAAAACTAGAGATCATTGAAACGACTACACCCGCTTTTGTATTATGAGGTGCAAAACAAAAACGCTCAATATAGAGATTGGATAAACTACAAAAGAATAAAACAATTGGAATGAAAAATATTATGCTGATATTTAGCTGTTTTTCTACCCAAAGTGCTATGGCGGAACCTAACAAAAGACTTGATCCATATGCCAGGTTAATTCTGCGCATAACACCGAATACCAATGAAAAACCGAGAGCAATTAAAGAATAAGAAGATCCATACAAAATACCATCTATAGAAATTTGAATGTATTCCATTTTCTTCTGTTTTATCCAGTGCTTTCGCCTAAGTATGCTTTCTTGATAATATTTTCCTTTAATATGGCTTCCCTAGAACCGCCGAAAATCTGTTTTCCCTGATCGAGTAAATAGAAATAATCTCCAATTTCTAAAGCTTTTGAAGCATTCTGCTCAACTAAAACAATGGAAATACCTTCCTCGTTCAATTGCTTAATTATCGAAAATATTTCACTTACGATCATTGGTGCGAGACCTACCGAGGGTTCATCCATAAGAAGGAGCTTGGGTTTTGACATCAGGGCTCTAGCTACAGCTAGCATTTGCTGCTCTCCACCTGACATGGTACCACCTAACTGTCCGCTTCTTTCTTTAAGAACTGGAAAGCGAGCGTACATTGCTAATATATCTTGCTCAACTATTTGTCTTTCTTTTGCTAAACGTGCATATGCACCAGCAAGCAGATTCTCTTGAACTGTCAAATGAGGGAATATCAATCTATTTTCAGGTACAAGGGCTAGACCTTTCTCTACAAGGTTGCTAGTTTTTTTATTGGTAATGTCTTCACCATCAAAGACCACTTTCCCCCGATCGGAGTTTAAGATACCTGCTAAAGTGAAAAGAAGCGTCGATTTTCCTGCCCCATTTGGCCCTAGAATACAGGTTAATTTCCCGGATAATGCGGATATACTAACTCCCTTAAGGGCTTTTATCATGTCGTAGGAAGTTTCAAGACCTTCAACCTCTAATATTGCTTTCTCTACCACAATTAAGCTCCACCCAAGTATGCTTTTTGAACATCATCATTATTTTGGATGCTATCAGGACTGCCCTCAGCAATTTTTTTTCCAAAATTGAGTACAACAATTCTATCAACCACATTCATCACTAGGTCCATAACATGTTCCACCAACAAGACAGTAAGGCCAAGTTTCTTAAGATCTAAAATTCTTTGCCTCAAGTCAGCAACCTCATCAGAATTCATTCCGGCTGCAGGTTCATCTAATAATATCAATTTGGGTTTTGAAGCGATAGCTCTTGCCAGCTCAAGCCTACGTTGCTCCCCAAAAGATAAGTTTCCAGCTAAGTCATTAAACCTATTACCTAGACCCGAGAACCCCAATATTTCCTTAATTTTCTCTTTCTGGAATTTGGAGTTACCGAACCATTCTTGCATCCACCCTGCACTTTGATTACTATCATGTTGCAATGCCACCCATACATTTTGCCATACACTTAAATCTTTAAATAATCGGATATTTTGAAAGGTTCTAGAAATGCCACTTGCTACTCTTTCATGAGTAGGAAGCCCACTAACATTCAAGTTATCTAAGCAGATATTTCCTGAGTCAGCTGGGAAAACTCCACAAATTAGATTTATGGTGGTACTTTTCCCAGACCCATTTGGTCCTATTAATCCAACAATCTCTCCCTTATCAATATTAAAAGAAAGATCATCAACTGCTTTAACACCACCAAAATTTTTTCCAATATTTTCAATTTGTAGCATGAATTAAATATCTCTTCTTTTAATGATTTTAGACCAATTAAATATGGGTATATTGATTAATCCTTTGGGATAAAAGTTCATTACCAGGATTATAAGTAATCCAAACAATAAATTTCTATAATCGCCCAGAAACCTTAAGCCCTCTATTAAAATTCCTTGAATGAATATAACAGCAAAGAGAGTGCCAAAAACATTTTTCAGTCCACCGAGAATTGGATAGGCGACGGCAAATGTTGCCAGTAATATAGTGAAGCTATTATGATCAACATATGTCGTCGAGTGAGCATATAAACCTCCTGCAATTCCAGCAATAAATCCGCCACCGGTCATTGCGCTTACCTTTACTACAGTAAGATTGATCCCAGAACTTTGCGCTGCTAACTCATCTTCCCCTACAGCTCTGAGCACAGATCCAACTTTTACCCTGTCGAGCCACCATAAAGCGAATAAAACTAAAATAACAACTAGCCAAATAAAGGAAACAATATGATAGGGCTCCCATCCATTTGCCGCAAAATATCTGATTTCTCGAAAGCCTTGTGCCCCATCTGGTCCAACCTCAGTTCCATTTTGGTCAACGAGCCATCTAAGATTGAAGAAGTATAGACGAACTATTTCAGAAAAAGCTATTGTAGCTATAACCAACATCAGCCCTTTTATTCTTAAAGCCGGAAAGCCAACTAAAAAGGCAAAAAAACTAGCCATCAAAGCTCCTACCCCTAGAGCTAGGAAAATATTTACCCCATAAATAACGGTTAAAATACCAGAAGCATAGGCACCAATTGCAAAAAACCCAACCTGTGCCATACTTAATTGCCCCGTCAACAAGAGTAAATACGCAGATAATCCCAAAAGGGTATGGAACCCTATATTTTGTAATATGCCAAAGTAATACTCCATATTAATCTCTATTAATTTCGTTTCCAAAAAATCCGTTTGGTCTTAAAACTAAGAAGACGAATAACAGGAGAAATACATAAATATCTCTCTCATTTACTCCTCGGACTAATAGAAAAAAATTTTCCACTCCACCAATCAGTAATCCCGCTATGATAGCTCCCCTGATACTACCCAAGCCACCAATAACAGATGCTATTAAACCTTTAATGGTTAATGGAATTGTCAATAGCGGAGATATCACTCCAACAGATGCAGCTGCTAGACATCCAGCAAATCCACCTAAAACTCCTGCCAAAACAAAGGTTGATATATTGATTGTATGAATAGGAATTCCACACAATCTAGCCGCTATATTTTGTTGGGAAACTGCTCGAGTAGCTAACCCGAGACGCGTATAATACAAAATATAAATAATTACTCCCATGGAAATGATCCCAAATATCATAATGAAGATGAGATCTCCCCTAAAACCGAGATCCCCGAACATGAAATACGCCTCTGCAAAAATTCCTAATTCGGGAAAAGTTAAAGGCGACCCTTGCGTTTCGTGAATTATTACCTCGTCTATAAAAAATAAGGCTCCTATTGATGCCATTAAAGATCCAAGGTGATTAGTAGAGGGAATTAATCGAAAGGATACAAGGTAAACTAGAATACTTAACAATCCGGCAGCGACGGGGCCGATAAAAAAAACGACAAATAATGGAAGTGCAAAAAGTGTGGCCAAGCCTAATCCAACGTAAGCGCCCCCGATGGAGGATGCAGCGTAGGCCATATTTAACTTTTCCATTGCACCAAAGATTAGTGTAAAGCCAAGGCCAATCAACGCGTAAATCGAACCAAATAGAATTCCGTCGATTAGAGCTTGAAATATATCAATGAAGCCAATGGTCATAGTAAAATTTCATTTTTCGATAATAAAAAGCCGAGCAAAATATTAACTATTCACTCGGCTCTTTTCTTATTAAAAATTTAGTTTCTTGGGTCGTGTAACACTTCCCAGTTACCATTTTTCGCATGAACAAAAACAAATGGCTTAAGTGCTTCACCCTCATCTTGAACTCTAGTGACTGTTCCAATTAAGCCTTCGGTAGTTTCCAAAGCTTCTAAGCCATCTCGAATTTTTGCTCTTTCTTCATTAACTTTTGAAGGATCGCCTGTTATTCCCACAGCTTCGATAACATCTTTGATAATCATGACATTTTCCCAAGATGCAGCACTGTGTAGGTCAGCCGAACCACCATTTGCAGCAGCGAGCGCCGCTACTTCTTTGGCAGCCGGAGTGATTGGGGCAAAACTCGTTGGTATTATCATACCTTCTGCCTGCTTTGGACATCCCTTCATTACCTCCGCAGAAGACGATGACGTCAAGCCTACCATCATTTTTGGCATACCTTTCATTCTTCCTAACTCTTTAAGAAAACCACAGGTGCTGAAAGGGTGTGAAGAAACTATAAATAAATCGGCACCTGACTTTTTAAATGCCCTAGCTTGAACTGAAAAATTAGTATCAGCCATTAGCCAGTTAGAAGAACTTTTGAGAACATTTGCCTTTCCAGCTCCAATTTGTCCAGTTACTTCGTCGATAGGACCGTTCACCCATTCAAATCCATGCCTGATAGCGGCTTGAACAATTACAATTGAGTATGTACCTGCTGAATGTCCCTGATCTGTCTCAGTTCCACCATAAATAGTTTTAATTTCTGGATGTGTTTTTCTTAGCCAAGCAAATAGCTTATCGTACATATCTGGTTCATTCGGCGTATTGCGGAATGTCCACTGACTGATTTTAGCAAGGCCATTTCTAACAGCTGTATCTGTAAGCAAAGGCATTTGGAGACCAGTATCACTCGAGTCGCCTACTTTTTTCTGAAAAACACCAAAACTGGCTGCAGCAACACCCGAGCATGTTGGTCCTATTCCAATTAAGGCGTTTGTTTCTGATGCAACTTTTCTGGCAATGGCGATACCTTGTTCAGCATTACAAGCTGAATCATAGTAATCGTATGACATTTTAGCCATAGACCCATCAGCAAGTTTTACTCCGCCATTCTCATTCACTCTATCGATCGCAGCTTTAATTATGGCTTCTGAATTAATGCCAAATGATCTTAAGGGCCCTGATTTAGCGCCCCAACCCGCAATATTAATTGTATCAGCGACAGCACCCCCTGCTATTACAGTAGCAAATGCTAATGCTGCTAATTTGATCCTTTTAAATTTTGAAAACATTTTTTTCCTCCAAATTAGTTTTTTTATTTAAAATCGTACTCGTAAATAACTTTACTTATCTGCTGGAACCCACTCCGGCAAAGGTTCTCCTCCAGTATAGTGATCTGCAGCAGGTGTCTCTCGAAATATGCAATAAATATCTTCTGCATCTACTCCCATGGTTTCATTAAGCACTTCTGCAATACCGTCCACCAAGCCCTTTTTTCTTTCAGGTTCCCGGCCTGGGCGCAAGTCTACGTCAATAACTGGTAGTCCGTCGCCTATGATACCGAAGGCTTCGGTTATAGAAACGTAATCATACCTTACTTGCTTAGGAGCTAGCGTCTTGAGAACAACTTCTCGAACTCGCCTATGTATTATTTGCTTTTTTTCCGTTGCTGTACCTTCAGGCACAGAGATTCGTATTAATGGCATAATTCCCCCTTTTTTTAACCGCCGAGTATAAATAGTCACTCAAAAACTAGATATTTGCAACTTATTTCAATAACACGGAAAACTCTTGCTATTTTTGGTAGTAGAAGAAATGTTTAAAAGATAAACTTGATTATCGAAGAGGTAATAATGACCATTCATATCGAAGCAAAAAAAAATGACATAGCTGATACGGTTTTGATGCCAGGTGACCCTCTTAGGGCTAAATGGGCTGCAAATAAATTTTTAACAAATGTTACAGAGGTAAATACAGTAAGAGGAATGCTTGGATATACCGGCACCTGGAAAAAAAATAAGGTGACGATACACGGCTCAGGAATGGGAATGCCTTCGCTCTCGATTTATGTAAATGAACTCATAAAAAATTATAATGCTAAAACATTGATACGGATTGGATCAGCAGGGGGAATGCAAAAAAAAGTCAATCTGAGAGATGTAGTAATTGCTATGACGACTACCAGCATCTGAACTCCCTCATCTACAATATTTAAGGAACTTAATTTTTCTCCCTGTGCGGACTTTGGACTACTTCGAAATGCCGCGATGCTTGCCGAGACGAAAAAAAGAAAGACCCATGTAGGAGGAATCTATTCCTCTGATACATTCTATGATGAAAGATCAGATCTTAATAAAGAGCTCACAAGACATGGTGTTCTAGCTGTCGAAATGGAAACTGCTGAGTTATATAACCTTGCATTGAGATATAAACGAAGAGCACTTTCAATACTCACAATAAGTGACCATTTGCAAACAGGAAAAGCTTTAAGCTCGAAAGATCGTGAAAGCAGTTTTAGTGACATGGTAGAAATAGCTCTTGAGGCTGCCTTTCTCTAAATTAAAAATAAGGAATATAAATGATAAAAGTTGCAATTATAGGGCTTGGCATTATGGGGCGAAGAATGCTTCAGCACATGCGTATCCATGAAAAATTTGAGCCTAACTATCTCTGGGATCCTGATGAAAATGCATGCCAAAAGGCTATCGAAATTGATAGTGAAGCTAAAATTATGACTAGCCCGGAGGAAGCAATCGATGCCGCGGACTTGGTATATCTTGCTTGTCCACCCAAGGTACGAGAAGCTCACGCTATTAGCACCGCTCAGAAAGGTAAAGCTCTCTTTTTAGAGAAACCACTCGGTATAGAAATCGAACACAGTAGGTCTCTAATTGATAAACTTAAAGGCTTCAATGTTCCATTAGCAGTGAACTTTACCCAGGCAGCTGGCCCCGCTCTAAATGATTTAATCAAAGCCAAGTCCGATGGTAAGTTAGGAGAAATGATTGGAGTTGATATTATTGTTACTTATCCAAAGTGGCCCAGAGAATGGCAAAAAGAAGCGGATTGGCTTAGATTTAATAAAGAGGGCGGAATGACTAGAGAAGTGATATCTCACTTTATATTTTTTTCTGAACGGGTACTCGGTTCGCTAGAATTGAAGTGGGCAAAGGTTGTTTACCCCAAAGATAAGTTACTTTGCGAAACCGATGTGCTTGCACGACTTGAAACTAAAGATGGTAAATGTGTAAACATTCTGGCCAGTGTGGGTGGAGCCCAGCCTGATAGGCAGGAGATGACAGTACGAGGTACAGCTAAAAGTCGAAGGGTTTCTGAGTTTTATAAAGACAGTGAAAGTAATGGCTTGGAATTCATTCCTTTAAGGGAAGAGCCAAAAGACCCTCGCGCGATAAGTCTCAAAGCTCAATTAGACGATTTAGAAAAAGTGTATAATGGTCATCCAAACAAATTAGCTACAGTAGATGAAGCCCTAAGGGTTCAAGTTTTGATTGAGAGTATTTTAGCATCCAACTAAAATTTTGTATAACGAAAAGCAGCTTTTTGTTTTGCATTCATTTAAATTTACTCGATGAACCAATATTGACTCATGAGTGAGCGATTTATAACCTTAACGAAAACATTATGGGAGTTTTTATGAACTTTAAAGAAATTATAGTTACAACGACCGATGGAATAACAAAAATCACTCTCAATAGACCTGATAAATTGAATGCTTGGACCACGGTAATGGGAAATGAAGTTAAGAAAGCTATTGAAATAGCAGGACAAGATAAAGAGTGTAAATGTATTGTGGTTACTGGATCAGGCAGAGGGTTTTGTGCCGGCGCCGATATGGGTAACCTTAAAGACATATCTGCTGGAGATATCGAAAAAGAGATTGAAGTCGATACAAAGATAAAACCATACCAAGCAGACAAAAACTTGGGGCCTCAGATTTTGGAAAACTTCGAAGGGCGCTTTGCTTATATGTATAATTGTCCTAAGCCCATAATTGCAATGATCAATGGAGCTTGTGCAGGTATTGGTCTCATATTTACCTTGTATGCAGATTTGCGATTTACAACTAATGAAGCCAAATTCACCACCGCTTTTGCCTCCAGAGGCTTAATTGCGGAACATGGTATTGCCTGGTTATTACCACGACTAATCGGAGAAGCTAAAGCCTTGGACCTTTTACTGTCCGCTAGAATTTTTAAAGGAGCGGAAGCTGAGAGTTTAGGGTTAGTGAATAAAAGCCTTCCTACAGAGGAGCTGGAAACTTTTGTTAACAATTACGCAAAACATATAGCTGAAAGAGTGTCGCCTAGATCAATAACAATTATGAAAAGGCAAATAAGAGCGGGTTATAGTCAGACATTTTCCAAGTCTTTGGAAATTGCTGATAAAGAAATGTTTTTAAGTTTTGAACAAGCTGATTTTAAAGAGGGCGTTGAAAGTTTTGTTGAAAACCGGACTCCCCAATTTAGAGGAATTGGAAAGTAAATTTCAATAAACCTTTTAAGAAACTATTTTAAAAATTTTAAACAAAACTATTTTTCTGTAATTTAAATGAGAAAAATAATGTTACCAAAATTGTAAAAAATAAAATGCCTATCAATGGTAAAGGCGAAACATAATCCGCGATTATGTACCCGGTTGCATATGCCAAGATACCCCCGATCATAACCTGTATAGTTGCACCTAACCCAGATGCACTACCTGCCAACTTGGGATTTACTGAAACAATTCCTGCTGCAGCGTTTGGGACAATCAGGCCTTGGCCTAAGCCAACCAAAAACATTGGAGTAAAAAAACTAAGTGGGCCAAAAGTAAAATTTAAATAAATAAGCGCTTGCAATGCCGGCCCTGTGAGTGCAATAAAACAACCCCAAAGCATAAACCTGTTTGGTCCTATTTCCGTAGCATAGCGACCGGTAAGAAAATTTCCTAAGAAAAATCCAAGCCCCAGAATAGCAAACAAGTACCCCTGAACAG
>OZSS01000403.1_pt1 | contig 20516 bp, 22 predicted proteins | sample 1779911 | NCBI WGS metagenome assembly OZSS01 (sample SAMEA2603589, study PRJEB24840) | metagenome | biome: Water; feature: Photic zone; material: Seawater sample | place: Mediterranean Sea | collected 2013-11-12 | depth 10 m | reverse complement strand
ATGCTTAACCTTGCAGCAAGCTCAGTACGTTTTGCTTAGAGGCATTAGCCTGCGCCAGCATCGCTGTTGAAGCTTGCTGAAGAATTTGCGACTTAGCCAACGAAGTGGTTTCAGCTGCGAAGTCTGCATCTTCAATCCGACCACGGCCAGCTTGTAGATTAGCGCTGATGTTGGTTAGATTGCTCACAGTGCTGTCAAGACGATTTGATACAGAACCTAATTCAGCGCGCTGCGCGCTGATGGTCGTGATAGCTGCATCCACTGAGTCGATTGCCAAAATTGCATTAGCGCGAGTATCTAGTGCTATCGCTGAAGTAGTAGCTTTTACTATATCAACCGTGCCATCTGTGTTGTCAGTGAACGTGTAGCGCGCACCAAGTGCACTATCCATTGCAGATTCCACAGCTGCGCCAATTTGTGCAACTGTTTCTCCGCCTGCAAGAGTTACTGAAACTGCGGTTGAATCCACACTAAATGTAATATTACCGGCTACTGCTTTCTTAGCAATAGTAACTGTATCGGTACTAACTGAAGCTGAATGCGTCGCTGAAAATGTTGCATCAGCATTCAATGCTGTGTTGATCTCCGCCGCTTGAGCCGCCAGAACTACCGAATCGGCATCAGTGATTGAAATTGTGCCATCTGCGTTATCAGTAGCTTTGTATAGAGCAGCAAAGGCTGCATCAGCATTCAGATCAGTAGTTATTTCGCCCGCTTGTACAGTTTCATTACCTGCTCCACTGGACGTGTTTGGAGGAACGTTTTTTGCAGTAATGTGGACTACCCCGCTTCCTTCCTTTTTGGGTCATTTTGGAGCAATGGCAAAGTGTTTTTTACCTCCGGTCAAAAAGTTGGACGCGACAATATCTAGGATCGTCGAGTTGGCGGCAATTGCACGCAAAGATGGTATGATGGCGTTAGAAGGCCAAGATGTTCCTGACAAGTTTTTTGAAAAAGGCATGCAACTTCTGGTTGATGGCGCTGATGAAGCTAAACTCACAAAAATTATGAACGCGGAAATTGCTGCTATGAAAAAACGTCATGAAGTGAACCATGGTATCTTGGGAGCTTGGATCGATATAGCACCAGCAATGGGGATGATCGGAACATTGATTGGTCTTGTTGTTATGTTAGGGAATATGAGTGATCCAAAGTCTATCGGTCCTGCAATGGCGGTTGCATTATTAACAACCCTGTATGGAGCATTCTTAGCTAATGTACTTTTTGGTCCGATAAAAACTAGCCTAGAGGGTTATACAGAATACGAGACGTTTTACCGTGGAGTAGTACTTGAAGGATTACGCAATATTGCCAGAGGTGAATCTCCTCGAAACATTCAAGATATTTTATCATCTAACTTGCCTTCCAAACAACAAGAAAAATTAGCGGCAGCATAGAAATGGCAGAAGAGACAGAATTAGAAGACAACTCCGAAGAAGAATGTCCAAAATGCCCGCCTAAGGGTGCACCAGCTTGGATGGCGACCTTCGCCGACATGGCCACACTGTTAATGGCATTTTTCGTTTTAATTTTGTCTTTTGCCGAGATGAATGTTCCAAAATTTAAACAGATCTCTGGATCTTTGAAAGATTCATTTGGTGTTCAACGAATGATTCCGGTGGTCGAACAACCTGAAGGTACAACCGTTCTTGAAATGCGCTTTAGTCCCTCGCCCTCGCCATCGGTTACGGAGGATATGACGCAGCAAACAACCGAAATTACTAAACCCGATGTCGAAGTTCCGACAGATAATGACGATAGCGATGGGTCTGACGAAATGCAGGAAGGCCAAGAACTCGTCGAAGGTCTGGGCGGTAAAGAACAAGATGGCAGCGGAGAAAGCGATCAGAAAAACCAAGCCGAGAAACTGGCAGATGCCATCGAACAAATCGCGCAGGCTGTTGATATAGCGGTTTCCACCCTAGACAATAAGGTTGTGGTGGATCTGAAGGCAAAAGGATCCTCGCCCGAAGAAATGAAAGAGAAATTCAAAAAAGTGGGTCAAGCAGTGTCTTTGGCCGAGCTGGCCACGGGGCAATCAGAGCAAGAGGTTTTATTTGGCGGGTTGGAAGAACAGCTAAGCGAATTGATTGATTTTGTCTCTGAGCTTGAGAACCAATTGAAAAAATTGGGTGGTCAAGACAGCGAAGAGGCCTTTGCCAAAGCTGGAAAAGCCGAACAAAAAGCGCAGGATGCAGCGGAAGATTTGAAAGTCAAACTGCAAGATCAGATTGAATTTGGCGCTGTCACTGTAGAGACACGCGATAATAAAGTGTTTGTCACCGTCGGTACGGGTGGCGCCTTCCCCTCTGGCTCGGCCAATCTAACCGCTCAAGCGCAAGAAATTATTGACCAAATTACAAATGTCAGCGATGGCAGCGATAACAGCATCACTGTTGCGGGCCATACAGATGATGTGCCGATTGCCTTTGGTGCGCTTTACCGCGACAATTGGGATCTAGCAGCAGCGCGCGCATCAAGCGTGGTGCAAGCCATCGAAAGCAGCGGTCAAGTTGGTCCTGGCCGGTTGGAAGCAAAAAGTTATGGTGAAACCAGACCGATTGCGGATAATACAACGGCCGCAGGACGCGAGGAAAATCGCCGCATTGAAATTGAACTTGAATATTAAAGCAGCAAGGATCGCGGTGGCCGATGCGTCCCCCCGCACCTATCCAACCACCAGATCTGGCTGAACAGTCACGCAAACGCAAATTGACCCGGGTCCGGTTCGATTAATCGCGCTTCTTCCATTGGCGATATTCAAACGCGGATTTCAAAAGTGCAAAAAAGGCCAACACACCGACCAAAATCAAAGCGATGGTCAAAGGCTTTAAACTGGCCACAGCAGATAAAATCGACCGGTCAATAAAGGTGAGTAACGCGATGGTCAGCACGGATAACAAGAAAATCCGAATGGCCATGCAAATACGGCAGGGAGTGTCTTTTTCCTTTGGAACCATGTAGATAACTCCTTCCAGTTTTATCTTACCAGAAACTTAATAAAGACTGAATCAATATTTTTTCAGTATTTTGCAGTTTTGGCATATTCTTTGCTTTCTTTGTTGTGTAACAGTGTTTGGTAATTGATATGTCGATGCTTGGCCTCAATATTGGAACCCAACAGGTTCAAAAGCAAAGCTTGGTTATTACGCCACAGCTGCAACATGCTATCAGCATCTTGCAGATGAACAATTTGGAATTAGAAAAACACTTAGAAGATCTGGCCGAAAGCAATCCGTTCATTGAGGTCAAAGGCGTTAACTCGGAAAACAAACGTAAAGCCGAGATTGATTTTCAACCTGCAAAGGCCGGCGCAGGTATTTCTAACTCTTTTATGGAAACACTTCTGGGCGAACGTCCGGAAACCTTGCTGGAACATATTTGCAAACAAATTCGCCTGCAAAATTTTTCAGAGCAGTATAATTCGATCGCATATCGATTGCTGGCCGATATCACTCCGGCGGGATATTTGCCAATCGATCTCGAAGAGGTTGCGGATCAATTATCTGCCGATCTGGCGGATGTGACCGCGGTGTTGGAACAGCTGCAAGGGTTTGAGCCGGTCGGGTTATTTGCGCGTAACTTGGCCGAATGCCTCACATTACAAGCCAAAGAGCGCAAAGAATTCGACGCACCGATGAAAGTCGTGCTGGCAAACCTTGAAATGTTAGCGCAAGGCAAAATCAAAGAATTATGCAACTTAGCGGGCTGCGCGGCAGAAGATGTCAAGCAACGCGTGTTGCAAATCCGGCAATATAATCCAAAGCCAGGTGCGTTATTTGATTGTGAGGCCTTGGGCAGCAACCGAGAGCCCGATTTAATCGTACAACGCCACGGGGATCAGATTGAAATCGCATTAAACCGTTCATCTTTGCCCAGCGTCAAAGTCAATATGGACTACGCAAATACGTTAAACCAATCCACCCAAAGCGAAGAAAAATCGGTTGAGTTCATAAAAAACTCGATTGCAACGGGCCATTGGCTAAAGCGCGCCATCGCGCAACGCAACCAAACGCTACAAATGGTTGCGCAGCATATTTTAAAACATCAAATCAAATTTTTTGATGAAGGAATCGCGGGCATTCGTCCCTTGCAATTGCGCATTGTTGCAGAAGCCTTGGGAATCCATGAAAGCACGGTCAGCCGTTCAACGGCGTCGGTGCTGATACAAACGCCGCGGGGGACATTCCCGTTGAAAATGTTCTTTAGCAGCGGCCTGCAGGCAAATACCAGCGAAGAGGGCGTATCTGCTCGGGCGATCCGCAATAAGATCACGGCAATCATTGCAGAAGAAAGCCCGTTAAAGCCGATTAGCGATGCAAAAATATCCAGCCTTCTCGCCGAAGAGGGGTTCACGGTGGCCAGGCGCACCGTTGCAAAATATCGCGAATTGGAAAATATCAAATCTACAGCGCAGCGCAAACGCGAATATAAACTTAATACATTGATTGCGAAATAAAACGTCTCTTCACAGAAGACTGCAAAACCCCTGCGCTGGCCTGAAAGAATGATCGCTTCGGCCGCGCAAGGCGCGCTTGCCTCACATCGATAAAATTAAGGGTGAGCGCGCTGCGCTTGCGTACTCTCCTGAACCAAGCGGGTAAAGGATTGGCGCATAAGAAGGCATAGCGCCCAAAAGCGCACCGCACTCACGCGCCAGAGACCCATGATCAAAAAATTTTAAATGCTAATAGGCGGCCGTTTCTTTTTACGCCGCCGCGGCTGCTCTAAACCCGCCACCGGAACTTTAAAGAACATCTCGCTGTCTAAGGATAAAACGGTTCTTTGCGCGCTTAACTCATTTTCAGCCACAATTGTCTGCAGGTAGATAAATTTGCGAAAACTCATGAAGGCTATCAGCAAATTTCCCTGCTCGCGCCCCGAGTAAATACAAAGCATGAGGTAAAACACCACGCCCAGAATCCAATGAACGGTCAAGGCCGCGAAAAACGCCAAAATACTCGCAAGCGCCGCTTCGGGCATCCGCCGGTTCAAAAACCAAAAGGGCGGGCAAACCATCGCCAATAACGACTTGGAACGATCGACCAGTTCTGCGTTTTTTTGCATATCATGGAAAACCATATATTCGATCAAACCCGAGCGCGTGGCCGCCCTTAGCACCGCAAGATCGTTTTCCGACAGAGGATGTGCGTCAGCATCAACCTCATCGAATTTCGCCCCAAGCGATTGCGTGACCGAAATATTAAAAGCCGTCTGATCCCGCTTGACCGTCAAGATCCAAGTTTCATCGACATGTGCAGCCGCGTCTTCTTCATCCTCATAGGCAAAAAGCGCGTCAAACTGTTTTGCTGTCCCCAAAAACGGCGTGCCATCAACGCCTAAGATATAGTCAAATTGTTGCAATCCGATCGTTGGCCCATAGCCATTGACAAAACCGCTAATCTGCAAAACCGCGCGTGTCTCTTGTTCCTCAACACTTTCCGCCATCTATACTTACCCGCCTACCCGCTTTTTTTCACTTATTAAGGAAATTTAATAATATCACCTTCAGATTTTGGCTTCGCCACAGCCTGCGCCCGTGCCTTGCGCGCCTGAGCCGCTTCTTTTTTGGCCGAACTTAGCTTTTGATCAAGTGTTGCCACGCGGGCCGATAATTCAGCATTCACCTCTTGCAGCGCCTGCAGCGCATCGCGTTGCTCTTTCATGCCTGCAGAGGCGTCAGAAATAGTTTGCAGTGCATCGATCACTGAACGCGTGAAATTGCCCATAATCATATTTTGAGCTTTGAATTCTTCATTGGTCATTTCGGCAAATGACAGCGTCAGCTCTGAGTTTAAGACGGCGTTTTTTTCTTGCTGCTCGGTCAATTGTGCCATCACCGACGGCTCGATCGTATTCATCTTTTCAATCGCAACGCGCACTTCTTCAGACATCATATCCGATTTCTCGCCAATTTTCACCAAACCCGCGCTGGCCGTTTCAACGACATTGGTTAAATTATTAATCTGATCCAAAGCTGGCGTAAGCTTTGCAACATCCTCATTCAAGGAATCAACATTTTCGATAAACACGGTCAACAATTCTGTATTGGTTTGCGACAATAATTTCAGTTGTGATGAGGATTGCAGAAAGATCACGATACACAAAGCCGCCGCGCCAATGCCGGAAACGAATCCTAAAATAACCGCTATGCGGCCCAGCTTTTCAATATTCGCCAGTTTTGCGGTGGATCGTTTAATCTGCTGCGCAACCTTTGCATATTCCGATGTAACATCCATTGCGGCATCCGCCGCATCCAGAGCAATCTGGATACTTTTTTCTACATCGGCGGTGTTTGCTGAACGAGTTCCTGCCATCAGCCCAAGTCCTTTTTTTGTTGTCTCGGCATAGCCTTTACTTGTTTATAAGCACAATTCGTGCCACTTGCTTGAAATACGGCTTGCGCCGGGATATTGGCAGATTTAAATCCAAAATGCCGGCATCCCCAAGGCTTTTGCGCCTCATGGGTAACAAAGAAGAACACGCAATTATGGCAGGTTCTCACGGTGTTTTTAACTGCGTTCATTCAGACTTTCTTTCAACTTGAACAAGGCGTTTTGAATCACATACCGGATACAGGCTGCAAAACTAAAAAACGCGCAGATAAACATACCCGCAGCCGACCAAAACTGAGCCGCCGCGAAATATTCAAACCCATATGACAACCACACAAAGCCAACGCCGAAAAAGCAAACCGAACTGATTGCTTCACCCATGCTAAGCGATTTTTTATACGCTAATCTAACCATTTAAAGGAGCTCCCGTTTCATTAAATTGAAGATCTTCTGGTATTGAAATATCTGGCGCATCCAGCTCTTCGCCCTTGGCCACGCGGAAAATAAAGGCCAAAACAGCCGCCACAGCGCTGAACAATTCTTCGTGAATTTCTTGTCCGATATTGCCCGTAAAATAAAGCGCCCGCGCCAATAAAGGGCTTTGAAAGACGGTGATCGATTCTTTTGTTGCAATCTCGATTATATCCGCCGCCATTTTACCCCGCCCCATCGCCAGGATCGTTGGCGCGCCGGATGTGCCCACTTCATATTTCAACGCAACGGCAAAATGCGTTGGGTTGGTGATCACCGCGGTTGCCTCGGCAACATTTGCCAACGCCGCGCGTTGCTCGGCGCCGCGCGCAGCCGTTTGCATTTGCATCCGGCGAATTTTGGCTTTGACCTCAGGTGAGCCTTCGGTTTGCTTATTTTCATCTTTCACGTCTTGCAGGCTCATCTTCAGTTTTTCGATATGCTGATAGCGCTGCCACAAAACATCTAAAAACGCGATCACCACCAAGCCAATCAGTAATGTTACCATCAACGCAATAAAAACATCCCCGGCGCGCGACAATCCGTTGAGCAAATTGGCATTCGATGACGTGGTGAGCTGTGGCATATAAAGGCTAATCACCAGCGCGGCAGTGCCCAATAAAAGGCTCACTTTCAAAACCGCTTTGGCCAATTCCACCAAAGCTTTGGTTGAAAACATCCGCTTCAACCCTTCAAGCGGATTGATCCGCGACCCCTTAAAAGACATCGCCTTGACCGACACGTTTATACCGCCGGACAAAACGCCCTGCGTGAACAGCACAACAAAGAAAATAGGAAGGGCAAACAACACCCCATAAACAAGAATGAATGACACTGCGCCAGAACTCATCCGCAACAACTCACCCGGAAAATCGCTCAGATCGAAACTGAAAAAACCTTTAAATTCCCCCAAAATCCGATCCGAAAACGTTAAGATGAGAAAATACATCAAAAAACCGGTGAACAAGGTGGAAAAAACAAACAGCTCTTTAGAGGTTAAGACCTGACCATCTTCCAACGCCTTCTCAAGTCGTTTCGGCGTTGGGTCTTCGGTCTTTTCCTGCGCACTCTCTTCAGCCATTTTTCAACTTTCCAAAGAATGATGCGATAAAATCGATTGCAAAGCGCACCAAGTATTCCATCGAATAGCCCAGCGGTTTGGTCGCTAAATATAATGCCAGAAAACACACCAAAAGCGTGATTGGAAAGCCGAAAGAAAAAAGGTTTAACGTCGGCGCCGAGCGTGTGACCACACCAACTGTCACATTTGTCAGCAGCAAAACAATCACCACCGGCAACATCATGATACTGGCAAGTTCGAACATATAACCTGCGGACTCAGCAACAAATTGGCTGGCGGCATAAAGATCAAGCCGCCCACCGACTGCCACAACTGAAAAGCTGGCATCCATCGCGCGGATAAGCGCCAAATGACCATCCAAAGATAAAAAGGTTACGATCGAAAAAAGCGTTAAAGCGTTACTGATCACAGGGGTTTGACCACCCGTTGTTGGATCAATCTGGGCCGCGAAACCAAGGCCGCCCGAAGTTGCTATTTTTTCCCCTGCCAAGGCCACAGAGGCGAATAAAATGCTCAGCAGGATACCCACCGTCAAGCCGATCAATAGTTCCACAAAAATAATGCGCACGATCACCAGATTGTCAAGTTCCAGCAGAGGCACAGATTGGAACTGTTCAAAAAATACCATACCCAAGATGATACTTGAGACAATCCGTACCTGTAGCGGTATCGATGGCGCGCCAAAAAACGGGGCTGAAATTAAAAAAGCGCCGATGCGCAAAGTCGCCAGAAAAAACATCGATAGAAACTCAAAAAGCCCTGGCAGCTCTAACCCGGGGATACCACTATCAGAACTGACCAGCAGGTTCTCCATCTTAGCCAAGACCACTTATCGTATCAAAAATATATGCAAAGAAATCAGAAAGTTGCAGCAGCATGAAACCCGAAAGCAAAGCAAAGCCTCCAAGTACAAAAAATAATTTCGGTACGAAGCTGAGCGTCATTTCGTTGATCGATGTTGCCGCTTGCACAATCCCGATCGCCAAACCCACCCCCAAGGCAATGCCCAGAATGGGACCTGATGTGATAATCACCTGCCAAAACGCCATTCTCAAATGTTCGATATTTGCATCAAATTCCATAATCGCTCAATTCATATAAGTTGAAGAAATTGATCCGATGGTCATGGCCCATCCATCCACCAAAACAAAAAGAAGCAGTTTAAACGGCAAGGAAATCAAGATCGGGCTCAACATCATCATGCCCAAAGACATCAAGACGGAGGCAATCACCATATCGATCACCAAGAAGGGCAGAAACAGCAAGAAGCCGATTTGAAACGCCGTTTTTAATTCAGAGGTTAAAAAAGCCGGCATCAAAACGTTGAAAGGCACATCAGAATTCGATTGGTAAGGTGCATCTCCTGCCAATTCGGCAAACATAGCCAATTCGGCCTCACGGGTATTAAGAACGAGAAACTCTTTTAAGATGACAGATGCAGATTCAAGCGCGGGCAGAAATTCTATCTGCCCCTCTAAATAAGGCGACACCGCTGCCTCATAAATGCCCTCAAGCGTTGGGTACATAATAAAAATTGTCAGAAACAAGGCTATAGAGACAAGCACCTGATTGGGTGGCGTTTGCTGGGTGCCCATTGCCTGTCGTAAAATAGACAACACAATGATGATGCGCGTGAACGCTGTGGCCCCCAATAAAAGGCTGGGCAAAAGCGTGATCGCCGACATCAAGGCCAAGATTTGCAAAGAAAGCGAGTATTCCTGCCCCCCATCTTGCCCCGGCACCACCGATAAAGCAGGCAGGCCAACGCTGGGCATTTGTTGGGCAAAGGCGGTTATGGGAAGCAAGCAGCAGCCCAAAAAGACCAAAGCGCCCCAATATTTAGGCGCAAAGGCGGGCGTGTGGGACGGGCGGTTACTGCTCATCGCCAGCCGCAATCTTTGGCGCGATCTCGGGCGTGATATCCAGGGCCGTTGCACCCTGTTTACCCTGTAAAATCAAAACCGTCCGCTGGTTAATTTCAAACACAGACAAGACGTTGGCATGCGCCAAACGACGGCTTTCAACATGGGTAATATGACGTTGAACTGCTGTGCTTTGGCCCAAAGACCCACGTTGTTTGGCGATCAGCCAGATGACAACAAAAACTGAGGTAAATAAAACAACAACAATGATTTTTTGACTTAAATCGTCAAGCGCAGCCATGATATTCGCCTCCTTCCAAGAAGGCAGGCAAGTATCATGCCATTATTGCACGGATTCGGCTCTTTCTTCCGGATCAACAACATCCGTGAACCGAATACCATAGCGCTCGCCAACCATCACAACTTCGCCGCGCGCAATAATCGCGCCATTCACATAAATATCAAGTGGCTCTCCGGCAAGGCGATCCAGCTCGACCACAGAGCCTTCGTTTAACCGCAGCAAGTCGCGGATGGTCATATCGGTTCGGCCCACTTCGATCGACAATGTCACTTCAATATTTTCAAGAATTTTCAGCTTTTCGCTGCTGATTTTACCAGAACCGGAGCTTGCCGCCGGCGCCTCTTGTGTAGGAGTATCATTCATGGTTTTTTCCTATTTCTTATCTGCAGTCTTACTTGGCTTCAGAAGGCTTAATGCAACCGTGCCTCCAACATCCCCCAGCTCAGCTTCAAAAAACTCTCGTTCCTCAACAACAAAATTCAGCGGTCCATTGATCTGTATTGGCACGATATCATCATTTTTAAACTTAAGAACGGATGCCATTTTACTTTCCACCGTGGTCAAGCGCGCGGTGCAATTTAAGGGCACGCTGAACACCGCCTTTTGCAAACGATCCGTCCAAGACAGGCTATCAACGCTATCAGATTGCATCCGCGAGCGCAGCTGCGCGGCAATTGGCTTAAGCGTTTGCAACGGGTAAATCACGTCAAATGATGCAGGCGCAGATCCTGGCAATTGAATTTCAAAGGCACAGCAAATCACTTGCTCCACATCATCAACGAAAGACACGAACTGCATGTTCTCTTCTCGGGACACTTCCGAAAATTCCAATTTAATCAAGTCAGCCCAAGCCAATTCTAAGGCTTCGATCAAGCCATCGGTTATGATTTCAATGATCCGATCCTCTGTCGAGGTGAAATCGGATCGTTTTGCCGATTTCGAGATCAGAGTATTCCCGCCGTAATAGGCATTGGTCAGTTTTGAAATCAAATCCGGTGAAATCACCATCATCAAGCTGCCGCGTAAAAACTCGATCCGTGCCAGCGTTAAGCTCATGAAGCTTTCGGAGGCAAAAGTGTAATCTTCAAACGTTTTCACCGTTGGATTGATCGCTGTCACCCGTGGCTGGTATCGAAGCATCGGTTGAAACACGGTCCGCGAAAAACGGGCGAAGCGCTCATTGATCACGCGCAATGCATAGTAATCGCCCAAAAGCGATAGATCATCAGACCCAAACTTAAAGTCGCGTATCTGTTTATCCGAAGCACCGTTGAGGGTGCTTGCATCTGAAAAATCACCCTCGTCGAGCCCTGAAATCAGGGCTTCGACTTCGTTTTTTGAAAGTTTAGAAGAGGAAGACATTCAAGATCACTGCATTACATATGACGTAAACATGACTTCTTCTATACCGCCGAACCCCTCAAGCTCTTCCAGCTTTTCATTCATCACCGACTGGATATCGGCCGCCAGCAATTTGCGCGCCTCGCGACCAACGACCATTTCTTCGGTGTAATCGCTGAGCGCAGCGAGAACCACCGATTTCAAGGCCGGCAAATGGTTTTCAACATTGGTTAAAATTGTTTCATCATACTTTGTTGAAAGCCCAACCGAAATTTGTAAGAACCTGCGAGAGCCTTTGAGATTGGTCGTCAAAGAACCAGGGATCTCATAATACAGGGTTTGGAATACCTTGTCCTTAGGTGTTTCCTTCGAGATTTTTTCAGGATCGCCCGGGCAATTGCCCTCTTCATCCTTCTCTTCGTCATCGCACTCCAATTCGGCTTCGCCTTCGCCCTCGCCAGCAGCATCACCTTTGGCTTCATTTTGCTTGGTGACAATTTCATTGGCGATATCTTGCGGATTGCCTTGCGATCCACCAAATACCAAAAAGCCAACGCCTAGGCCAATTGCCACAAGAATAAACCCTGCAACAACGAAAATTACGATGGTTACAATACCAGATTTTTTCTTTGGTTCTTCTTCTTCAGCCATAACTCGATCCTCGATTATATGGTTATATCCACCAGGCCATCTTGATCACCTTTGCCCTTAAGACTGCCATCATCTGCTGCTTTTCCAGCGTGTTGCTCATTCTTTTGCGCGGTTTGTGATCGCTCATCACCCGACGGATTTTCTTGCTCATTAAACCCCTGCCCGAGGTTCATATTGAAATTTTCATCGCTTGTCTGCATAACCGAACATGACAGCGAGGTCACGCGGTAACCTGCGGTTTCTAGACTAGAAATGATTTTTCCTTCAGACTCGCCAAAAAGTGAGACTGTTGCCTTGCGTTCCGCCTGGATTTTCACATCCAAGCCGCTTTCATTGCGCCCAAAAGCAATATGCATTTTTCCCAAGGAGGCCGGCGATAAGGTAAGCGCAATTTGTTGCTGCCCGGTTCTCAGGGCTGAAATAACATTTCTCGCCAAAGTTTGGGTCCAGCCTCGCGCATTCAAATCAAGATGCGAATCCACCCATTTATCCAGCAATTGCCCAGAGGTTTGAGGCGCGGTTTGCGATTGTGCCAGTTGCAGGTTGGCGCTGCTCAATGGAGAAATAGAATGCGGCAATGCTCCTAAATCTTGGGCTGCATCTGCCCCCCCCTCACTCGCATTAGCCGGAACGGCTGCTTGGCGCAGCGCGGCGGCGGCGGCCCCTGTCACGGGCGCGGCTTTGCTTTGTTCAAAGGTTTTTTGACTTTTCACAGCGGAGCCTTTTACTTCAGGCTTCGGCTTAAACTCGGCGTCAACTGTTTTTTGAATAGGAGCGGCCCCCGCCAAAGCACTTGCTTCCAGCGCAACCTTGATTTTTGACGACACAGCGGGATCATTGCCGCTGGCTGCTGGCGCTGGCGCGGATGCTGATGCTACGCGCAACGCGATCTGTTCTGGCTTCAAAGCGGTTTCAGGTTTCAACAAATTTGTGGGTTTTAACGCCTCTTTTTGTTGGCCCTCTGGTACCTGAACCTTGCCACTATCCCGCTTAGGCGCTGTTTCTAGATCCGCGGAGGATGAACCATCAGTTGCGCTTTGGCGAAGCGCAAAGGCTTTTTCTGGCTCTACATGCGGGAATTGGTGCATCGCGCGCGCGTGAGGTTTCGCGTTCGTCTGAGCATCTGCGGTTTGCGCAGCAATCGATTTCGGTGCAACTTCATCCGCTTCAAGCCCTTTCACGGGAGTGCCAGGAGCCGGAGTGGCGATCCCTTGCTCCCCATTTTCTTTTAACCCCGCATCCGCAAGCGCGCCGCTGAACAGCTCTGGCTTGGCGCTCTTGCCAGAAATCGATTCGAACAATTGCGCATCATTGCTGATCAACGCAGCTTTACCAGACTGCTCCAAAATTGGTTCTAACGGCACCGAAAATTGCGGCATCGGCCGGTGGGCAACTACCTCACTTGGATAGGCAACATGCTGCGTTCTTACCATGATTTCTGCATAATCAAGGCGCAAAGCGCCTTCTGCCACCGGCAAAGCGTTAGCGGTTTGCGGCTCTTTATTCACTCCAATCGAAGAGTGCCGGTGGAAGGCCTCAAGATAGGGCCGTAATCCGTTGAGACTGGGAAACGCAACCGCCTGAGGGTCATCAGCCAAGGCCGAGATCGCCTGCGCAAGTTTATCCCGCGTTATTACAAAATCTGGATCTGCGATGAATGGCGGCGCCAAATCCTCCAATCCGATCTTTTCTCCTGACCGTTCTGGCACGCTTGAGCGCAAGCCCCCATCGCCTGGGGTTTTAGACATTTGATCTTCAAGCGCAGCGACAAAGCCTAAAAAGGCAACAATATCGATTTCATCGCCAGACTTTAGGGCGCTTGGCGCTTTACCTCCCGTCAGCTTTTCTTGCTCTGGGTTGCCACCGAAGTCGGCGCCTGCCCCCGTTGTCAAAAGCTCTGAGAACTTCGCAAATAGCGCAGCACCTTTGGAGCCGACAGGCGGCTCTTCAGACGTGGTTGACAGCAATTTATCAACTGCGCTCGAGGATATATTGGCAATGCTCATACGATGGCGACCCTAAGTTTCTTATCACAAACCTAGCAAATTATGTGCCAATTAACGGCGCAAAGGCATAAACGGGCCATCGAAACTTTTGCCTTTATGGCTTAAACCCACGGCGATCAGCTGCGGCTTACAACCGAAGGATAAGCGGTTTTTTTATCAGCCTCACGCTCTGAATGCTGATGAATAAGCTGTTTTGCTTCCGCAATCAGACGGTCAATTTTTTGGCGTTTCAACGAATCTTGCCGCGTAACCGCTACCAAATTATCGATTTCCGTTTGAATAAGTTCAATTCTATTCGCCACCATCTCAAGCTGCTCCGCCAATTTAGACGAATAAAATCGTGCGGCGCGAAACTGGCTGGGCGTGTCATAAAATGGCTCTTCAGAACTCGCTTGTAATTCGCGAATACGGGCCAAAAGCCCTTCTAAATCTGACATTTGGGATCGCTGATCCGCCAGAGCCTTTTTGATTTTTAAGGACGCGGCGAGGTTCTTTCTCGACATCTTTTCCAAAATGCTTTTTTTGCGGTCTGGGCGCATTTACGTCCCCCCCAACAAAGCCTTCAACGCTGCCACTGTATCCGCAACGGAAACATTATCCTGTGGGTTTTGCTTCAGAAAATTCACTATATCTGGCCAGATTTTATACGCGATATCCAGATCAACATCCTGCCCAGCGGCATAACCACCCATCAGGATTAAATCGCGGTTCTCATTATAAATGCTGATCAGTTTCTTCAGTTTATTCGACAAAGCAAGATGCTCAGCATTCACAACATCCGTCATCACACGGCTGATCGATTGAGAGACATCAATCGCGGGGTAAATTCCTAAATTGGCATAATCCCGATTCAAAACAATGTGACCATCCAAAATCGCACGCGCGGTATCCACCACCGGATCATTCGTATCATCCCCATCAGCCAAAACAGTATAAATACCTGTTATTGAACCTTTTTCTGCAATGCTACCCATACCCGCACGTTCGATCAAGCCCGATATAAGCGCTATAACCGATGCCGGATACCCTTTGGATGTAGGCAATTCGCCCAGCGCCAGGCCTATTTCGCGCCGCGCATGCGCCACCCGAGTCAAGGAATCCATAATCAGCAAAACGTTTTTACCCTTGCTGCGAAAATACTCGGCAATCGCAGTTGCCCGATTGGCGCCGCGAATACGCAAAAGCGGCGAGCGATCTGCAGGGACGGCAATCGCGCATAGCTTTTTTCGGGTTTTTTCATCAAAGACCCGGTCTACAAATTCCAAAACCTCGCGCGAGCGTTCCCCGATCAACCCCACCACGATCACATCCGCATCGCTATGCTTGGCCATCATGCTAAGCAAGACCGATTTCCCGACACCAGAGCCTGCGATGATGCCGGCCCTTTGACCTTTCGCCAGCGTCAACAAACCATTGATCGACTTCACACCCACGTTCAACACGGTTGATATATGGCGTCGATCCAATGGGTTCATGGCTTTTCCATGCAGTGGCCAGCTGTCTGTCCCAATCGGTGCGGCGCGATTATCAAGCGGCGCGCCCATCGCATCAAACACTCGCCCAAGATAATCATCACCCACAGAGATTGATTGGCCTTCTTCCACCAAGGTTACTTTATCACCCGCCTTAACGCCCGCTCCAAGGTCAAACACCACAAGCTGGTTCAGGCCTTCTTTAAAGCTGATAACCTCTGCAAATACTTCATTGCCAGCACCAATCTCGATTTTGCAAATCGATCCCACCCGGGCTGGAAATCCATCACAATGCGCGGTCAAGCCGTCAAATTTAACAACTTTTCCCGACATTCGGGCGTTTTTGCTCGGTTGCAGCCGACGATCCAGATCGCGCAAAAGCTCATTGGTGAAATCACTCATTGGCGCTCTGCTTTTCAAAATCTGAGAACGGTGTGTCGCGAATTTCAACACCGCCCACTTTTACGATCACATCCCCGCGCTTCAACTCACCGTCTTGATGCACTTCGACACCGTGGAAAATACCCTCAAATTCATCGAATTTCTGAAGACTTTCTAGATCCTCGGCATTGAAGAACACCTTTTTATGGTCGGCCAAAAGCTGAACTTGATCCAATTTTTTTTGAACATAGGCTAGAAACCCTTCGGGATTGGCATCCAAACCCAGCCCGCAACGCTCGCTTGACAGATTATAGACGGTTTCAAGCACTTTTTGCGAAACGTTCTCAAAATCAAACACGGCTTCATTTTGCAAGCGGTCCGAGATTGATTTCAGCACGCTTAATTGTTCCAGGCGCTGTTCCTCAAGTTCGCTTAAAGCAGCGGCGCGGCCGGCGGCAAAACCCTCCTCATAAGCGGCATTGTTTTCCTGCTCGAGCTCAGGAGCAGACATCTGGGTTTGATTTTCAGGCTCGGCGCTCGCGACAGAGGCTTGCGCACCCGCTTCAACCTCCGCAGCCCCTTCGGTTTGCGGGTCCTCTTCCAGCAAAGATGTCAGCGCATCCATATCCTCTGCAGCGTCAACGCCAGATGCTGCTTGACCCGCATCAACAGCCATTTGCTCATCACCTTGTGGCTCACTTAATGCATCTGCATAATCGGGCATCGGCGTATCAGAAGCGGCGGCTCCACCTTGGCGTAGCTCTTCCAAGCTGAGTTTGGCTTTTACAAAATCCGCAATAGATTTTCGCTTAAACGTCTGTTCTGCATCGTTGAGAGATTTTTCTTCAACCTTGAAATCTGCATCCATGGCAGCCTTCACAGCCGCTGCCATTTTTTTATGGTTCGTCTTGTCTAAAACCGCAAAGTCTTCGCTCACATTGCTCATAGTTATACCATTTCATCTCCGCCACGACCGGCCAGAACAATCGTTCCCTCATCAGACATTTTGCGCGCCACAGCAATAATGCGTTTTTGCGCATTTTGCACTTCAGTCAGTCGAATAGGACCAAGGGCTTCCATTTCATCTTGAATATTGGCGGCAGCCCGCGATGACATACAGCCAAAGAGTTTGTCTTTCAGGAACTCATCAGCGCCCTTAAGCGATAGGATAAGATCCTCCATCTCAACGCTTCTAAGCAAGGTCTGCAACGAGCGATCATCAGACATACCCAAATTGTCAAAGGTAAACATATTATCTTGGATCGCCTGCATTAGATCCTTATCGGCTTTCTTGACATCATTCAGAATGCGTTTTTCCATCGCTTCTTTGGTGAAGTTCATAATTTTAGCGGCCGCTTTTACGCCACCAACTTGTGATGACCGCAAGCTGGTATTCGCTTTGAATTTGCTTTGCATCACTTTTTCAAGTTCTTTAAGCGCCGCCGGATCCACCATTTCTAACGTGGCAATACGAATGATCACCTCCGATTGCATTTGCGTATCCAAAAGCCCCAATACATCCGAAGCCAAGCCAAAATCCAGATAGGATACGATCAAAGCAACAATCTGCGGATGCTCATCTTGCACCAATTCGGCAATCGAGCGGGCATCCATCCAATCTAGAATTTCAATCGGGCGTTCACTGCTGGCGGGGGTAATTCGGCTAAGAACCGATTGTGCTTTATCATCGCCCAGTGCTTTTTGGAGCACATTGCGAATATAATTGCCGGCTCCCAAACCCAAGCTGGTTTGCTTTTTAATAATTTCTAGGAATTCATCGAGAACCGCATTCACCGTTTCCTGATCGGCCGTGGCCACCGAATACATTGCGGTTCCAAGATGTTGAACTTCGCGGGGCGATAAATTTTTCAACACCTCTGCCGCTTCATCTTCGCCCAGCAACATCATCAGGATCGCAGATTTCTGCGTTCCTGTCAGCTCGATCACTTCTTCTTCTACGCCTACTGCCTCAGCCATCTTCCGCCACCTTCATCAAATCACGTTCATGTCTTTTTCCATCATCGCCTTAAACACATTAGAAACGCGGCCAGCTTCATCCCCCACCATCATTCTGATCAATGCGACCTTATCATCATAAGAGTTCGCCGTATCTAACATTTCAGCTGAAATTGCCGTTTTCTTAGGCTTCAACTTAGCTTTCAGATCTTCAAGCGATTGTCCTTCCTGCAAATCCATATCCTCGAGCTCTGCCAGATTATTTTCTGCAAAAGTCGCTTTCAAGGCGTCTTGAGATGGCGTCAGCAGGCGCGTCATCAAAGGACGAAGAATTCCTAACGAAACCACAGCAATAATCAACAACATCACAGACTTATTCATCAAGTCACGCACCCATGGTTCTTGGTACCATTCAATAACTACTCCATCAACAAGCTTGGTCATGAATGGACGGCTGGAAATAATCACCATATCCCCCCGCTCGGGCGTCAGACCCAATGCATTGGTGACCAACGCTTGAATTTCTTGTTTTTCTTCAGCGCTAATCGTTTGAACTTGCGATTGACCATCAGGGCCTACAATCATTTGCTCGCGCAATAAAACGGCGACAGTAATTTTTTGAATTTTCGCCGACGGCATCTTACGCGTAGAAATCTGGCGGCTAACCTCATAGTTCTGAACTTCGCTGCTAGACCGCATCATCGGATCTGCTTCTTGTACCGCCTCGGCTTTTTTGGGCGCGTTGGGAAGCGCATAATCCGCGACGGCATTGCCAGCATTTGCATCTCCGGGCACAACGTTTGGATCATCCGCCTGCCGCTCAGCATCGGCTTCCCCTGCTGCATCTACACCATTTCCTATGGCGTCAGTTTCATCCCCAATCGCGTCAAAATTGCTTTGCGCGGGCGGTGTATTGCCAACTGATCCCGGAATACCTCGGGCCCTATTCGCCACTTGTTCATCAACACTTTTTTGTTGGCTCAACAGAACGTTGTCAGGCAAGACTCGATCCTCGGTCACCTCCAATGTGGTGAAATCTATATCAATATTAACTTGGCTTGATACATTTCCGGGGCCGACGATCGGCGTCAACAGGCGTTCGACCCGAGCGCGGTAAATATCTTCAATTCGCATCCGATATTGAAATTGTAACTCAGACGCGGTTGAAGCCGCATCCTCAATAGAATTGGAGAGCAAACGCCCAGCCTGATCCACAATCGACACTTTGCTCTTAGCCAAATTCGGTACGGATGAAGACACTAAATTCACGATCGCTTCCACTTGTGTCGAACTCAGCGTTCTTCCAGATGCAAGCTCTATAAAAACTGATGCGCTTGGCTCTTGGGTATTGCGCGCAAATGCAGACCGCTCTGGAATAGCCAGATGGACGCGTGCATTTGTAACCGATTCTATTTCAGTGATGGAACGGGCTAATTCATATTCTAATGATTGCTTGATTTTTAAGGCTTCAACAGACCGGCTGGTCCCCATTGGCATGTCATTCAAAGCCGATGACCCCGTCGGCGCTTGCATCGGGATACCCTGCGCCGCCAAATTTAATTTGGCATTGTGATAATCATCTACCGGAACGGTCAATTCACCGGTGGCCGGGTCAATTTGTACATCCATACCGTTATTTTTCAGCGCATCAAAAACGCGCGCTTTTTCGCCTTCGCTCAATGAGGCAAACAGCGTTGTGCGATCTGGTGTTTGAATGGCAACGTAGACAATAAGGCCCACAATCGCCACTAAGGCCGCCGCAATACTGGGCAGCGCCCGTTGAAAAGCAGGTTGGCGATAAAAGTTATCGGCCTGTTTGAAAGATGATCTAATAGCCGGCAACATGCCGCCCTGTTGCGCCGGTGGATAATCCGTATTGGTTGTTAATTCACTCATTATTCACACGTTTCTTCCATTAAACAGGCATATTCATGATTTCTTTATACGCGCTGAGGGCCTTGTTTCGGACATTCAACGTTAATTGAAAGCCAAGCGATGAAATTTGTTGCTCAACCATCACTTTTGAAAGGTCTTGTTCGCGGCCCAATTCATAATCTTTCACAGATTGGGCGGCTTTATTCTGCGCCTCAGCCACAGAATTCAAAGACTCCCCCAACCGCTCGGCAAAAGACACGCCAGCCGGTTTGAAGCCCGTGGCCTCAGCCAGTTTAAGCTTCATAGAATCGGTTTTGGCCAATGCATTCGCTTGTGACGATTGGATCGACTGCAAACTGCTGACACCTGAAATAGCGGACATGAGCTACCTCCCCTCAAACATGCGATACGAGAGGTTCATCAAGATGATATTCCGGGCTCGGCGTATCGATCATAATATCCTCAAATTCGATAATATTGCTGTTGCGCAGCACAGTTGCGCGTTGAATAACATTTTCCAGCTCGCGCACATTCCCAGGCCATGAATACTCCAGCAAACGCTGCAAGGCCGGGCCAGAAATTGTTGGAAAGTTCTCTAAATCGCTTTGATGACGCACCAGCAATTCGGCAGCAATTGGAATGATATCCTGCGAGCGTTCGTTCAAGGCCTTGGTGGCCAAGGGAAACACATTCAAGCGAAAATAAAGATCTTCGCGGAACCGCCCGCGCCGGATTTCCATCGGTATATTTCGGTTGGACGTCGCCAGCGTACGCACATCCACAG
>OZSS01000402.1_pt1 | contig 20558 bp, 16 predicted proteins | sample 1779911 | NCBI WGS metagenome assembly OZSS01 (sample SAMEA2603589, study PRJEB24840) | metagenome | biome: Water; feature: Photic zone; material: Seawater sample | place: Mediterranean Sea | collected 2013-11-12 | depth 10 m | reverse complement strand
TGTTGACTCTGAGCTCGAATTTGTCGGGGGTGAGTCTGCAGGAGAGCAGCGACTGTTGCATTATTTTGAAACTAATTCCGCAAGCACTTACAAAGAAACTCGAAATGCTTTGGATGGGAAAAATTACTCTACAAAATTTTCAATTTGGTTAAGTAATGGCTGTATCTCTGCCAGAAATATTATTTCTAACTTAAAAAAATATGAATCTCTAAATGGTAAAAACCAGTCAACCTATTGGATATTCTTTGAACTTCTTTGGCGGGAATATTTTCAATGGTATGCGCATCATTATAAAGAGAGCTTGTACAAGATATCTGGAGTGACTGGAATAAGACCTTTATCAAGCTTCTATGCTGAACGCTTAAAAAAATGGGAACAAGGCACTACTCCCTATCCGTTGGTAAATGCTCTTATGAATCAATTAGTCAGCACTGGTTATATGTCCAACAGAGGGAGACAAATAGTGGCAAGCTGTCTAGTCAACGAGCTCGAATTGGACTGGAGATATGGCGCTAGTTTTATGGAATCTCATCTTATAGATTACGACGTTGCCTCAAACTGGGGAAATTGGCAATCGATTGCGGGTGTCAGCTCAGATGGCAAAAAGAAACATTTTGATATAAATAAACAAACTAAATTATTTGACCCGCACCGTTCTTTTATAAAGCATTGGAAAGGGGAGAGGGGGGCTAGACAACTTGATACAGTTGATCAGTCAGACTGGCCTATTTAGATGGAACTTTAATTTTCCGTAATATCTCGGTAACTAACGGTTACCGTAATATCAGCTTCATCAATTTGAACGGAAGCAAACCGAGTTCCTTTCTCATAATTCAATACAGATACTTTTGATTGAACACTAGTCACAAGTGTCCAGCCATAAGAAGGCATTTCGTTGACATAATAATCAAACGCAACCTCAGCAGATTGAGAAGATTTTATTACAGCTTGACCCAGCCATGATTCTCCTGAATTAAATAAAAGTGATCTACTGATATCGATTGAATCAGACCGAGAAACTGGAATATCGGCAAATGATTTGCGAGCATCTACGTCAATCTCTATGTTAACTGGATTCGATACACTCGTGCCGAGGTTACCTACGATTTGGGATGTACAGCCTGAAAGAACAATGACAAAACCAAATATTAATAGAGAGTTTAAAGACATTTTTTGTTACCCCATGTTTGTTATTATTATTCATCGGTGACAATGAAATATAACTCTTTATCCTATTAATTAACACATTTTATGTATGGTTATTTGAGCAATTTGAGGCAATTTAAGCGATCTATTTGGTATTTTTGTAAATAATTGTATACCGTTTATTTGACCATATATAAGAAACAGACATCTAATGCATTAGCGTTGTAAGTTACTGAATGTTAAATATAAATTTTTCTATCACACGGACTCTAAGAGTAAGCGATTAGGTTTTTTTATGTTTTAAAAATTATTGCCCCTACGCATTAATTAGCCCAATGGTTTGCACTTTTCTAAAAAAGGCGCTAAATTTACACATCCAGTGCCCCATAGATATTGAAATCCAGGCGGTTCTGTAACACGTGGCATGGTCCGAAGTCAGTTTTGAACAGGATTCGTGCTAAAAAAAAATACAAGATTAAGAAGGGTATTTACAATGAATGGTAACTTAAGTGTCAGCGATCCAGTTGGAGTTTCCTTTTGGATTATATCTATGGCGATGGTAGCCTCTACTGCATTCTTCTTCCTTGAGCGTGATCGAGTATCAGGCAAGTGGAAGACGTCTTTAACAGTAGCCGGCTTGGTAACACTCATCGCTGCGGTTCACTATTATTACATGCGTGATGTATGGGTAGGCTCTGGAGAATCTCCAACAGTCTTCCGTTATATCGATTGGTTATTAACTGTTCCGTTACAAATGGTAGAATTCTACTTGATTCTAGCTGCGATTACTGCTGTTAGCGGTGGGGTATTCTGGCGTCTATTTATCGGTTCAGTAATCATGTTGCTAGGTGGTTTCCTTGGAGAAGCTGGTTACATGAACGCAATGGCCGGTTTCGTCATTGGGATGGCAGGTTGGTTTTACATCCTTTATGAAGTGTTCAAAGGTGAAGCAGCACAAGTTAATGCGGCAAGCGCAAATGCTAGCTGTCAGAAAGCTTTTGGTGCAATGAAGATGATCGTAAGTGTTGGTTGGTCTATCTACCCATTAGGGTATGCCTTCGGGTATCTAGGTGGAGCAGTTGATGCAAACACATTGAATGTGGTTTATAACATCGCAGACTTTGTCAACAAGATCGCCTTCGGACTTGTTATTTGGGCAGCTGCAGTAGCTGACTCAGAGTAAGTTTTAAGCTTCATTTAAAACTTCGGAAAAAGCCAGCTATGCTGGCTTTTTCTTTCTGAGGCTTCCAAAAGAAAATTAATACAAATAGAAGGACAAATATGTCCCACGTATTCAAACATCCAGGGGTAAGTCTAGAATCTAAGTTAAGTAATCTTTTACTTAATGAGATGCCAGATATTGAAAGTAGTCTTTACAACGCAGCTATTCATCATTTTCAAACACCTGGGAAGGCCTTCAGAGCTCATCTTGCACTCTCAAGCGGTATCGCTCTGAAATTAGAGCCAGAGAGCTTTTTAGAGTGGGCTGCTGCTTGTGAACTGCTTCATAATGCATCACTTGTTCATGATGATATTAGTGACGCAAGTACTCATAGACGGGGCCGACCGAGTGTTAACCACCATTTTGGTAAGGATGTTGCTCTATGTCTCGGTGATTGGATGATAGCGAAAGCTTTCGAACTTGCATCTAGACATCATCAATACGGAGGAAAACTTACTTCAATTTTATCCTCTGTAATGCAAGAGACTTGCAATGGACAAGTTTCAGATACGGTTCAACGCAGAATTAGCTCATTGCACTCATGGCAGTCAATCGCAAAGAGCAAAACAGCTCCATTGCTGATGGCTCCTATTGAGGGAGTAGCTTCTATTGCTAAATTAAATTACGAGAAGGAATCACTAGAAAAGATTGTAGGCCTCTGCGGCTTAGCATATCAAGGCAGGAATGATATCGACGATATCGTGCCTTCCACTCAAAAATCAAGTGACTTAATAGGGAGAAAACCAAATTTAGTAATCAGCCTCTACGCAGCTAACAATCAGTATAAAGCTGATTCGTTCACAGAGTGGTACAATTCGAACGATATCGGTGCAGCTGGTAAATGGCAAAAGATAATTGGCGTTAGCGATGCCATTCAGCAATCCAATAGCCTTGTTGATACTTGGCTAACTGAAGCTAACCATTCAATCACCACTATGCCAGAATCCTTGCATAATACACTGAAACATATTGTTGATTCAGTTAAACTACCGGTTAAGAAAATTAGTCATAATCGATTAGCGTAGAGTCAAAATGAAAATAGATTCACCCATTGAGGTCATGCATAAGTATGGCAAATCATTTTATTGGGCGAGCTTTTTTCTTGGTCGTGAACATACATCAAATGCCGCCATACTCTATCAATTTTGCAGATTTTTGGATGATGTTGCCGATGGGAGTGAGACCAACAGAGTTGGTTTACTAAAGGCGGTCTCAGAGTCTGTAAGACTAAAACAAGATCATCCTGAACCTTGTGTGAAAAACTTTCTGGCAATGAGTAAAAAAAATAATCTCTCCTCGCAACCTGCCGTGGAATTAATTGCTGGTATGCTCTCAGACCAAGAGATTGTTGAGCTTACCTCAGAAAGAGAGTTATTGAGATATTGTCACGCCGTCGCCGGAACCGTTGGAGTAATGATGTGTAAGATTCTTGGATGCAAAACTCAAACTGCAAACCAATTTGCAGTAGATCTTGGCATTGCTATGCAATTAACAAATATTGCACGAGATGTGCTTGAAGATGCCAATATGGGTCGGTGCTATCTGCCATCTGAATGGCTTACTGACTCGATAAAAACAAATGATATTCTTAATATAACTCCATCATGTAAAGAACTTGTCTCTCTCGCAATTCAGAGGCTTCTTAACTTATCGCAGAAATATTACCAAAGCGCTCTTAAAGGCACAAAGTTACTTCCTATCAGCTCGAGATTCGCGATTATCGTTGCACTTCGGATTTACGAAGCTATAGGAACTAAACTTGCAAAAAACAACTTCAACTGGTGGATGGGAAGAACTATTGTCAGCAAGTGGAGTAAATTTATTTTGACCTTAAGATCTCTCATTGATTTGGCAACTATTAGAACAGTGCCTCATGATAAAAATCTCCACATTCACTTAAAAGGACTATCAGGCGTTGACTATTGACGAATTTGATATTGCAATTCTTGGTGGCGGTAACGCGGGAATGACTCTTGCTGCAAAGTTATCATTAGCCAGTTGTGACAAAAGCATAATTATATTTGAACCCCACTCTCCTAAGCTTAAAAGTGCAACTTGGAGCACTTGGGCGGATGACTCAGAATTATCAAGGCTAAAGCCTTATTTGAAGGGTATATGGAAACGCTGGAAAATAGTTGGAAACCAGTCTGAAGTAGTCCACAAAAGTTTGGACTTTAGCTATATTGCAATCGATGCAACAAAGTATCTTGAGGGATGTGCCAAAATTATAGATGACAGAGTGAAGTTAATTTCTAGTTATGTGGAAACAAAAAAAATCTCAGATGGGATTCTTTTATTGGCGCAAGAAAAAAGATTTAAAGCAGATTTAATTTTTGACAGCCGTCCTGCAAATCCAGGCGAAAACGGACTCAAACAACACTTTATTGGTTGGGAAATAGAAGTAAATCAGACATTGACTGACACTGATACAGTGACACTAATGGACTTCAGAGCTGATCAATCGAGAGGAATTCATTTTATTTATGCTCTTCCGCTTTCGGGAAACAAACTACTTGTCGAATCAACGATGTTATCTAAGAATGTTGAAAATGACGATTGGTATTATGATGCAATTGAAGAATGGCTCACCTTAAATAAATTAAGCATAAAAGAGAAGTTAAGAGAGGAGCGCGGAGTAATTCCGATGCACAAAACAAAACTGCCATCCTCAGATTTAATTGATATTGGAGTTCGCGGGGGCAGCGTTCGATTATCATCAGGATATTCATTTTCAATTGTCCAACAACAGGCAAATGCCCTTGTTGAGAAAATAATTAACAATGATTCAAGTTTATTGCTGAAAACCAAAGGTTATCCTTTAGGTTTTTTAGATAGTGTTTTCAACCGTGTGCTATTAGATTATCCGAGCATTGCAGCTGAGATTTTTGTTAAACATTCAAGCGCCTTAGATGGAAATGAGTTTGCATCTTTCATGCGAGGCTCACAAAATATTAGGATATGGTTTAAAGTAATGTCAGCACTGCCGAAATTTATTTTTATACAATCATTTTTTAAAACGCTTTTTAGCTATGACTATCGTTGACATAATCTCTATTGCTCTAATTATTATCCTTGGCGTTCCTCATGGCAGCTTAGATGGAGTGATTGCTAGAAAACTTGGGTGGTCAAAGAATTTAATGGAGTGGATATCATTTAATGTTTTATATCTATCTATTGCCTTAGTGGTCATTATTATTTGGTCTAGCTTGCCGTTTATTAGTCTTACCATATTTTTATTAATTTCAGGAATTCATTTTGGGCTAAGTGATATTTCGAACTTATCAAAAGATAATGAATTGACCCTTTTGCCTTTAATAGCTCATGCAGGTTTGATACCTATTGCGCTCCCAACTCTGCAGAAAGATCAAGTTAGCTCTATTTTTGCAGCACTATCCAACGATGATCATAGTGCTCTACTAATATTGATAATCGAAAACATTTTTCCATTTTATATCATAATAGTGAGTACTTACTTAATATATTCGTTTTATTATATAAAATGGCTTAAGCATAGTCTTGCTCTAGCTTGTTTTATTTTTATTTCCAATTTTTTACCCGCTTTACTTACTTTCTCCTTGTATTTCTGTTTTTGGCACAGTCGCGGACATATGTTGAGAATTTGGAAATCAATTGATGTGTCTGAAAGGACTTCTTATATCATTGAAACGTTAAGTTATACGATCGTTACTTGGTCATTGTTAGCTATTGCATTTTTTGCACTAAATGACACTTTCAGCACTACACTAATCAAATTGGTATTCATTGGTCTGGCTGCATTGACGGTTCCTCACATGATTTTAGTAGATTTCTTGGCAAATAAAAGGCGAGCAATTTGACTTCGATTGATAAGCGTAAAGATGAACACATCGAATATGCGATGGATCCCACAAATCGAAAAACAGAGAATTCAGAATTCGATAGATTAGTTCTGGAACACGATTGTGTGCCTGAAATCTCGTTTGATGAGATTGAAATTAACTCTATGTTCCTAAACCAATCGATCTCGGCACCCCTTATAATTGGAGCAATGACGGGTGGCAGTCGTGAAGGCGATAGAATAAACGAAAATTTAGCCAAAGCAGCGCAAAAATTACAAATCCCTCTAGCGCTTGGTTCGCAACGTGCTGCAATTGAAACTGGTAGAGCGCAAAAGATTCGAGAGATAGCGCCAGATGCTTTAATCCTAGGAAATTTAGGTGCGACGCAAGTGAGAGACCACGGCGTAGAATTTGTGCAGAAAGCCGCAAAGTCTGTTAGTGCCGATGCAATGGTAATCCACTTTAACCCACTGCAGGAACTCATTCAGCCGGGAGGTGATACCGATTGGTCGAGAATATTAAGTGAGATAAAAAAATGCTCAGAATCACTCAGGATTCCAATAATTGCGAAAGAGGTAGGGTCTGGGATAAGTGTAACGTCCGCAAAAAAATTGCAATTGGGAGGAGTTAACTGGATGGAAGTTGCAGGAAGAGGTGGAACGAGTTGGGCTAGGATAGAAATGTTTAGGAACTCAAATGACGACTTAAAGAAAGTTGCTGAACCATTTTTAGACTGGGGAATGGATACAGTTTCGTTGATTAAATTAATTAGACGAAATATGAACACGGTTAACCTAATTGGTTCTGGTGGGATTAGGAATGGTCTAGATGTGGCAAAATGTTTAATCTTAGGCTGTGACCTTGCAGCAGTTGCTCAACCATTTTTGAGCCCTGCTCGTAAATCAAGTGAAGCTGTGATTGAAGCTGTTTCGGTTTATACCGAACAGTTAAAATGGGCGCTATTTTTGACAGGAAGTAGGAACTTGATCGACCTTAAAAAAGTAAAGATATATGAAAAATAATGAGATATTTTTATTCAATCAACCGCGAGCACTGTGGGTTAAATAGATGAATCATGTTATCTCAAAAGTTGCTAATGGCATTGGACTTATTACTCTGAATAGACCCGAGGCAATAAATGCACTCTCTTTAGATATGGTCTTGCATTTATCTAAGATTCTAAATAAGTGGGCGGCTGATTCGAAGATCGAGGCTGTGGCTATTCGAGGTACAGACAAGAATGGAAATTTTGGAAACTTTTGTGCTGGGGGTGACATACGCTTTTTTCATAAAGCGTGTATTGATGAAAGTTCTGATCTTGGTCGTTTTTTTACAGAAGAATATAAGCTAAATCATCTGATTTTTAACTACTCCAAACCTTACATCGCATTTATGGATGGTATTGTCATGGGAGGAGGAATGGGTATTTCTCAAGGTGCATCACTTCGGATCGTAACCGAGAGATCAAAAGTTGCTATGCCTGAGACAAATATTGGGCTATTTCCTGATGTTGGAGGAGGATATTTCCTCCCAAAATGTCCTGGGTTTATTGGGGAGTATCTTGGGCTTACCGGACAAGTATTAACTGGTCAACAGTCATTGGCCGCAAATTTGGCGGATTATGCGGTTAACAGCACAAAAATAGAGGATCTTTGGGATCTAATTGAATCAGATTCCGGGCTCGCCAGTGAGCGAATAAAGGAATTTTATTTAAGGGTAGAGGCATCATCTCTAAACGAGGATAGTGCTTGGATAACATCCGAGATTGACGATGCTTTTCAACATAAGCATCTAGAGCAAACAATAACCTCGCTTTCAAAATCAGATACAAAATGGGCACAAAAAACTCTTTCATTGCTTTCCAAAAGATCGCCGCTAATGATGAATGTGTCGCTTAAGCAGATAAAAATGGGACGGAATATGTCTTTAGCTGACGAGTTAAGACTAGAAAGAACTCTTGTTCACCATTGCTTTAATACAAAACACCTAGATAGATACAGAGAAAAAACCGAAACGGTCGAAGGCATAAGAGCTTTGGTTATTGATAAAGATAATTCCCCCAACTGGAACCCAAAGACTATTAGGGAAGTCACCGATGCAATGGTTAATCCTTTTTTTGATAGTCCTTGGACGGAATCTCAACATCCTCTTGCAGACCTTAAATGATGAAAGATCATAAAAGTGAACTTCATAAAAGCCATAACACCGCGATTATAATTGGTGCTGGATTCGGTGGGCTTTCATTAGGGATTAGATTACAAAGCCTTGGCTTTAATACAATAATACTAGAGAAATTAGATGCTCCCGGCGGAAGGGCCTATGTAAAAAAAGTGAAAGGGTTTACTTTCGATATGGGCCCCACAGTCATTACCGTCCCACATTTTATTGAAGAGCTATTCGCTTTAGAACGGTCACAAGACAATCTTAATAAGCCTGACTTTCCTGAGGGCATTCTTCTCAATGGAAATTCAAAAAAAACCTCAACCGAAGAATATGCAGAGATTGTCCCAATAAAACCCTTCTACAGAATATACTTTCATGACAAAACCTACTTTGATTATGACGGCGATCCAGTTAATACAAGAAGACAAATCCAAGAGATCGAGGAGGAGGACCTAGAAGGCTATGAACGGTTTCATCGAGATGCGGAAGCAATCTTTAAAAGGGGATTCTTAGAGTTAGGTTACACTTTTTTTGGGAGTTCAAAAGAAGTGTTTAAAGTTCTGCCTGATCTTTTAAAGCTGGATGCAGTGAGAAGTTTATTTTCATTTACTAGTAAATACTTTAAAAGTGACAAGCTGCGCCAAGTCTTTAGTTTTGAAACACTTTTGGTAGGAGGAAATCCTCTGTCAGTACCCGCTATTTATTCGATGATTCACTTCGTCGAAAAAACCTGGGGTGTGCATTATGTAATGGGGGGGACTGGTGCACTAATCAATGGCATGGTCAGAAAATATCATGAGCTAGGAGGTCAAATAAAGTACAACTCTGAAATTGAAGAAATAATAATTAATAAACGAAGTAGTTTCTTCTCAAAACCCAAAGTATCCGGAGTTCAAATAAAAAATGGTGAATTACTTAAATCCAATGTGGTAGTAAGCAATGGTGATTATACCAATACCTACATGCATCTAATTAAGAATGAATTTCGAAGGTGGAATAAAGACTGGAAAGTCAAAAAAATGAATTACTCGATGTCTCTGGTTGTTATTTACTTTGGTTTCAAATACAGCAAAAACCTAAATCTAAGACATCACAATATAATTCTTGGGCCTCGATATGAAGAGTTATTAAGTGATATATTTAAAAGAAAAATATTAGCTGAAGATTTCAGTCAATACCTTCATATACCTACTTTAACCGATAAGTCTCTAGCTCCACAAGGACACCATGCCGCATATACTCTTATCCCAGTGCCAAACAATGCGAGTAATATTGATTGGTCAATCGAAGGATCAAAACTGACAAAAACAGTTCTTTCTTTTCTAGACAAAGAGGGATACATCCCTGACTTACAAAAAAATCTTGTTCATAGCGAATTTATTACGCCAAACTATTTTGAGCATACATTAAATAGCCATTTAGGAAACAGCTTTGGCGTTGAACCTCGACTTACTCATTCTGCATTTTTTAGACCACATAACAAATCAGAAGATATCGAGGGTTTATATCTTGTTGGCGCAAGTTCACAACCAGGGGCTGGAACACCAAGCGTAATGATGTCTGCAAAAATGACTGCTCGAATAATAGCGAATGATTTTAGTGATGATTTAAAAAAATGGCGCGGCGAATAAACTATGTTTGGTGAGTTGCTTGAAGAATCTATAACCTGCCCTTACTGTTGGGAGACAATTGATTTATTAATAGATCCCTCAGAATCTCAAACTTATACTGAAGACTGTCATGTATGTTGCAGACCTATTCTTGTAAATACATTTATTTCGAATGGGAAAGCTATTGTTCAAGTCACCCAAGAAGACCTCGGATTTTAATGGGGTCGTGTAAACAGAATGAAAACATTAAGAGAGTGACACATCACTTTAGCTTTAAATTTTTCTCCTTCGCATTTTTGTTCTTTAACACATTATTCTCCCACTCAGATCCAGAACTCATCACTCAATCTATTAAGTCTCCTGGATCTTACATCATTCATGGTGGGCCAATAATACCGATGAGTAATCCAAATAGAGCCTCATATCATGAAGCCATTGCGATCAACAAAAATAAAATTATATTCGTTGGCTCCAGAAGTGAAGCAATAAAACGTAATCCCACTGCAATAGAGATCAATCTTAAAGGCAAAACTCTTTTGCCTGGATTTATTGAACCTCACGTGCATCCATCGTTAGCAGCAATAATTCTGCCCAATAAAATTATCGCTCCATTTGAATGGTCACTTCCAAATGGACTTAGTCAAGCTGCTCAAAGTCACAGTGAGTACATGAAAATTCTATCCAATACAGTTTCAAATCACTCATCATTGGAAAAAGTTCTTTTTTCGTGGGGTTATCATCAATTATGGCATGGGCAAATATCACGCGACTTGCTTAACAAAGTATCATCCGAGATCCCTCTAGTAATAATTCATAGATCCTTCCATGAGGCTTACTTGAATGACAAAGCAATACAATTATTTAATATAAAAAAGTCTAATTTTATCAATCATCCGCAGGTCAATTGGGAGAAAGGACATTTTTTTGAAGCTGGTTTTGCTTCAATTATTCCCATGTTGTCAAAGCATCTCCTCGAGCCAAAAAGGTACTTAAGAGGACTCGCTATGATGTCTGAAATAATTCAAAGGAATGGAATTACCACAATAGCTGAACCGGGATTTCCGAATATCAACTTTGAAAATGAATTAGCACTTTTGAAGTATGAGATGGAAAAAAACCCACCATATAGTGTGTATCTAATTCCAAACGCAGCGCGACTAGAAATCGCAAAAACATCAAGACGAGAGACATTGGAATTTATTAATTCACTGACAAAATATGATACAAGGAACATAAAGTTTTTAAATGAGCAAATTAAGATCTTTGCGGATGGTGCTATCTATTCACAAGCAATGCAGGTATCTGGTGGCTATAATAATTCGTCTGAAGGAAAGTGGATGACTCCTCCAGCCTACTTATCTGATCTATTCCGTTTCTATTGGCGAGAAAAATTCAAACTACATATTCATGCCAACGGAGATAAAGCTATAAGTCATCTTGTGGAGTTAGTTGATGAATCTAATAAGGCTTATCCAAGAAAAGATCACAATACAACACTCCATCATATGGGCTATTTTACAGATTCCCTTGCTGAAAGAATCAAGAATCTGGGTGCAGAAGCGTCAATTAATCCCTATTATCTATGGGCACTTTCTGACAAATATACAGAATCAGGACTTGGCGCACAGAGAGCGCAAAATTTAGTAACAGCAAATTCATTGGCTAAAAGAGATATAAATTTTTCATTCCACTCTGATTTTGCGATGGCCCCACTCTCTCCACTGACACTAGCCTCAACCGCAATAAACAGAATCTCTCATCGATCCACAAAAGTTTCTCAACATCAGAGGCTGAATAGTTACGATGCTTTAAAAGCAATCACAATTTCAGCCGCAAAAACATTGGAATTGCAAGATGAGTTAGGCTCTATTGAGGTTGGGAAGATGGCAAATTTTGTGGTCTTAAATAAAAATCCATTGACGGTTATTCAAAGCGGCATCTCAAGTATTAAAGTCGAAGGGACAGTTTATCAAGGAGTTTATTATTCTAATAACTGAGTCCGAAACCAAAAGAATACGTCGGTAGGTCAGTATCATCCGGTAAGTCTTCTTTCTGAAGCAATACCTCATGCATTGATTTTGGGATCTCGAAAGGCAACCTACCGGTCGGATTAAAATCTCCAAATATCATCTTAAAGATTACTTCGTCTGACACTCCAAAAGTTCCAACGAGCCCATCCACAAAATTATCTATTGAGCTCAAAATAGCAGGCCTATTAAGATCTACGACAACAATTAAAGTTGCTACCTTGCTATATTCTATCACTTTAGCAATGGTATCTGGATTCAAATTAAGATTCACATCAGGAATAACTGTAGACAACAATTTATCTATCAACTTATTTGAGCCAGGATCTTGATTGCCGTTAAAAACAGAAGCAATGTTCATAATGATAAAGTCAGCACTTTTTGGATCTGACACAATTTTGCCAAATTGACTACCAACCTCAGCACTCAATCCCTCGATATATATATTCGAACTTGAAGAAATAGGTAAGACAGCTTCATACATATCGCTATTTTTTAGCAATACAACTGATCTCTTTTGAGCATTTAATCCTGCTCTTTTGTATTCGGTCTTATCTAGAGATCCATCTATCAAAGATTCATTCACAAAAGGTTTTTCGAATAGGCCAAGATCGAATTTATTTTTTAATATTCTTCCAACCGAGCGATCAATTAAGGATTCTGAGATTTTCCCCGTTTGAACAAGATTGATTACTTTTTTCACATCATTCTCTCCTCCAAACTGATCGACACCCGCCAAGATTGCTTTTTTATATCTTTCAGACTCTGAAAGACTTTCTACACCCCAAGGTCGTCCAGAGATAATTCCCCAATCAGAACAAACTACACCTTCAAAACCTAGTTCATCTCTAAGAAGGCCTGTTAGAATATTGCGGTTAAATCCCATTGCAACATCCTCACTTGTTTGTCCCATGGGTATTCCATAGTAAGGCATGATAGCCCGCAATCCATTGTTTATTGCTTTAACGAAAGGGACTACATGATAATCGAAGTTGTTTCCGGGATAGATCTGATTTTTGCCACTAGGAAGATGAGCATCGAAGCCATTTTCTTGAGGCCCTCCTCCTGGAAAATGTTTTACCATTGTCATCACACTTTCCGAGGATAACTCCTTACCTTGAAATCCCCTCATATAAGCGTCTGTAAACTCTGAAGCTAAATCAGCATTTGATCCAAAAGTACCAAAATTTCTGGCCCATCTTGGATCAGTTGCAAGATCAGCCATTGGATGCAGAGCGGCATGAATGCCGACCGCTCTATATTCCTTAGCTGCTATTTCTCCAAATTTTTCAATTAATCTCGAATCTCTAGTTGCAGCAAATCCGAGCTGCGACGGCCATTTAGAAAATCCATTAATAGAAAAAGCTGCTATACCACCTCCTTTTACCTCATGGAGCGGGTCTGAACTAATTGAGAGCGGAATTCCTAATCTTCCCTTTGAAGCAACACGCTGCAAATAATTTAATCGTTTAGCCAAATCTTTGGGCGATGGATTTCCATAAAAATTAAAATGCGTTATGTGTCTCTCTAAAATATTGCTCTCATCAAGTGTTTTTCTACCCATGGCAAAATGAAAAGCTCTCAAAGCCATATCAGGATTAATGCTAACTGCTGGATGCATCATCTGACCGACTTTTTCTGCGAGCGTCATTTTTTTTAAAAGGTCTTCAACCCGCAATGATGTAGCATTTCTCAAGTCTTCATATTCATCTAGTAATTTATTTCTATTGAGGTCCCTGAATTTTAAGTTATCTATCTCCATTACAATCGGTTGATCAAAACTTTTAGATGCGAGTTTAATTAGTTCAATTGGTTGATATAAATAATTGAATATTAATAAACTAAACAGCAACGAGAAGCCAATTAAGATTTTGCGTAGTGCCATACTCAATACTTACCTGAATGCATATAAAAAGATATCATGTCAGTGATTTAATCTTTTATTAAGTTTAATAACAATTTGATATTCCGACGGGAAAACTTCGTGATGAAATTTAATATGCTTTTAATTATATTTTCCTCCCTTTTCATAAATTCATGCGCGATTTCCAAAGGGACGACAGACATTGTAAACGAATTTGAAAATTATGATGTATTCATAGAGCGTGATATTAGAGGTGTACCTCATGTTTTTGGTGAGACTGACAGAGACGCGGCATTTGGCTTTGCTTATGCACAAGCTGAAGACAACTGGGAATTAATTCATGACAGCATTCCGTTTTTCAGGGGATCAAATGCAGCCATCAATGGTTTAGATGCAGTCACAACAGATTATCTAATCCATTGGCTTGAAATTTGGGACTCTATTGAAAAATATTATGATTCAGAGCTCAGTGAATACACCAAAGAATATCTCAATGCATTTGTCGATGGTTTAAATTTTTATGCCTCAAAACACCCAGAATCAACCAATAAAGATCTGTTACCAATAACATCAAAAGACATTATCGCAGGCTACATGGTCAGACACCTTCTTTTTTATGGTTTCGAAAGTTACATAACCGAACTTTTTGAAGAAAAACGAGCACGACCTATTAGTATAAAAACAGAAGAAAACCGATTAAACGAAACTTTACAACCTGAGGGTGTTGTCATTGATAATCTTCCCGTCGGATCAAATGCAATTGCCGTTTCCAAACCTTTTACCTCTGATCAAGCTACTAGAATCGCGATTAATTCACATCAGCCTGCTACAGGGCCTGTCGCTTGGTATGAAGCTCATATTCAATCTAAAGAAGGCCTGAATGTGATGGGTGGTTTGTTTCCAAGTAGTCCCACAATAGGAGTAGGTTTTAACGAAAACTTAGCCTGGGGTGCTACTGTTAATCGACCAGATTTGATGGATATCTTTGTTTTAAAAATTAATCCAAATAATTCGCGTCAATACCTTCTTGATGGCGAGTGGCAAACGTTTCGCGAAAAAATAATATCTTTGAGAGTAAAACTATTAGGGTTCCTGCCCTGGCGTGCGAAACGCACAGTTTTATATTCAAAACATGGTCCGGCTATTGAAACTGATCATGGCACATATGCAATTAGATATGCGGGAATGAATGAAATCAAACAAGTTGAGCAGTGGCTTGCGATGAGCAAAGCAAAAAATTTTGATGAATGGTTTTCAGCTATGGAAATGCATACATTTGCTAGCTTCAATTTTGTTTATGCGGACCGAGAGGGAAATATTGCATTTATTCATAACTCTATGACACCAATTCGAGAACCCGGTTACAACTGGAATAATTATCTCCCGGGTTATAAAAGCTCACTGATCTGGAAGGACTACATGGATTTTAATAATCTTCCTATGGTTATAAATCCATCATCTGGCTATCTAATAAGTGCGAATCAATCTCCATTTTTTGTGACAGCAGAGATAGACAACCCAGTAAAAGAAAATTACTCACTGGAAGATGGGTTTCCAACCAGAATGACCAATCGAGCCGTTAGAGGGCTTGATTTGCTCTCAAATCTAGACTCCATTGATGAAAGAACATTTTTTGAGATAAAGCACGATAAAAAATATAGTAAAAATTCGCGCGCATACAAGTATCTAAAAAAAGCAATCCTCGCAGACTCAAAAGAATTTAATTCAGAAAAACGGGAATTGTATAGAAGCGCTCAAGATATCCTAAAAAATTGGGATGCGTCAACAGCGAAAAATAACCAAGGTGCCGCTTTAGGTACCTGCATCATAGGAGCAGAATGGTTAGCCGAGCAACAAGGTAAAACTCCTCCTGATCCCGTTAAAGAGTTGATACGGTGTACTGATTTAATTCTTGATAAAATGGGCCGTCTTGATCCTGACTGGGGCTCAGTAAATCGTCACATAAGAGGAGATATAAATGTTCCTCTTGGTGGAGGTCCTGATACATTGAGAGCAATTTATGGTATTGGTCTTGAAGAAGAGGGATATCTAACCAACATTGCAGGTGACGGTTTATATTATTTAGTTTCATGGGATGAGAACAAAAAACAAAAGATTTCAGGTGTTCACCAATTTGGTTCTGCCACTTTAGATTCGAGCTCTTCTCACTACTCGGATCAAGCTTTAGATTTTGCAAACGAAGTTTTACACGACCCACTGTTTGACAACAAGAAACGTCAACATTTAATCGAACGGAGGTATCGACCGGGCGAATAATTATTGTTGTATCTGAAATTCAGGTGCCAAAGCCGCACCATAAATCAGCAGTTTATCACGATCACAAATAGGTTCTGATACACAACTCGCACTCTCTACCTGCTCAATAAGCTCGGAACGAGTTCCTGAGTTAGAGGTCCTTTTTAACTTTCCGCTATTCAGATAAAAATCCACAAAATCAACTAAAGCAGTTGCTTTCTCTTGCATATCACCTGGTGTGCTTTCCCAAAGGTCTCCTAAGCCAGTGGTATCAATTCGAACCCTTGCCTCTTCACTGGAGAACGGATTTCGTCTGAAATTGACGAATCCATTATGGAGAAGTTGGTCATATTGATTAAACATTGAATAAATCTGACTCTCTGTTATCAAAGTTAATTCTGGGGCCACGAGGCCCTCACTCGCTAGCTTGCCAGAGGGTGAATAGTCTGGTGAAAAGAAATTAAAAACTGATGGTGCCGCTTGTGCCTCTTGTCCAATACCCCCTCCCACATTTCCAATCTTGATAAAAGTTGCGTTTGAGGCAAAATGATCAGCGTTAACATAGTCAGTTTCTATTAACCCTAAATCAGCATCTCCCTCTCCTAACGCTATCTTTGAGCTAGCATTAAAAAGCCTTAATACTGCCGTCAGCTGAAGGATTGGCTCTTTAAATTTTCCAAATGAGCTAGATGAGACCACAGATGGTGAACGCGCTTCGGGATCCAGCAAAATAGCTTTAATCACTTGCTTTAAATCACCATCTTGACCAAATGCCGAACTTACCTTCTCGATGTAAGCATTGCTTGGATTTGAAGTTACAAACCTTTGAATTAAGCGACGTGCTATAAAAGGTGCTGTTGTGTTGTGTTCAACTAAAGCTTCGATCACCATTTCGAGCTCATTTACGGCTTGATCAACGCCAGTATCTGCGCTCCCAGGTATAACTATCTGATCCCCTTTATCAACAAATAAAAGTTTCTCTTCGAAGTCATGATAACTTGGGAAAAATTTCATTGGTTGGGTCCAACAATAATGTAAAGAACCATTTGGACCGCAATAAGAGCGGTTAAAATTAGTATTTTCATAAACTGAGTTTCCAGTACTATCAGCAGCATAACTGAGCCCAAGTCCAGTAAATACCCTAGCTAAATTACGTATGGTCTCGTTATCGTATGTCGCAAGGGGGAGATTATCGTCACCAAGAACTACGGAGCCGTCTTTATTTCTATGCACTAATCCGAACGTAAATAGCTGCATAACTTCTCGTGCATAATTCTCGTCCGGGAAAGTTCCAGCGTCCTCATTTGCTTTGCTGTTTATTAGATGACTTAAATATACACCCATCATAGGATGCAGGGTGACATCCTTGAGCAAAGCTTTGTATGAACCAAATGATTCGTTAGCAAGTGTGTCCCAATATGAACCCAAACCTTGCGGCCTATTACGAATCATGGAATTTTCTGTACTTATAACTAAGATCTCACTAAGAGCAAAAGTCATCCGCTGCCTAAGTTGATCCTTTGCATAAAGAGCAATAGGCCAAAAACTTTCTCTTTTTAATGAACTCTGGCTATATTCAGAAAATACAGAGTAAGTATGATTATCAAGATCCTGCATGCTAGTTCTCGGAGCTGATATCTGCTGATCTATCCATAACTCATAAACCTGCAGGCGATTTGCGCCATCTTGATCAATCAAACTACGCAATTGCTCATAATCTCTCGGAGTCGCACCAAATGTAGCCTGATTAAGAAAACGAACAATATCATAGTCAACATCAGCCACTGTTAACTCTTCTTGGAGAGGTGGCTCTGCAAATGCGTCAAATGACATATAGGCGAGAATCTCGCCACCTGGATTGTCCGCGGAATGAACATTTACGTAAAATTCTCCATTAAATAGAGTGTCTAACATTTGCTGTTTTGTGGTAAAAATACCCCCTGGTTCCATATTCCATTCGTACTGACTTAGAGAGCCACTTTGCTCTAAGTCTTCATCCTTGATGTCGTGAATGACTGTCCCAGAAGGCGATAAATGAATATGTTGATCGATTCTTTCGCTGCCTAAATTGTCATATGTGTATGTGAGCACTCCTTTTGAATTATCACCCTGCAATAAAAAACTCAGTAGCCCGGAAGCCGCAGTTTGAACGTTATCCTGCGATCTAAACGTGCCCAGGAATAATCTACTATTCCCGTATTCATTCGATGCATCATTTATCAAAATTTCAGCAGATATTTGATCAGATAAAGTGTAACCACTATTTTCAACAGCTGTTATAACAAGAGTCTCTGGTACCTCTCTCACATCATCTGAAACTGGTCGAATAATAATTCTTTTTGTGCTCTCACCTTGTACCAAATTAATCGAATCACTTAGAAGTTCATCATTCTCATTAAATAATTGGTAATCATTAGAAGAGGCGGAGCCCTCTACCGAGGATTCACTTCCAGCAAAAGCCAGTAAAACTTCTATAGCTTCCGTATCGCCAGTTCTACTGATCAAAATTTCCGCTGCAATTCCAGATTTTTCATACGCCATATTTTGATCGACTAGCAGTGAAATTTCCGAGGAGGCTGGTGGTTCAGGAGGAGCAGGTGGGGATGGAGCTGGTTCAGGAGCACCTCCGCCACCGCCACACGAGACAATAAGAGTCAGAAAAAAGAAACTTGTTAGCTTTATATACCGCATTTTCGCCTAGCTCACCTTGATAAAATTTAGATTAGTTTGCTCATCAAAAGGGCTACCAAAGTTTTGAAGCGATGGAAATATAATATTTAAATCACTTTGAGCAACACCCATCCAATTTGCAACAATTGCGGAGCACTGCGATGACGAATTCGTTGGAATAAACCTGCCACGGCCGACGTCTAGACCACTTCCTAGAGCAAGATCAGGATGAGTCCCAAAGAATTTACCACCATCAATCATATCTCCAAAAGCAAAGGCATGGCCACTCCATGCATGATCACTCCCACTTGTACTTGGATCGTTCCCATTTGGAGTGAGTGTTCTTGCAAATTCTGAACCCACGTATGTTAAAACCTTATCATAATCATTTTGCTCCATAAGACAGTCACGAAATCCTTTCAGTGCCGCATTCATCTCTCTCATCCGATTTCTGTGGTTGGGAAGCATATTCGCATGTTGATCAAAACCATTCATTTCAACAAAATAAATTGGCCTTTTATTGGACTCTTGAGATCGTCCTTTTATCATCTTCGCTACAGTCTTTAGCCTATTTCCAATCACGCTATCAGACTCAACACCTGCATTTGTGAATATATCATCAAAATTAACTCCAGAACTCTCAGCAGTTGAAAATGCCGATTCTATAATCTCTTGACCCACCGTGGCAGAGCTAAAAACATTGGTATACTTCTGTGCCATAAGATGTGCGTTTTCATCAATAGTCGCCATATAATTTGTCACCATCTGACTTCGAGCACCCTCAAAGCGCTTCAATGGAACAATACCTTCCTTACCCAGTGTATATGGATTTATCTCCCCCTCTAAACTGACTTGAAATGGATTCAATCCCGCTAATGAAATTAATGGCGATATTAGTGGATTGGTATTATATGAGGTTAACAATTCGGCCAGTCTCCCTCCCCATCCATAAGAATATCGACTCGTCGGCTCACTCTGGAACTGTCGTTGCTGATCGGAATGTGAAAATAATTTCGGTGGCAGACTGACTGATTGCGTGGTGTTACCCATGTATTGATCTCGAGTAACTGGGGCGACAAGATTCCCAATATTGCACATCACCGCGAGCTCTCTATTGTTAAACATTTCAGCTAAATGCGCACATTCAGGGTGTATGCCAAAACTACTTGACTCAAGTTCTCCAAAAACCCTCACTGAGTTTTGTATGTTTAACTCTATGAGTTCAGATTGGCTTAAACCTAAAACGCCTCTGTTTGTCACGTAATTATTTCTGAGCGCGCTAGAGCCAAGTGGTGCAAAAGTATTAAATGAATCATTACCACCATTCAAAAAAACGAATACAAGAGCTTTGTATCCTTCGGTACTTGCCATTGACTGGCTTGCTCTCATCAATCCTGCAACTCCCAACGAGTTGGATGCTATCGCTGATGCAATTGCAAAACGTGACGTTCCTCGCAAAAACGAACGCCGTGACAATAGATGTGAACCACAATCTTTAACCATTTTGTAACTTTATAATCCTTTTATTTAGAAGAAAGTATATTTTAAAACGAATCATAATTACATTCAGCCTACTTAAAATGTTACCAAACACTATACTATTTTTATCGACAGTTATACTTGATACCATACATGAGTAATTTAAATAATTTTTAATAGTTGTTGCCTTAGAGAAATTTCAAGATGTCTATTCAGTGGTACCCCGGACACATGCATAAAGCTACCAAAGAGATAGCTCGGAGCTTATCTTCCATTGATGTGATTATTGAAATATTAGATGCC
>OZSS01000401.1_pt1 | contig 20563 bp, 25 predicted proteins | sample 1779911 | NCBI WGS metagenome assembly OZSS01 (sample SAMEA2603589, study PRJEB24840) | metagenome | biome: Water; feature: Photic zone; material: Seawater sample | place: Mediterranean Sea | collected 2013-11-12 | depth 10 m | reverse complement strand
TCATTGATTTTCATTGATTTTCAATGATTTTCCAGTGGTTCCTATTGATGTGTATTGATTTTCATTGATTTCGAATGAAAACATATGATAGTACAACGAGTTTCATTGATTTCGAATAAAAAACACGATAGGACAACGCCGCGCATCAATTTTGAATAAACAAAGGCGATAGCACAGTGATGCTCATAGATTTTGAATGAAAGAAAGATTTGAGAAATTAACCGAACTTTGGGAGAAACTAACTCCCTCACGTAAACTAGGGCTTGGAGTAGCGGTTCTGGGCATAATTGGCTTAAGTATTGGAATACTTACTTGGTCCGGTGGCAGTACTGACATGCGGGTTTTGGTCAGTGGGGCAGATGCTAAAGATTTAGGCGAAGTCGTGGATGTACTTAAATCCAACCAAGTTCCTTTTGAATATAGTGAGTCTGGAGACACCATATTAGTCCCGGAAGACAAGAGAGCTGCCATGAGGATGGAACTTGCCATGAAGGGCCTACCTAAGAGTGGTGATGTAGGTTTTGAGATTTTTGATGAAGGAAATTTCGGTATTAGTGACTTCGTACAAAGAACAAATCATACCAGAGCAATACAAGGTGAATTGGCTAGAACCATAACCATGATGGATGCGATTCGCTCTGCTAAAGTTTTTGTTGTCAAACCCGAAAACAATTTACTTTTAAGCGAAGACCCTAACGACCGACCAAGTGCTTCAGTTTATGTAGACACTGGAGGAAATACATTGGATAAACCCAATGTGAATGCTATTCAATTCCTCGTTGCTCGTGCCGTAAAAGGAGTAAACAAATCAAATGTCGCGGTTATGGATAACCAAGGCAATTTACTCTCAGATGAAAGTGAATCGGATGGCGTTGCTGGTGTTGCAGGTCAAATGATGAAAGCTTATCAGGCTCAGGAAAGAAGATTAGAACAGAAGATTGAGACGATGTTAGCAAGAATTGTTGGTCAGGACAAAGTCGTCGCCCGCGTTTCGGTTAACCTCGATACCAAGTCTTCAACTTTACTTGATGAAAAGTTTGACCCGGACGGTTCTGTTCCTCGTACAACTACCAGCGACAAGGATTCTGCCACTACAGTGGAAACACAACCGCAGAATAATGCTACTGGCATGGGGGCTAATATTCCCAATGTTTCACAAGATGCTTCCCAGCAAGACCCAATCATGGCACAAAGCGATGAAAAAAGGGAATCTAAAACCACTGACTTTGAAATTAGCCGTACCCTTAACGAAACCGTACAAGAACCCGGTGCTATCATTGGTCGTAGTGCGGCGGTTTTAATCGCGAAAGGGGAGGCACCCAGGACCCAAGCCGAAATTGATAGCATCCACGAATCGGTTGTAAATGCAATTGGGGCTCGTTTTGACCAATCTGATTTAGCCACGCATGTAACCGTGCATGAAGTTGAATTTCAACCCTCCTACGCTGGACCAGCAGGCGAAACATTAAATCAATTCCAACATCTTTTGGACACTTATGGCCCGCACCTTAAAAATTTACTCGGTATAATTTTAGCCCTAGCTATCTTTTTTGTATTTCTTCGAATGCTCAAGAAGTTCAAGCCCAATGATGCTGAAGTTCAAGTTCTCGACGAAGATGATCAGCAAATGCTTGCGGGAACCAGAAGTTTAGGCAGTGGACTCACTCCTGAATTGCTCAATGATTTAATCCAAGAGAAGCCTGTCAATGTAAGCACCGCCCTGAGAAAGTACCTCGAAACAGGGTCATCCTCATGATAAGATCTTAATCCACACCTACCTCTCCTAGGTCATGCAAGAAGTTGAAGAAGAAGAAGAAAGCGTAGAAGAACGCTACCGCAAGATGTCTAAGCATGAGAAGCTCGCACTCCTGATGATCGCACTAGGAGAGGATGCAGCCTCCACACTGCTGAAAAGATTTGATTCCAAGGACGCAGAAGGAATCTGTAAAAGAATTGGAGATTTCTCGATTGTCGACCAAGAACTTAAGGATTGTGTACTTGATGAGTTTTCAGAAATTATTGAATCCAGTGTTAATTCAAACCTCGGTGGTCTAAATTTTGCCCAGAAAACACTTGAGCTTGCTCATGGAGACTACAAGGCGAACAACATGATGAATCGGATCGCCCCGGTGCGAGACTCCCTGGACTTCATGGATGATATCAAGGAGATGGATCCTGGTCAGATTTACAATGTCCTTCGCTTTGAGCAACCCCAGACCATCGCTTTTGTTCTCGCAAATGTAGATGCCGATAAAGGTTCGGAAGTTCTTCAAATGATGCCGCCCAACATTCAAGAGCAAGTAATTGAAAGAGTTGGTGCAATGGAAACCACTCCAATGGATCAAATAGAGGTAGTTGCCAATACCTTGGGGAGCAGAATGGGTAAAAAGGGTCAATCTCCAAGAGTTAAAACTGGTGGGGTAAAATCGGCCGCTGAATTGCTCAACTGGTTCGAGAAAGATGAAAGCAAGGAACTTCTCAAAAGCATCGAGAAAAGAAATCCGAAACTTGGTGGATCTATTCGTCAAAGAATGTTTCGATTTGAAGACTTGGTTAGGCTTAGTGCAGGTGACATTTCCAAGATTACAAAAGAAGTGGATCAAGATGATTTAGTCATTGCGATGAAAAACGCCTCTGCTGAATTGAAGAAAGTGATCTATTCGACGATGTCGAAGAGGGCAGTTGAAGCCCTAGAGGAACAGCTTGGTTTCTTGGGCCCGAAAAGACTTTCTGAAATTGAGTCTGCTCAGGATCGGGTGATTCAGATTGTTCGTGAGCTCGAAGAAGATGAAGAAATCATCCTGGATACAGGAGGAAGCGACGTTGTCGTACAATAAGAGCATTGCTTTCCCGATCAAACCAAAGGGATTTAGAGTTAGTTCAATAGAGCTACCATCCGTTCCTGTCGCTCAGTCCGACCAAGCAAATTCAGAATCTTTCGAGCGTGGTAAATCCGAGGCTGCAATCTTTTATCAAAAAGAAATAGAGAAGCTTAGAAATGAGTACGCTGACCGACAGGAAAAACTATTGATTATCCTTCAACAAAAAGTGGATCAAGTTCTTGCCGAACTTGATAGTAGGCTCCCAACCTTAGTGGTTAATATGGCTGAGAAAGTATTGGGTGGGATCGAGCTAGATGCCGACATGATTCGTTCATTGGTAAAATCCATGATTGAAGAATTTGGTACTGAAGATGAAAACCTTGATGTTTTTTTATGCCCTGATGATCTAAACCTTTTAAAATCTTTATCGGATAAAGATAAAGCTCCCGATTCAAATGATGATCAAGAAGGATTTGCCAGTGCAATCGCCGGTATTTTTGACGGCATTGATGGGGATGATGCCTTGCTTGAGGGTTACCCGAATGTTAAATTTTTCGAAGATCCTTCGCTCCAACATGGAGACTGCCAAGTGAAGAGCAGGTTTGGATTACTGGACGGAAGAATCGCAACCAAACTCCGACGATTAGAAGAGGAAATCAGAGGTGATTGATTCTTTCCATGACCGCTTCTCTTTCATTGAGAAGAGTATAAGCGGAGCCAGAACCCACGATAAAATTGGAACGGTGAAAAGGGTAACCGGTCTGATCATTGAGTCAGAGGGACCCGAGGTTTGCATTGGACAAATCTGTACGATTAATTCCGAAAGACACAATGAAAGTACCGAGGCTCAAGTTGTTGGTTTTCTGGAAAACAAAGTACTCTTGATGCCCCTGGAGAGTGTTCACCTTATTCACCCTGGTTGTAATGTAATCTCCAAAAAGAATTCAAATTCTGTACCTTTTGGAAATGCTCTACTGGGAAGAGTAATTGATGGAATGGGAAGGCCCATTGATGGGAAAGGTCCCTTAATGTCAGAGACTAGGGATGGGTTTTATGCTGAACCCCCTAATCCTCTTAAACGAAAATTAATTACCGAACCCTTCAGCACTGGAATAAAGTCTATTGACACCTTTATTCCAATGGGGCAAGGACAGCGTATCGGTATTTTCTCAGGGAGTGGAGTTGGTAAATCCGTACTTTTAGGAATGATTGGGCGAGGTTCAGAAGCAGAAGTAAATGTTATTTCCCTCGTTGGAGAAAGAGGTCGAGAATTGCGCGAGTTTATTGAAAATGATCTCGGTCCAGAAGGCATGGCAAAGTCAATCATTGTGGTTTCCACATCGGATCAACCCGCCCCAATGAGAATCAGGGCTGCGACCTTGGCAACTGCACTTGCAGAAGGGTTCAGGGATGCAGAAAAGAAGGTTTTACTTCTGATGGATTCAATAACTCGCTTTGCTATGGCTCAGCGAGAAATAGGACTGGCTGCAGGTGAGCCTCCGGCCAGTCGCGGTTATGTACCATCCGTGTTTTCTGTTTTGCCCAAATTACTTGAAAGAACCGGTTCTACGGATCATGGTTCCATAACTGCAATTTACACTGTCTTGGTTGAAGGTGATGACATGAATGAACCAGTGGCAGATGCCGTGAGAGGATTCTTGGACGGACACATTGTGCTAGACCGAAATCTTGCAAACGCGAATCATTTTCCTGCGATTGATGTCCTGAGCAGTGTAAGCCGTCTAGACCGGGCTGTTTGCTCCCAAGATGAAATAGGGTTAATTTCAAAATCTCGCGACTTACTTTCAGTTTACAAGCAAAATGAGGATCTCATTAATGTGGGTGCTTATATCAAGAATAGCAATCCTAAAATTGATGAAGCCATCGTAAAACAACAATCTATTTCTTCTTTCCTAAAGCAGCCTTACGACAAACTCCATGACCGTGAAGAAAGCTTTAAAATGCTCAGGTCTCTCTTTTGATTATCGTGAAAGCTTTTAGTTTTAAACTCCACACCTTAATGCAATTAAGGAAAGCAAACCGAGAAAAGGCTTTAAATGCTTATGGAAAAGCTGTTCATGAATCTCAACAGCTTGAAAATGACTTGGCTCGAAAAAAAAGTGCCCTTGAAAGTTTACAGGATCGGATCAAGCAGAAAAGATCGGACTATTTCTTTGGTCAGGAGGAAGAGAGCTATCAACGAAATATTGCATCCGTTAAAAACGATATCCTATCAGTTCACAAAAGCCTCAAAAACTCTCAAGAGATTCGAGAAGCAAAGAGAAAGCTTTTCCTCAAAGCCGAAGCAGAATTCAAAAGCCTTGAAAAACTCAGGGAGAGGCAAAAGGTTGAGCATGACCAGAGCGAACAAAAAAAAGAAGAGTCCCAAATTGACGATATCATTAGTGCTCGCTTTAATTACAACTTAAAAACATCTATATCATGAAAATATCTCCTTCTCTTATCGTCGTAATTGCAGTTGTATTATCCGCGGCAAGTGCGGGCGTCATGCTCACGCTTAACTATGATGCTTTGTTCAAAAGAAAACCGATCATCAAAGCGGAATTCACCAGTGTAGAGTTTGATGCGGACGACACTAGCTATTCCCCGGCAGAAACCCATTCAATGAATCAACTCTCCAAGGAATTAGCCGCATTAAAGGAAAGACTCATTGAGAGAGAAAACGAACTAGATGCAAGAGAATCTGCCATATCCATGGACATGGAATCTCTTGAGAAACAAAAGGGAGAATTAAATCAAATCAGAGAAGACCTAGAGGATCGCTTAGCTGATTTCGAAGCAAGTCAAGGGCAGGACTTGAGTGAAGAAAAACTTGCAGAATATAAAGATACTGCAAAAAGGTGGGTAGAGATGGGTCCGGAAGTGGCAAGTGTTGAAATACAAAATTGGCGGCAAAAAAGATTATTTGAACAGGCCTTGACCATCTTTGAACTATTGAAAGCTGAAGATAAAGCTCCCATCATTGCCTTCATGCTTAATAGCGATGACGATACCATGATTGAACTCGCAGATGCACTTGCGATGCGGGATCGCGGCTTGTTGCCTTCACTTGGGTTGGATGACAATGGCCCAGCACTTTTGCAAAATTAAAAATGGATAGTTTACCCCAAGTAAATTCTAGTCTAAAAACGGGGAACTCCACAAATCCCAATCATCAGTCCGTAGGTAGAAATGGTTCTTTTTGGCTTCCTCCAAAGGCAAGCGGCACTTTTGAGTCTAACTTGCAAAGAAATATGCCAGAGGTTAAAAAATCAAAAAATAACAAGTCTCCAGTTCCTACAAGAATTCCTGATGGCAAGACAAATCATGCTCCCCTCAAAAGTAGCGGTTTAAATCCTAAGAATCTTTTATCTAAAAATTTAAACTCCAAAAATATTGAGGCTCAGCCTGCTCCCAAAAACCTAGGCTCAGCATTGACAAAGCCAACCCAAATCAAATCAAAAAGTACAAATATTCCTGCCGATATTCGAAGAGATCATCCTTCCTTGAAGGAAAACCTTTCCCCACATCAAGCGGCACTCAAAGATTTAAAAGGCCCAAAGCAGAATTTATTTTCCAAATCACAAATTCTTGGCGATAGGCTTGATCCAGATTCTGAAAAAAAAGATGGTGGAGCAAAGAAGCAAAGCAGTGGCACAAGAAATGCTCAACTACGTGAAAGCATGTCCGATCCAATTACATCCACTGATTTTGGGAAAAACCTAATCCAATCTACTTCCAATGGGTTTCAGTCCAAAACTCAGGTACTTAAAAACCTCACTTCCAAGGCCATTCCTCCTCGTATATCCTACCTATCCAAGTCAGACCGGAAAGTGGTAAGGTTTGCTATCGATCTGCCTGATGGGGGTAAACTTGGGGTTCGAATTGAAAAAAATGATGACAAACTTTCAGTTTCCCTGATTTGCCCCAATCAAAGCACCCAAGAAATACTTTCATTTTTAGGTAAGGATCTTTTTGAGGGCGCTGGAAAAGTTAAAATCGGAATTTATAACTCTTATCAGGATATGGATCACTTCAATTCTTTAGCTGCATAACTAACACTCTTATGATCGATTCTTTAGCAACCATTCAGAACCTAGGAAACAATCCTAGGACCACTCCGTCAGCCTCAGAGGACTCCCAAAGTTCAGCAACGATGCAAATGGACGATTTCCTCCAGTTACTAACCAGTCAAATTAGTAATCAAGATCCCCTTGAGCCAATGAAAGATACCGAATTTATATCTCAAATGGCGAATATTGCTTCCCTCGAACAAATGCAGCAATTTTCAAAAGGTTTTGAGATGTTTGCTAGTTCTCACAAAGACATGGTCGCCCAGGCATATCTGGGTAGGGCGGTTGAGATAAAATCAGGAAGTGAGGAATTAAGTGGTATTGTTAATGCAGTGGAGCGGTCTGAGGACGGCAAGATATCGGTACTGGTTAACAACAAGGCTTACGACCCGAATGAAATTGTAAAAGTTAGCCTACCTTCTGAGTAAAATCATGATCCCTTCTTTACACAACGGTGTTTCTGCACTGAAGAGTTTAACCCAAGGCTTGCAAGTTTTGGGCAACAACATTGCGAATGTGAATTCTCTCGGGTACAAGTCATCAAGAGCTAATTTCTCAGATAATTTTTACATGCATGTAAATGACGCTGAGTCTGGTGAAGGTGGTGTTCCGAGTAACAATGTTCAGCAACATGGCACGGGAGTGCATGTAAGCTCGATATCCTCTGATTTCAATCAAGGTACCATTGAGGTGACTGGATTGGATCTAGACCTTGCAATTCAGGGAGAAGCACTTCCAAATGGAGGTGGTTTTTTTGAACTCCAAGATCCTACCACAGGTGATTTATTTTATACCCGTGCCGGTGCATTCGAGTCAACTGTCGAAGGCTTGGTAGTCACTCGTGATCAATACAGGTACCAGCTTCTCAGTGCTGAAGGTAAACCTTTGGTTGTAGGGTTGGAAGAAGGGGAAACATTATTAACCCGAAGAATCGAAGAGGATGGTGTCGTAAATTTAGTAGTTAGCCGGGAAGGTGAAGATATTATTCGAAAATCTGGACAACTCAAAATTGCTAACTTTCAGTCTCCACAATACTTGAGAAGGGTGGGTAATGGTTTTTTCTCAAACGGACAAGTGGGGCAAAATGTTGCTGGGATTCTGGATAACAGTTTCCCCGCCTCAGGATCAAACGGTAAGATTAAACAATATGCTCTCGAGCTTTCCAATGTTGACTTGACCAATGAATTTGCTGCAATGATATCGCATCAAAGATCATTCCAAGCAGGTTCTAGAGTAATTACTACTTCCGATGCTATCTTGTCTGAAGCAGTGAACCTTAAACGTTAGTATTCACCTAACCTAAAATAAAGTCATGTGTGCAGCTCAATTAGACGAACTTCCCGAAAATAACGAAACCCCAGCAACTAAACCAAGTGGCGGTAATCTTGTTCCTGCCCTAATTGCTATTGTTTTAGCACCGGCACTGACAGTTGGTGCTATGTTTTTTTTAATCCAGATGAACAAGCCCGAGGAAACAATCAAACCTCAAATCATCGAGGGTGGACAACCTTTAGACATGGAACCATCTGGGGAAGAGAAATTTTACGAGTTAACCAACCTTATCACCAACCTAGGTGGTCCGATAAAATCCCGATATATCAACCTTGAATTAAAGTTAGAAGGTCTTGCGGGTGACTTTGAAAAAGTTTTGGAAATGAATGAACACCGGATACGGGACAAAGCTTTGGCCATTATGGGTGCTTACACCTATGAAGATGCACAACTCGATGGATTTCAAGAACGAGTCAGGGTTGATCTCAAAAAAGGTTTTTCCTCGGTGCTGCGTAAATATCGTGATGGTGAAAGCGATTTGATTCGACAGATTTATTTCACCCAATTCGTCGTCCAGTAAGTTATTCAAATGCCTGAGGATACAAAATTTGAAGACGAAAGCTTTGATCTGTCTGAGATCGAAGGCACCTCAGGACAACCCATTTTCCTTCATGATGGGACTAAAATACTGGATAGCTCTGGAATCAGTTCGAAAAAATATGATTTCACCAATCCCATCGTCCTTTCTGATTCAGATCTGAGCAAGCTCAAAACAAAATCCGAACAATTTGCATATTATCTAGCGGGTCACTTATCTATGTTTCTCCGTATCGAGTTTAATCTCGAACTGGAGGACTTAACTGCAGATCTTTATTCCAACTTCACGCAGTCAATCAAAACACCATCTTGTGTTTCTATGTTCAAAATGCAGGAACTTAATGGTATTTGCCTTCTCGATGTAAACTCTCATCTTTCTGCGACTGTGGTTGATCGCATACTTGGTGGTCGTGGTTCGACCAACCCTGAAGAACGCGGACTTACCGATATCGAAAAAGCCCTAGTTGAAGATTTCAATCAAATTATCCTTCAAGAATGGTGCAAGCAGTGGGAATCAACCATGAGTCTGACGCCCAGCATCATTGGTTCTGAAAGTTCCGGTAAATTTCTCCAGACCTCTCCAGCGGACGCCATGATGTTAATTATGAGCATGGAAGCATCTTTTGGTGATGTATCCGGTCCCATGCGTATCGCAGTACCTTATTACACGATGGAGCCCGTGCTAAGTAGACTACTTGCCTCAGTCTCCAGTGAAGAAACCAAAACTACAAGACCTCCACGCTGGCACGAAGTATATGATAACATACCCGTTCAAGTATCTGCAGAATGGGATGCCTTCGAGCTTTCCCTTCGTGACCTAAGCAATCTTGAAGTAGATGATATTATCGAAATGGATTCTGCCCTGATTGAAAAAACTAAATTAAGAATTGAAAGTCGGACCTGTTTTACTGGAGAGGTAGGCCTCGAAGGTGACCAAGTAGCATTTCAGGTAAATGAAAGTATTACGGACGCATTAAAGATGATTGGAAAAAACCATGGATAGTAAAAAAATGGATATTGTGATGGACGTTAAGGTAAGCGTTACCGTCCAACTAGGTACGGCTGAATTGCCAATGAAAGAAGTAGTTGAATTAAGCCCTGGTGCCCAAATACAACTTAAACAAAATGCGAAAGACCCGGTAAGTTTATTGGTGAATGGCAAATTAATCGCTCACGGCGAAGTCGTTGTCATTGATGATCGGTTTGGTTTAAAGATTACTGAGATTGTTGACTCCCCTTCTTGACTCTTTCAAGAAGCATCTCTTATGCATCAATTGAGGTCTTAAATTGATTCCATGGCTTTCAACAATTTCCGCATCCACCAATCCTTTCGCGGATAGTACATGGTTGTGGGTTAGGGTAGTAGGTTTCCTAGGTATTCTCGCTGCTTCGGCATATTTCCTAACATTATTTCAGAAAAAGCGCCAATTTACATCTCTCAAAAAAAAGCATGGGAAAATTGTCATTGCTGACACTTGTCCACTAGGAAACCGCCAATATTTGGTCGTGGCACAGTATGGGAAGGAAAAACACTTAATTGCTGTTAATTCAAATTCCATTTCTCATTTATCAAAATTGGATACAAATGAAATAAGTGCGGAAGAAAAAAGAAACCCATCTTTAGATGAAGATAAGCATTAGAGTCATTTTAATTTTATTGACCTTAAGCTGGCTTCAACAGGCAGAACTCTACAGTCAAACCACCGGTACCAGTTCACCCGGGTTAAGAATTGATGTCACAGGTTCGAATGATGATGGTGACTTTGGCGTTGCCATCCAACTCGTAATTGCGATGACGATCCTAACACTAGGTCCGTCGATTATTATGATGATGACATGTTTTACGAGGATGGTAATCGTATTGGGTTTTGTGCGCAATGCCATAGGGGTGAATGCGGCTCCATCCAGCCAAATCATTGTTGGCCTTTCGCTATTTTTAACTTTTTTTGTTATGGGACCAGTATGGAATAAGATTTACGACAATGCGGTTACTCCATACATGGCTGACACCATGAAATCAAGCGATGCCCTCATGGTTGCGACAGCGCACATGAAAGATTTTATGCTCAACCAGACCCGTCAGGAAGATGCTCAATTCTTTCTTGAAATATCAAGGCAGGGAGCAATGACAAGGGATGAGCTTCCTCTTAGTATTGTTGTACCATCTTTTGTCCTTAGCGAATTGAGAACTGCCTTCCAGATGGGATTTTTGATTTTCATCCCTTTTATTATCGTCGATTTCATTGTGGCATCCTCCTTGATGTCTATGGGAATGATGATGATGCCCCCAGTGGTTATATCCATGCCCTTTAAGCTACTGCTTTTTGTATTAGTGGATGGTTGGTACTTGGTTATTCAATCATTGGTTAACAGTTTCAATGTATCTTAGCTTTTAATTTAAACAGGAGGCATCAATTATGACAATGGAACTTGCAGTCGATATCATGAGAAACCTTTTACAGACTGGACTGATTTTATCTATTCCCATTCTTGGTACCGCACTTGTAGTCGGTCTAGTTGTCAGTTTCATCCAATCGATTACCAGTCTTCAGGAGCAGACTCTTACATTTGTACCGAAATTAGTATGCGTTTCTCTTGCCATTGTAATTTCCGCGAATTTCATCCTTAAAACGATGACCGAATTTTGTATCTCTATGTTTAATTTGATGCCAACCATGGCACAATGACAATTGAAGCAGGTGAAATTGTCGTTTGGGTGCTCGTTTTCCTAAGAACGGGGGCATTTTTCCTGGGTATACCGCTTTTCGCGGGGAAACTCATTCCTGTAAAGGTGAGAACCGCATTTGGATTGCTCTTTTCTATTTTGATCAACCCGCTCGTTCCAGCAAATTTAGAATTGGCTAATCATTTTGTAGGGGCGATTCTTTTATCACTCAATGAAATCTGTATTGGTTTATTGCTTGCTATGACCGTGAGGATGATTTTCTTTGCGGTTGAACTAGCAGGTCACCTAATTTCCTATGAAATTGGTTTGATGGCAAGTAACAGTGTGAACCCACTTTTAGGTTCCACAGACTCCACCATCACCACTCTCCTTTATTATTTCAGCATGTTGATTTTTTTCGTAGCTGGAATTCACTACGACATACTGAAAGCCTTCATTTTAAGTTTTGAAATTCTACCTATTGGTAGCTATTTTCTTTCCGCTAGCCCAATGGTTGAATTCGCAAGGGAAGTTTCAAATGTTTTTGTTATTGGAACCCTAATCGCAGCACCATTTATCGCTTTGAATTTTATGATTAACATATCTTTCGCGGTTCTTGGTAAAGCTGTACCTAAAATGAACGTTTTCATGACGAGTTTTTCCATCAGAATTCTCTCAGGTTTAGTCCTCTTAGTCTCTTCTATTTTACTAATAACATCCTACATCCTAGACGGAAGTAAACGTTCCGTAACCATTATGTTGGATATCATTCAAAACGGTTAAGATTGGGAAACGATGGCTGATGTAGATAAAAGTTCAAAAACGGAACCGCCAACCGAAAAAAAACTTTCTGAATCCAGATCAAAAGGGCAGTTCGCTAAAGCTCCTGAAATTGGCATGACCTTCACCTTACTAGCAGGTTTGCTGATTATTTTGTTTTTAGCTCCTTCAAAAGCAAATGATATGCTCGTATTTACCAGGTCAATACTGGAGAACATGGAGTCTATTACCACTACGCAAGAAGGGGTTGCCCACACCTTAAGTTCTTCCTATTTATCTATGGCCTTAATTGTTTTGCCTTTGCTTGCAGCTTGTTTTCTTGCTTCCTTAATCGCAGAAGGACTTCAAACTGGCTTTAGGTTTACTCCAAAGGCAATAGAGCCTACCTTCAACAAGATGAACCCAATTTCCGGAATAAAAAGGATCATGGGTTTAAAAGCCCTTAAGACCTTTTTGATTGATTTTTTAAAATTCAGTGCCATCGCCTCGGTGGTCTGGCTTACCTTAATCATTTTTCTTGATGACCCCATTTTTTACGCGCCCGTACCCATCCAACATTTACCACAATTCATCTATAAACTCTTCCTCGTGATGCTATCTATCCTGCTATTACTGTTAACAATAATAGCAATAATCAGCTTCTTCATGAAAAAAAAGGAGCATGATGATGAAATGAAGATGACTAAAGAAGAAGTAAAAGAAGAAAGAAAAAGTAAAGAAGTCTCGAGCGAAGTCAAAACAGCTCAAAGAAAGAAGGCTATGGAATTATTAGGTGGCCAAGGGGTGGCCGATGTTTCGACTGCCGATGTTGTGGTGACCAACCCTACGCACTACGCAGTTGCATTAAGATATGAAAAAGGCACGGATAATGCTCCTGTTGTGGTCGCGAAAGGAGAAAATCTATTGGCCAGACGAATAAAACTTGTAGCAAAAGAGCACGAAGTTCCCATGATTGAGAACAAGCCCGTTGCTCGTACCCTGTATGCTTTGGGCAGAGTAGGGGAGCCAATTCCTCTTCAACTCTACCAGATAGTTGCTGAAATCTTGGCTCATGTCTACAAAACCCATGCTTATTATTTCCATCGCCTTAAAGCTCGAAGAATTTTATCTAAAATGCCTTTATCCAAAGCATACTCATGAGCGAAATCTTTCAGAAATTCCGCTCTTACCTAGCCAGATTTGGGGGCAACTCCGACCTTGGTTTTGTCTTTGGTTTATTCGGTGCTGTGCTACTCCTTGTTCTGCCTGTTCACAAAGACATCCTCAGTATCCTTCTCGTCTTTAGTATTGCGATATCCCTCTTAATTTTACTTACCGTAATTTATGTTAAAGATCCTCCTGAATTTTCCGTATTCCCTACTTTACTACTAGCTGTTACGCTTTATCGTCTGGGTCTGAATGTAGCATCTACTAGGTTAATCTTACTAGACGGGGATGCTGGATCTGTGATCCAATCTTTCGGAACTTTTGTAGTGGGCGGAAATTATGTAGTTGGAGCAGTTATTTTCTTTATTTTGGTGATTATCAATTTCGTGGTTATCACCAAAGGTGCGGGTAGGATTGCTGAAGTTACTGCCCGATTCACCTTGGATGCGATGCCAGGCAAGCAAATGTCCATAGATGCTGAAATGAATTCTGGTGTCATCACGGAGGCCCAAGCTCTTCAACGAAGAGAAAAGATTCAAAAAGATGCCGACTTTTATGGATCCATGGATGGTGCAAGTAAATTCGTCCGTGGAGATGCGATCGCCGGTATATTTATTACCGTAGTCAATGTAATAGGTGGCATTTTGATTGGATATTTCCAACGCGACATGTCGATGTCAGATTCCCTACAAACCTACACAATACTTTCAATTGGAGACGGCTTGGTTACTCAAATTCCTGCCATTATTGTTTCAATTGCTGCAGGTATTTTAGTTACCCGTTCTTCTGAAGAAGCGAATCTGGGAGAATTCGTTAGTCGTCAACTTACGATTTATCCCAAAGCGATTGCGATTGCCGGAGTGATGCTACTGATGTTTGCATTATTTCTGTCCGACACCTTCTGGCCCTTTTTCATTTTATCAATTTGTTGCTTCATGGCAGCTTTTTATTTCTCAAAGAAATCCCAAGAATCTTCCATTGAAGACATGTCAAGTGAGGCGAATCAAGGAGGTGCAATGGGAGCTCATTCTGGGGCTAAATCCCTTCCGAATCAATCGGACCCATCCCATGCAAATGCATCGGAAGGGCCGAGTTTATCACCTATGGAAAGTGCAATTGAGCAAGAAGTTTTTGGCTTAGAAATGGGGTATGGTCTTCTGGTGCTTGCCGACAAGAAAAAAGGAGGTGACCTACTGGAGCGTATCACCGGTGCAAGGACTAATTTTGCCAAAGAAATGGGGATGCTCCTGCCTACCATTGGGGTACGCGATAACATCGAACTGGAACCAAACGAGTATCGATTCATGCTCAGAGGGAAAGAAATTGTTCGATCCACCCTAATCCCTGACAGATCTCTGGCAATGAGTATGGGGGGAGGAGATGCAAGCAAGTTAAATGGGATCCCGACCACAGAACCTGTTTTTGGCATCAAAGCCATGTGGATCCCTGAAGATGAAAAAAGAAATGCTGAAGTAGAAGGATGTACCGTAGTGGATCCATCCTCTGTATTGGTTACTCATCTTGCAGACATTCTTAAAAGAACGGCTCATCTTATCCTCGAAAGGGAGGGGACCCAAAGATTGCTTGATTTAATCAAGGATAAAAACCCAACTCTGGTCAGCGAACTACTTCCTGATCTGGTTAATGTGGGCATTATCCAAAGAACTCTCCAAAATCTACTTCGGGAAAGAATTCCAATCAAGAACCTAACCTTAATTCTGGAAACAATCGCCGATATGGCTAGTTTAACCAAGAATCCAGACGACTTATCAGAGCAGACCCGAAAACGTCTTGGGATGTATTTCATAAAGGAATATGAAACCGAACCAAACAAATTAGTAGCACTGACTTTCGAACCGACTTTGGAGCAAACTTTAATTTCAAGGGTTAAAAGAAGTCAGTTCGACATCGGTCTAATCATGGATCCCCAATTGACCGAAGGAATCATTAAGGAAATAGAACCTAAGATTGATGAAATGAATAATAATGGCATCACACCCGTTATCGTGACCACGGCAGAGTTACGGCTCGCCTTTAGGAGATTCATGGAACCATCATATCCACAACTTCTAGTGCTCGCATACCAAGAACTGCCTTCGGAAACTCAAATCGAACCTTTTGGAGCAATTGCACTCGCCAATCAAAGTCTCCCTGATGAAATCGTGGATGCTATGAATGAGCAGGAGTCTGCGAATAAAGAACCCGTTGCCGCCTAAAATTATCCATGCAAGCAATAAGCGAAAAAACGGACGAAATGAAAGCTGGAAAACGGTATAAATTAATCGTTCGTTCAGCAGAGGAGGCGGTGCGTATTATTAGGGAAAAACTTGGGGATCATGCAAAGGTTCTTTCCGTTCGTCAGGTTGGGGGTGAAGGGTTAAAGCGGTTTATTTCATCTCCGAAACTTGAAGTGATAGCTGAGGTTCCAAGTCCAGAAATTGCCGAACAAAAAATTAGCGGTGAAAAACTTGCAAGCGAAGATTCAACTGAACACGATACAAGCGGGGATAATGAAGGCGTAAAAAGTTCAGGAATTACTCAGGATGCTACCGAAGCCTACAAAGAAGAAAAAACCAATACAAAGCCGGATAGTGGGCAAAACGAAATTTCCTCTTTTGACCAAAATGAAACCCTGTCTTTACTTCATAAAACGGGATTTGATCAGACCTTACTGAGTGATATCCAATCTTGGTCGAATTGGAATGAATTTAAAGACCTTCCATTAGCCGATGCTTTAAAACACATAACGGTTGGCCTTTCAGATCGTTATCGCTCAGCAACTGAGCTCAAAGCACAAAATAAGATTGCTCTCATAGGTTCTCCTGGAGTTGGCAAAACTACCACTTTGTGTAAGTTTCTGGCTCATGAAGTCTTCATGAACAAGACCTGCCCAATGGTTTTAAAAGTGGAAAGTGGAGTCCCGAATCCAGATGACGCCCTGCGTATCTTTTGTGAAGTAGTTGGGGTTACTTTATTTCGACAAGCTGAGTCGGTTCCACAGGTCACCAATGATTCACCTTTATATCTTGATTTCCCAGGTCTATCCCTGACCAACCTTGAGGACTGGACTACAACAAAATCAACATTGGACGATCTAGAAGTCGAAACCAGGGTGTTGGTTGTCAACGGTGCTTACGATAAGGATATCCTTTACAAAAACATTAACACTGCCAACCACTTGGGCGCTACTCATTTGGCTATTACTCATTTTGACGAAATTTCAAATTCCACTAAGCTCTGGCCTCTTATTCTAAGAAGTAACCTTACCCCTTTATGCATTTGCAACGGACAGAATGTGACCGGGGATTTCACAACCGGGGTTCTAAATCAAATGATCTCTAGAACGTTTCCAGAAGAATTATACGCAAAAGGTTTCTCTTCTTATCAAAACTTATAACTATGGTTAATGACGATGCCAAATTCTTTTTTTGCCTATGTGGATTCATCGGGTTTTTAATCTTTTTGGCCGCTTCGTACCTCAATCAAAAAGACCTAATAATTGCGGTTCTTTATGGCTCATGCGGTTGCTTGATTTTTTCTATTCTGGGCAGATTTCTTCTCGGAATGCTCCTCAAAGGCAACATGGAAATGGAAAAAGTCTCGATGCCAAAAGGACAGAATGCAAGTGCAGGTGGCCACTCGCCAAAATCTCAAAAAGCGATTGGTGAAGCTATCACCAAAGTCAGTCAGAAGATTGACTCAAAAACATGATTCTGAAATAAACTTTAGATGAGCTCAGCGAAAGCAATAGAAAAAACAGACCTACAGGCTGATCGCTTGCAAAGGCAGGGCTTGGCCAAGGCAGCAGAGCGATATAAGAAGGCGATGCAGGATACAAAATCCAGGGATCTTTGGATTGAAGACTATTTACCTCTTGTAAAATCGATTGTTTCAAGAATGAGGCATCACTTTCCTGAGAGCTATGAGACGGAAGATATGTACGGGATTGGGGCTCGGGCACTTGTGGTTGCTGTAAATAAATTTGATTCCAGTAAAGGAAAAGCTTTCGGTAATTATGCTACCCTTAGAATCAAGGGTGCTTTGCTTGATGAGCTTAGAAAAATCGATTCTTTACCAAGAGCAAACCGGGCCAAAGCACGCTCCTTACAGTCTACCATTTCTACTTTTGAGGCAAAGCACAACCGAAGCCCCTCGATTGAAGAAATCCGGAAAGAGCTTGGTTTATCCCAGTCTGAGTACGAAAAATTACTTAAACAAACCCAGCCAGTAACTTTTGTTCCGATCGATGGTGGTGCATCGAATTCAGGCGGCCATTCTGAGGATGGATTATCTTTATCGGAAACCTTATCAGATCCCACGGAAGTAACCACCCAGGAACTCACTGAAAAAAAAGAAAAGGTCAAAATCCTACGCGATCTTATTAAAGAGCTTCCTGATCAGAACAAAAAAATTCTCATGCTTTATTACTATGAAGAATTAAAGTTGTCTGAGATTGCTCAAATCTTTAGCTTGACCGAAGGACGAATCAGTCAAATTCTATCGCATTCCTTATTATGTCTTCGCTCTAACTTTCAAACACTAGACCCTAACTAACCATTTAAAATGCTATTAGCTGTTGGTATTGTAATCGTATTTGCCTCCTGTATCGGAGGTTTTGTAACTGCTGGAGGTAATCCAATCTCACTTGTCCACCCGGGTGAGATCATGATTATTTGCGGAATCGGCTTAGGTATCCTCGTGGTATCCAGTCCTAAAAGCGTTCTCATAAGTTTAAAAGAGGACATCATCAAAGCCTTCAAGGGAGGGATCGCGAATCAAGGTAAATTTATCGACCTCCTCGTCCTCCTTTATGAGTTATTCATGCTCGGGAGAAGAAAAGGTACGCCCGCCTTGGATGAGCATGTAAGTGACCCTCAAAACAGTTCTATATTCACTAAATATCCATCCTTTCTCAACGACAAGGGATTGGTTGAGTTTTTATGTAATTCTCTAAGGCCCATTGTGGATGGAAGATGTAAACCAGGTGAAATCGGTGGAATCCTCAACGCCGAACTCCAAAGCCGAGAAGCTGAATCTTCAAGATCTATCAAGGCGATCGAAATGATTGCGGACGCTCTGCCCGGAGTTGGCATTGTTGCCGCTGTTCTTGGAATTATCAATACCATGTCAAACCTTGAGGATCCAGAATCCGTCGGTTACAAAGTTGCTGCTGCGTTGAGTGGTACTTTTCTTGGGATTTTCCTAGCTTACGGTATCGGAATACCATTAGGCAGGTTAGTTTCCCTAAATCAAACTCAAGAAATGCTTTATTATCGAATCGTTGAAAGGACAGTATCTGGTTTTGCTACGGGATTATCCCCGATCATGGCAGTCGAAATTGGAAGAAGATCCTTGGATAAGCAGATTCAGCCAACCGCGGATGATCTGGAAGAGAAGTGCAAGGAAGCTGCCAAGGGAGCTTAAAAACCACTTTTAAAATGTCCAAATCCCCCAAGGCATTCGTCTACAGACAGCGTCGTAAATATTTTCATGGTGGAGCATGGAAAGTAGCTTATGCGGATTTTGTTACCGGAATGATGTCTTTGTTTCTTGTCCTGTGGATCCTTTCACAAGACGAAGAGGTGATCATTGCAACCACCCGATTTTTTAGAGACCCATACAAGGCAGGAGTTCCGAAATCGACTCCAGTTGAACAAAAGGATGCAAGACCAGGTAGTATGGTAGATCAAATCGTCGGTCGGTCCGACACAACCATGAGGAATACCAACGATACCACATCGATCGATATCGATGTTCTTCACCGGATTGCACAAGACTGGTATAAGAGACTAAAATTGCATGAGATAGATGATGAAGTCATACAAATTGAAGCCACCTCGGACGGGTTGAAAGTTACCCTTTTTCATGGAGACGACAAACCACTTTTTGAAGATTCTTCAGAAAACCTCACCTCTTACGGAAGAAAAGTAATGCTTCGAATGTCTTGGTTACTTTCCCAGCATGTTTTGGTTTACAGAGTCGACTCTCATACCAACCATTTGAGTTCAAGTATTGGTAGAGGAGGGGAAGGGCCTTGGGAGATGTCCCTTCTGCAAGCAAAAGAAGTAGTGGATGCTCTTGATTATTATTCTGCGGGTGATTTAGATGAAAAACTCGAAAGAATTACGGGACATGGAATTACCAAACCAAACGATTCCCGCTATCCCAATCAACACGACAAGAATCGACGGGTTGAACTTAGTCTGGTTTTGGACATGAGTAAAAACGATCTGGCTCAATTCAAAAATAATTAGGTACGGTTTTTGCTTAACAAAAAATATGCAAAGTTATCTTTCAGGTAGAGGCGGAATTAAAGAAGACGGTGATGTCTCTGCTAAATCTCAGTTTCGTCCATTCCTTCAAAGCAAGGATACAGAACAAACTGATACCGTTGATGATCTTTCAGGCAAAGACCTCGAATCTGAAGTTATCTATGATGAAGCAAATTGCCCCAAGGTTGAAGTCCTTTCGGAAGAAGGCATAGCCCAAGAAATCCTGATTCATCTTCGATTGGTGAGACATTGCTGCTTTCGATGTATCCTTGCATGATCGTAAATTGTTCCGGGTTTGCGTTCTCGGGGGTTACACCCACTTCTTTGGCAACAAAGCCACCCCCAACCTTTTGTAAGTCCAGTAATGGATCTTCAAAAACAAAAACTCCTACTTGGCCTATGTTCTGCCCACTTTGATAGATTAGTCCTTCCTTATCAATGCTTAGATCACCTCCGCCAGGAACAGTTTGGATGGTCGAGCCTCCTACATCTGAAAATTCGTGTCCCATGCTATTCACCATTACACCGTCTGCATTAACATAAAACTGACCATCACGAGTGTAAACCGCGTCCCCATTAGTGTTAAGCAGGGCAAAAAAACCGTCTCCGCGAAGGGCCATATCCATAGGGTTATGAGTTTCGCGCATCTCTCCTTCATGATAATCTACCTGATTTTTCATTACCGGAAAAGAACCAGGCATTTCATTGCGTAATCTATCATGAGTACTTCGGGCAATTTCTCCACCTTCGACGGCTTCAAAACTAACCGCAACTTTCTTAAAACCAGCAACATGACTCGCAGCAATGTTGTTCGCAATTATGTTTTGGTATTGCTCGAGGCCTCTTAATGCAGAAGCGTTTTCAAATAATGATAGGTTCACGCATGCAGTAAAGCAGAATGCATGCCATTAAAGGAGATTTAGCTCAGTTTAAAAC
>OZSS01000400.1_pt1 | contig 20579 bp, 23 predicted proteins | sample 1779911 | NCBI WGS metagenome assembly OZSS01 (sample SAMEA2603589, study PRJEB24840) | metagenome | biome: Water; feature: Photic zone; material: Seawater sample | place: Mediterranean Sea | collected 2013-11-12 | depth 10 m | reverse complement strand
AAACATTGCAGCGCGGTTAGAAGCGCTTGCCCAACCGAATGGGATATCCATATCCAAAAGTGTCTATGACCTGGTAGTCCCTAAAACCAAGATGACGTTTAACGATTTGGGTGTACAAAAGGTAAAACAAAACGAGTTTCATGCTTTTGACATTCTTCTTGATCCTTCGCAAAAGAGAAAATTAAAAACAAAGTCGAAATCAATCCTACCTATCATTGGTGCTGTTGCGGCTGCTTTAGCTGTAGTAGTCGGAGTGTTTTCCTTTATCACATCAAATGAAGATGACACCAAAAAAACTTTGGTCATGGATACCTCCAAGCCAGTTATTTTGGTTGCGCCCATTAAAGCCGTAGGATTATCGGATGATCAAAAAGGATTTGCCAGAGGAATTACAGAAAGTATGATTTCAACATTTGCCAGCTATAAAGGGTTAAGAGTTCTTTCTAGTAGCACGAGCTACCATAGCGAAAAAACCAATATGACAGATCAAGCCATAAGGGATGAATATGGCGTGAATTTTCTTATAAGAAGTTCAATACAAGTAATGGGCAAAAATGCCAGATTAAATTTGGAAATTTCAGATCTAAAAATTGGTGAAATCGTAGAAACAGCAAAACGAGACTTTGTTATGGATGAAATCTTCAAAGTACAAGATGAGTTAAGCGATCAAATTCTTGAGATTCTTCAAATAGACCTCGGGTCGGGAAGTCATCTGAAAATGTGGGTAAATAGATTTGAATCAATGGAAGATTTTACCAAATTTCTTAACTGGATACAGTTATGGAGAACATATAATCCAAAAAATCACGAAAAAGCCCAAAAAATATTAGATGATATGAGAAAAAGTTATGAGGAAGAACACACGACCATGTACGTTATGGAGTCCTGGCAGATATATCAGAGACTAGCTTTGGGTCTATCGGGTAATAAAGAAGATGATCTCAAACGATTAGAATATGTAGTCAATAGAAACATCGAACTTCACCCTGACAACTCTGATGCCTACAACGCACGTGCTTTAATTGGACTATCGCACTTTGGGTTTTCCTGCGAACAAGCCATTGCTGATATCGATACAGCCGAAAAAAACGGCAGCAACCAAGAAACTCTATTAATCGGCTCTGGTGTTTATAGTAGATGTGGTCAAGTAGAAGAGGCTATTTCACGCCTGCGAGAGCTATTAAAAATAGTACCAAATGATCCAGGTTGGTTCCAAACTGGTATTTTAGTCACTATGCTTTATTGGAATGATCAACATTCTGAAATATATGATCTAATAGGAGAAAAAATAGCCGCAAGCGATATGGATCCTAGAGTTTTAGCGATTTATTCGATACTAGAGTTCAAAAAAGGAAATGATAAAAAAGCAGTTAAATATTTCTTAAGATCTAAAAAAAATGGCTTTAATAACAGTCGACTTGGGATAGGAGATGAGAAGATTAAGAAAGAAGCTGTAGAGATATTAGGAGAAATTGAAAAAATATCTAAAAGTTGACGATTAGTAGGTTCATGCAATTATCATAGTGTTAAACTTCGCACTTTTCAGCAAGCTTTGAATTTAAAATATATCTAATAGCGTTCGTTGAACACTTAATTTCAGGTTCACTTGATACTAATTTTATTAATTAAGGAGAAAAACATGAGCATTGCGCGCATAAATATGTTGGAATTTGATACAGAAGATGATCTTGAGCAAAGAGCAAAGGTGTACTCGAACGAGGGTCCTAAGTTATTTCCAAATGCTGAAATCCTATTGACGATAAGAACGGGCCCAACCTCGGCAATGTCAGTTTCTGTCTACCCTGATGAAGTTATGGCCGAAGAAGCTCTTACAAGGAGAGACAAACACTTTAAAACTGCAGAAATACAGCCAAGGGAAGCTTGGTATTTAGAGGGGAAAGTAGTTCAAAGACATATAAAATAATTATTTTATAGTTTCTTTATCTAACGCTTCTAGATTTGGTTCATAAATTCGAGCGGGCCGGTGATTACCCTCTCTAAACTTATCCGTTTCTACAACTAATCCCCTTCCATCTGCGTAATTTTTTAGCCATAAGCGAAAATTTCGCTTATTTTCTGGGCTAAATTTGTGCCCCCCAAACGCTGCAAATGTTTGCTGTAGTTCAGTCAACGTAAAACCTCCATTATGAAACGCAAAGGCTAAAGAGGGTTTTCTTTCTATCAACAACCGTGAATATTTAATTCCATCACCACAAATTTTATTGTGATCAAAACTCAAGTCAGGCAAATTCTCGACATTAAACCAATTTACGTCAAAAACATCAGAGTTTGCTCTAATTCTCAACTTACCTGAAGGGTGCACTGCTAGATAGGCAACAGAAATCACTTGGTGTCGAGAGTCTCTATTTGGGTCACTATAATTGGCGAAGTGGCTCATGTAGGGGACTTGAATTCCTGTTTCCTCGTTTAATTCTCTATGTGCGCATTGATCAAGATTTTCCCCTTTTTCTAAAAAACCTCCTGGTAATGCCCACCCATTTTCATGATCTAAACGTTTTACAAGTAAAACGGATAGTTTTTTTTGCCTTAGAGACAAAAGAACGATGTCTGTAGCAACGGATGGGTGCCAGTAATTTGATTCAAAAAAAGCCATAACAAAGTATTAAATATATACTAAGTAACGATAATTTTAATTTTTTGCATTGTCAAAGTAATTGTTGTACTTCAATCGCAAGATATTTAAAGAGAAAGAAAAGTTTGAGCAATTAATGTCTAGTAAAATTCTTCATTCAATAAAAAAGCGCTTAGAGTTACCCGCTATAGTGGCACCAATGTTTCTTGTTTCAGGGCCAGAATCTGTAATTCAATCATGCAAAGAAGGGCTTATGGGATCTTTCCCGGGGCCTAACGCGCGCACTATTGAGGATTTAAGAAGCTGGTTTGAAAAAATCGATTCAAAATTAAATCATAAGGACGCACCATGGGCTTTCAATATGATAACTCATAATAGCTATGGACGCTTTGATGAAGAAATTACCCTTGTCAAAGAATTTAAACCAAAAATAGTGATTACTGCTCTAGGTGGACCTCACAGAGTAACGCAACAGGTTCACGAATATGGTGGCCTTGTATTCGCTGACGTTAACTCACCTTCTTTTGCAAGGAAAGCCATCGACAGAGGCGCTGATGGTTTAGTGCTTGTATGTACTGGAGCTGGTGGCCATACGGGCGAATACGCTCTGATGCCTTTCCTTGATGAAGTAAGATCGTTCTTTGATGGTCCTGTAATAGTAGGTGGTGGTATTAGTAATGGAAAGAGTATACGTGCTGTGGAAAATCTTGGAGTTGATTTTGCTTATATAGGCACCAGATTTTTAGCGGCTAAAGAAACTTTAATATCAGATGCCTACAGACGAATGGTACGGGAAAGTCAGATGGAAGACCTGATTCAATCGCGCGCTATTACAGGCGCACTTGGAAACTGGATGAAGGCAAGTGTTGAGGCTTCTGGCTTGTCCCTTGACGACACAAAAAAAATTGCGAAAATAGATTTTTCTGGAGATATGCATGCTGGGTCAAAAGCATGGAAAACAGTATGGAGCGCTGGACAAGGAGTTGGTGCGGTCAAAGATCCAGAAACTATAAAGGAGATTATAGATACTTTAAAAAAAGAGTATGTAGCAGCTGTTGAGCTTCAATCTATGGGAAGCCAGTATCTGTAGAATATTTTCACCCCTTAGAGCCTATGATTTGTAGTTTCAAATAAGATTAAAATTATGATATTGTCTAAAAGTAAAAGTATGTACGTAGGAGCAAAATGGTAACCAAAGAAGAAAAAGAGATTATTGAGCAAATACTTGAGTATTGTGAAACCGGTAAAACCACTTTAACGGATGATATAATGCATAATCCGGTATCTAATTATAATGATCCAAAAAAATTAGATGCTGAAATGAATACTCTTTTCCGAGAATTTCCTATCATCGTAGCACATATAAGCGAACTATCAGAACCAGGCCAATTCATTACGCATAATGATACCGGTGTACCAATATTAGTTACCCGCAATAACGACAATGAATTAAAAGCTTTTGTGAATGTTTGTCGCCATAGAGGAGCAAAAGTAGAAGCAAGAGAATGCGGAAAAGCGAAAACTTTTTCATGCCCATACCATAGCTGGACATATGACCTTAATGGGTCATTGCGAGGGATGCCACAACCATTTGGGTTTGATAAATTGGACAAAAAGCAATATGGGCTGAAAGAATTACCAGTATATGAGCATTTTGGAATGATATGGGTTAGACCGTCAGCTGATGAAAAAAAGGTCGATATGGCTAAGTGGTTGGCTCCAATGGAAAATCAGTTCAATGCTCTAAACCTAGAGAAGCATGTCATTTACAAAAAATGGACTTTGCCAAGAAATATGAGCTGGAGATTAGCTTTAGAGGGTTTTCAAGAAAACTACCACTTTTGTTCAGCTCATGAGCATACCGCTTGCTCTGGTTACCTCGACAATCAAAGTGTTTTCACAAATCACTATCCCCATGTACGCCACTCCGTTCCGCTATGGAATATAAAAGAGTTGAAAGATAAATCGCATGAAGAATGGACATATAGAAAATATTTTATGACACAAAATTATTTATTTCCGTGTAACTTCGTCCAAGTGATGACAGACCACGTTTATGTACATTCAATAATACCTACCGGACCGGGTACCTGTGTATTTAAATGTATGATGCTTATATCTGAACCTGCAAATACTGAAAAAGCTCAACAATATTGGGAAAAAAATTACAATGTTGTCAAAGAGGTATTTAATGAAGATTTTGAAATAGGTGAAGCAATACAAGCGGGGTTATCAACCAATGCAAATGAGAACTTTGTTTTTGGAAAGTATGAATGTGGGCTACACTGGGGACAGAAAGCCATAGATGATGCTCTTGAAGGGCGTTTAAAAGCTAGTTAAGCATCAGGCAATTCTTAAGAAACACTCTATTCTTTTTCTTTTGAGAACTCCTTTATGATTTCCAAACACAGATACGTAGCTTTTTCCATATCTTGAACAGATATCCACTCTAGAGGGCCATGGATGTTTTGCATACCAGTGAATAAGTTTGGCGTAGGTACACCTAACTCTGTTAACAATGAACCATCGGTACCACCTCTTATAGGTTTCGAGCGAGGTTCAATGTTTAAGTTTTTCATAGCTTTCTTGGCTATCTCAACAGGCCTCATATTCTTTTCAAGCCAGTAACGCATATTTCGGTATTGTGGTGAGATTTTGCAGGTTATTTCGGCTCTTGGCTCAGATGAGTTTATCACTTCACATACCTGCTTCAAAAGATCACCTTTATTCTTTAAGCCTTCAAGTTCAAAATCCCGCAGAATAAAGCGAAGCGTCATTTCAGAGGAGCCTCCAACCATATCTGTAGCATGAATAAAACCTTCGTTATCTTCCGTAGTTTCCGGGGTAAGCGTGGCTTGAGGCAAAGTACTAATAATCTTTGCTGCAATATGGATAGCATTTACTAACTTATCTTTAGCTAAACCAGGATGTATCGATACACCTTTAATATTGACTTCCGCTTTATCTGCAGAAAAGGTTTCAAATTCTAAGTCTCCAACTCCCCCCCCGTCAAAAGTATATGCCGTGTCTACGCCGAGATCAGTGGCAAGTTGTTTTTTTACACCGCGACCTATTTCTTCATCTGGAGTAAATGCCACCCTGATGGGACCATGCTTTAATTCAGAATTTTGTAACAGGTTACTTATTGCGGTCATTATTATTGAAACTCCAGCTTTATCATCAGCTCCAAGCAATGTAGTTCCAGATGCGGTTATAATGTCATCACCCTTTTTATCCTTTAGGTATTCGAACTCGTTTGGTGAAAGAGTCAAATCCGGGTCATCAGGAAAAGTGATATCTCCTCCATTATAACCTTTAATTAGTCTTGGTTTAACTCCGGAAGCATTGAATTGTGGTGCCGTATCCACATGCGCTAAAAATCCAACAGATGGCGCTGATATATTCCCAGGCACAGTTGCTAACACTACTCCATAGTCTGTGAGCTCAACGTCTTTAGCTCCCAAAGCAACAAGCTCCGCCTTTAACAAGTTCAGCATATCAAACTGCTGATCGGTGCTTGGTGATTGATCAGAAAGTTCATCGCTTTGGCTATCAATAGCAGTATACCGTATCAACCTTTCAGTTAACTCATTTTTAAATTCGCTTTCCATAGACACTCCTAATCATCTTAGCAATTATCGCAATGAATGCGCGCAATTACTTCCTTTAATATTTTTGCAGCAACCATAGCAGTCAAATTATGAAAGTCTCTTTTTGGGTTATACTCGACAATATCGGCACCAATCAGTCGCCCCTTGAAACCATTAATACAATCTATTAATTGCCGCGTGGATAGACCACCAGGCTCAAAGTGAGAAACTCCTGGAGCATATGCTGGGTCTAAAGCATCGATATCAATACTGCAGTAAACTGGTTTTGAAAAGCTCATGGTACTGAGTCCCTCAAGATTTCTCATGTGATGTATCTCAACACCAAATTTTTCTGCCTGCTCACGCTGATGTGAATTCAACGTTCTAATACCTACTTGAACTAGCCTGTTAGCCCTTCCTGTTTCCATTATTCTAGCGAAGGGTGACGCATGACTAAGCTTGTTATTCAATAAGTTATCATAAAGATCTGGATGTGCATCGATATGAAGAATATCTAGAGTGTCCCATATATCAAAATGGGCATCTAGAATAGGCCAAGAAACCGAATGATCTCCCCCTAAAGACACAAGTTTTTGATCTGAAGCCAAAACATCTTTTACAAAGGTTTTAATCTTGTTAAAATTTTCCACTGCCACCTCACCTGAGAATTCGATATCGCCAAGATCCTCCCAGATACCATCTTGATCCAAATTCAAACCTGATTCAGAAAATAAGTTAGAAGAGTCAGAATACAGCGCCTCTCTAATTATAGGTGGAGCAGCACTCGGTCCTCTCATAAAGGAAGAGTTTATATCATCAGGTACCCCAAGTACTTTTACTGACTGCTTCACTGACTTGCCCTATCAATCTTCACTGTTTAGATGTATGGTCCCATCTAAGTAGCGCGCCGTATAACCTCCAATGAATACCCTTTCCCCTTTTAGCTCGCAATTGAGAGAGCCTCCTCTTTCAGAACATTGATAAGCTTTTAAATTATCCTTTTTTAAAATATCAGCCCAATAAGGAATGAGAAGAGTATGGGCCGAGCCCGTTACGGGGTCTTCATCTATTTTGGATTTTGGATAAAAACACCGTGATACGAAGTCATAATCATCTCCCTTAGCACTAATAATCAATCCTCTTGAGTTAAGCTCAGAAACTTTCCTCATGTTAACGGATGTATTTCTAACACTATCTTCATCATCTAAAATTGCCAAGTAATCATCATGGCCCTTAAACAATTGCCGTATCTTGGCGCCTACACTTTCTTCAATAACATCATTTATTTTTTGTTCCATTGGTTTATCAGCAGGAAAGTCTAAAAAGATTTGTTCTTGTTTTTTAATTGTTTTCAGAAGGCCTCTTTGTGCAGAGAAAGTAATCTCATTCTTGTCTTTATCCAAATATTCGTCAAACAAAACCCGAGCACTTGCCAATGTTGCATGACCGCATAATCCCATCTCACATTCGGGCGTAAACCACCTTATACCTATGGGTTGAGTATTCATGTTTATAAACGCGGTCTCGGATAAATTATTTTCAGATGCTATACTCTGCATCACTTTGTCAGTTAACCATTCATCAAGGATACAAACCGCTGCTGGATTGCCCGAAAATACTTTCTTAGAGAATGCATCCACCTGGTAAAATGGGATTGATTTCATTCTAAATGGCTCCTTCCTATTTTATCAAAATTATAGATCTACAGGTTTGGCGTTTCAAATAGATTTCACTATCCAAGCATGCCTATATTCTATATAACGAGTCAATTATCATTTTGAACGAACACAATTAAATGAACCCTATATATAGAAAATCATTGTTTAATATCCCTCCAGGTATGATCTATTTAGACGGTAATTCTTTGGGACCACCATTGAAAGAAATAGAGTCCATCTCAGAAAGCGTAATTGTGAAAGAATGGGGTGGCAAGCTGATAAAAGGATGGAATGAATCTAATTGGATGGAACAGCCACTAATCGTCGGAAATAAAATTGCTAATCTAATCGGTGGGGATAAAGGCTCGATAGTAGCTGGGGACACTCTTTCCATAAAGACTTACCAAGCTTTAGCAGCAGCTATAAAACTAAATCCCCAAAGAAATATAATACTTACAGACATTGATAATTTTCCTTCAGATATTTATATTGCCGAAGGTCTTGTTGATACTTTAAACTCAAATTTTGAGGTTCGAAAAGTAAAGAGCACGGACATCCTTTCATCATTAACTAAGGACGTAAATGTAGTTTTACTTACCCATGTCAATTATAAAACAGGGGCGATGTTCGACATAGAAGCAGTTACAAATAGTGTTCACGAAAATGGCTCAACCATTATCTGGGATTTAGCGCATAGCGCTGGTGCTATCCCCCTAGATCTTAAGGCAATAAATTGTGAGTTTGCCGTTGGGTGCACGTACAAGTTTTTAAATGGTGGACCAGGATCGCCAGCTTTTATTTACGTAAGACCTGATTTGATCAAAAAATGTTACCCTATTCTGAGAGGCTGGCTTGGGCACAAGGCACCATTTGATTTCACGAATACATTTGAAAAATCAGCTTCAATTGAAATGATGCGAGTTGGAACTCCTCCAGTTATTCAAATGGCGATTTTAGAAAAAGCTCTAGATATTTTTCGAGACCTCGACTTTTATAAACTAAGAGAAGAGAGCATAAAGCTTTCGGATTTATTTATTAATATGGTTGAACAAACGTGTTCAGACCTTCAATTAGAGAGTCCCATAAAACCCTCTGAGAGAGGGTCACAGGTGTCTTTTTCTCATCCGTCTGGTTATGCGATAATGCAGGCCTTAATAGACAGAAATATAGTTGGAGATTTTAGAGCCCCTGATATTATTAGATTTGGCATAACTCCGCTCTATATCAATGAAAAAGATATAATCCGAACGGTTAAGGTCCTAGAAGATATACTGTCCAAGAGACTTTGGGATACTCCAGCATATTTAAATAGAAAGAAAGTAACCTAGCTTTGAGAAACCCGTACCTAAAATGATAGCCTTTGCTTTTGCCGTTTTTTTTATGATTGCTACCCCTGGACCAGCAGTATTAGCTCTGGCAGGGGTAGGTGCTGCATACTCTTTTAAAGTTGGTCTAAAGTTTCTTGTTGGATTAACGATAGGTTATCTGTCAGTATGGGCTCTCGTTATTACTGGGTTTGCTTCCGTGATTTTTTCTATTCCAGTAATGAGAACTATTTTTCTTTTTATTGCATCAGGATACCTGGTCTATCTCTCACTTAAAATTATGTTTAGAGGCTCTGAAATTGCCTTCGTAAGCCCTCAAAAGGAACCTACACTGATCGAAGGCATTTTTCTCCAGCTCGTAAATCCAAAAGCGTATGCTTTTCACTCAATTCTTTTGACTGGTTTTGCGGTCTTTCCAGATAATTTTGTTTTAGAAACAACGTGGAAATTTATTGTTATGAACTTAATCTGGATCCCTTTACATGTGGCTTGGTTAGCTTTGGGTTCAACAATAGAAAAAATAAATTTAAAACCTAGCACACAAAAATATATCAATATAATAATGGGCTCTTCATTATTAGTAGTTGCTGTTCTCAGCTTTCTTTCCATGACTAAAATTTGAGTTAACAAGTTATGAATAATGAATGGTTGTACCAAGTAAGGATAAAGCTTCCACAAGACTTAGCGGATGATTTAAGGAGTGATAGCAATTTGGACATATCTAGGAAAATAAATGTGATCGCAAGAAAACATCAGACTAGACCCGTGTGTACGCTTGATGGATTTTTGGATTATGTGAAAGAGGCTGAGCAAAATGATATTAAAGATTACCCATTATACCATTGGACTAAGTCAGTAGTGGAAGACTCTGAAAAAAATATTAAACACTCAAAATCATTCGCTTTTTACTTCGGTGACGAACAAATATATGAAAAGCAACGCGCTGTTTCTCTTTACAATGATTTAGTAGAATTTAACGCCGAAAATAAAATTGAGGAGATTAAGATGATAGACTCAAACCCAAAAAATAATCCCCAGCCCCCAAACAATAAAAATTACCTTGGGAAATATCGGACGTGAATTTCTTAATTTTAATTATACTTGGTCTTGGATGGGGCCTAAGCTTTACACTCGGTAAAATTGCTATAACGGCCGGCGGAACTCCTATTGGCTTGACCTTCTGGCAAAGTTTATTTAGTGGCCTCATTCTATTAATTTATGTATTTTTTAGGCACGGAAAAATTATTATTCCTAAAACAATGTTTCTTCCTATAATTATAATAACTTTTCTATCTGTAGTTATTCCCAATATTATCTTTTATGCCTGTGTTGCGTACCTCGATGCTGGCGTGTTATCGATTTCAGTCTCAGTAATTCCTCTCTTTACCTATTTAATTGCCTTGGGCCTAAAAATGGATAAATTTAAGGTGAGAAGAGTGCTAGGCCTTATCACCGGTTTCTGTGCTCTTCTAATTTTAATACTCCCAGAAAACAGTTTGCCAGATAAAAGAGATATTCCCTGGGTCTTACTCGCCCTTAATTGCGCTCTATGTTATGCCCTGGAAAATATCTACATTGATCGACTAGCATTACAAAATTTTGGACCTATCCGCTTAGTTTGTGCAGTGTCCTTTGTCTCCGCAATAATAACCTTTTTGCTTTCTTTAGTTATGGATCAATTTTTCATACTGCAGCCAACGAATTTATACTTGTTTATCTCAACTTTAGGTCTCGGGTTCATTAGTGCTACTGCATACTCAATATTTATTTATCTCATTGGAAGAGCAGGATCGGTCTTTTCATCTCAAGTGGGATATCTTGTGACGTTTTTTGGCGTGGTATGGGGAATAATTATCCTAGGTGAAAGTCACTCCGTTTTTGTGTGGATATCTTTAGCTATGATAATGACGGGAATATTCCTTGTTCAACCCAAACAAACCATTTAAAGCACTTTTTTGAAAATGTTTAAATGCCACTATGGAATACTGTAAACATTACTCGCTGTCTTAAAGAAAAGATTGTTCTTATCTGTTTCGCTAAAATCCTTTACCAGATTTTTAAAGGAATTCCATAAAACTTGATAGGAAACCGAATACTTATCTACGGGAAAATTGCTTTCAAACATGCATCGTTCTGATCCAAAAAAATCTATAGTCGTTAAATAAAATTGTCTCTGAAGTGCCATAAACTCGTCAGAAGTAGGAGGATTTGGGTTTGCTTCAAAACCAAGCCCATTTATTGGCATAGCTAACCCGCCTAATTTAGCAAAAACATTCTTATACTGGGATAATTCCTTTAGATCTTTCTTCCAATTTTCATAAACCTGTTCTTTTATCGTGGAATATGGGCCAATCCCCAAAGGACCACTAAAATGATCTAAAACAATTACAAGATCAGAGTTGTTTCTTGCCAAATGGGCAACTTGGAGTAGTTGATGATGATATTGCCATGCCTCAAACACAAGTCCTTTTCCAGATAAAACTTTTAGCCCTTCCCCAAATTCTTTCATTAGATACATTTCTTTCGGTGGATTGTGATGTGAATTATTTATCGTATCGCTGGGATCCCAGCTCCCCGCATGCCGGATACCTTTAAAAAGGTTTCCTCCAATATCAAGATGCCTCTCTAGAACCTCATCTACATCTTTTCCTAGTAACATGTTAGCATGACCAATTATTCCTGAAATTGTTGTCTTTTTAGCATTTTCCTGAGAAAGTTGTGCTAAGCCTTTTATGTATTCGGTTTCTCCAATTGGATTAAAATGCTCATTTTCAGAATTCCAAAAAAACTCTGAACACTCAATGTAAACACTATCTGTAACATTATGCCCTGAACTTGTATCTGCCCAAAAATCTTCAAGCATGTAATTATAGAGGCGATGCCGCCTTACATTTGAGGAACCTGCAACGGTCTTTGGCCACAAGTGATGGTGAGGATCAATTATCCTTTGACCAGGATCGATTATATCTTCCCTTACTCTTTTAAGCCAATCCAAATCAATAGTATACGCACTCATAATATTATTCTATGAGTGACAGAAAAATAATAAAGGATAAAATAAAGTAATGGAAAATTATGAAAAAAATATTGTAGATCCCAAGTATGTTTATGAGAAACTGGATGCTAAAAATTTCAAAGTGATTGATTGCACCGTCTACTTTGAACTTAAAAAAGTAGGCGCCTCAACTATACACAGTGGATATGAAGATTACTTAAAACGGCATATCCCTGGTTCTGCGTATTTACATATGGTTGATGATCTATCCGAAAAGGATAATCCCATACCTTTTTCAATTGTCTCGCAAGAAAAATTAAATGAAAAACTGTCGAGCATTGGGATAAATAATGAAGATGAAATTATTCTTTATGGGTCTGGGTTTCACATGGCTATCACAAGAGCGTGGTGGGTGTTAACAATGTCTGGGGCCACGAATGTAAAAATTATGAATGGCGGTCTAGCCTCATGGCAAAAACAGAATTTTCCTCTATCAACAGGGGAAGAGGTATTTACGAAAGGAAATTTTCAAGGAGCGCGCAGTCAAGAAACGATTTTTGATAAAAATAAAATGAAAGAAGCTCTAAAAGATGACGAATATATTTTTGTAAATGCCCTAACACGTAAGCAATTTTGTGGTGGGGGAACACATTACGGCAGGCCTGGAAGAATACCAAAAAGCATAAATATTCCTGCTTTAAATTTACTTAATCATGATACCGGTAAATTCCTACCTCCATCCGAAATGCATACCATGATAAAGCCTCTAATTGATACTGATAAGTCAATTGTAAGCTACTGTGGAGGTGGTATAGCGGCCACGACCGTTTTTTTTATTGCCAAGATTTTTGATATAGAAAAACTCTTCCTATATGATAATTCGCTTCTCGAATGGTCTAATGATCCCACCTGTCCTATGGAACTTGACGAAGAATAAACGTACATTTTTAAACTTGCCTAATAATTGACTAATGATATGTTGTTGCAAATAAAGGAGATACGATATGTTTTTTTTAGGATTGCTTGGTGTTATTGGCGTAGTTATGTTTGCAATGATCAGTGGTGGAGGGATGGAGCCATTCTTAGATATACTGTCACTAATTTTTGTATTTGCAACATCCTTTTTTGCGAGCTTAGCAATGAGTAAAGGTAAACTTGATGAAAGAACAATTTCGCTAACCGGTGATGCTGCAGTGATAGTAGGTTGGCTAGGTTTTCTAATTGGCCTAGTTTTAATGGCAGGTAATCTTAAAAATCTTTTGGCCAATGATGCTATTGGACCAGCTTTTAGCGTTGCTTTTTTAACAGTACTTTATGGTTACTTTCTGAAACTAATTTGTTTCATGTATAGCAACTCTAAATAATAATAGGGAAATAATTTTCATCTTTAAACTAGATCATTAATGGATCCGAAAAATAGTGTTTCTAAATCGTTACCAGTGCCCAAAGGTAGGATTAGTAGGGCATCTAGTTTTGGTAAGCTAGCAATTAAATTTGCTAGCTCTATTGTTTTTGATGGAACAAAGGAATTATTGGGCGGTAGGTCTCCATCAATAAAAAACTTACTAATTCAGGAAAAAAATATCCTCACCTTTACAGAAGAGCTCGCAAAATTAAGGGGAGCGGCATTAAAAATTGGGCAATTATTATCTCTTGAAGCAAATGACTTTTTGCCAGAGCAAATTAGTAAAATGCTTGGCGACTTAAGAAATAAGAACTTTCATATGCCGAATTATCAACTTGGTGAGGTCTTGAGAGAAAATTATGGCGATAACTTTTTAGATAACTTCTCCGAATTCAATGAAACGCCAATCGCTGCTGCTTCGATTGGTCAAGTTCACAAGTGTAAATACGGTAATAAGAAGTTGATATTAAAAATTCAATACCCAAAAATTAGAGAGAGCATAGAAAGTGATATTAATAATATTAGGCTAGTCACTAAAAACCTTGGAATCTTTCCAAAATCCTTTGATTTCGATAAACTGCTTGAAGCTGGGAAAACACAGTTACTAAACGAAACCGATTACTTGCTTGAAGCAGTGCACCAGAAAAATTTTCATCGTCTACTTAAAACGGATAAAAGATTTGTTGTGCCAAAGATTAATGAAAAACTTACCACTACAAAAATTTTGGCAATGGAATATCAATATGGGGTAACGATTGATCACGTCGTACATCTTGATCAAAAAACAAAAAATTCAATAATAAATAATTTAGTAGAACTTACCTTCAAAGAAATATTTGAATTTAATTTAATTCAAACAGATCCAAATTATGCTAACTTTCTATTTAACGATACATCGAAAAAAATTGTTTTACTGGACTTTGGTGCAACTAGTAAAGTCTCAAGCAAAAATATCCGAGTCTTTAAAGATATTCTTAACGGCTTAGCACTTGATAGAAAGGAGATGGTTGAAAAAGCTCTTATAACTTTGAAGATCTTCAGTCCTAAGGCTAGTAATTCTGTAAAGAATTACCTTCTAGACATAATCTGGAACTTATCTTTGCCCTTACGGGAAAATAAGGAATTTGATTTCCTACATTGCATTTCTACAGAGGATTTGAACTTACTTTCATCAACACTGATAAACCAAAAAGATAAATTTCAGCTACCTGATCCTCAAATCCTCTTTATTCAAAGAAAATTAGGAGGTATTTTTCTTTTAGGTCGAAAATTCGGCGCAAGAAGCAACTTTTCCAAATTAGTTACAAAATATATTTAAATTAAATTCGAGACTTAATCATCAAGGTACTTTTAGTGAGGAACACTATTTCGTTGTCTTGATTGAACAACTTCGCCTCATATCTAACAAAACCAAGTCCGGGTTTGCTTTTTGATTTTCTACTCTCCAATATTTCTAATTGACCAGTCACTTTGTCATCAGGTCTTACTGGTTTTGGCCAGGTCATTTCCTCATGCCCAGGTGATCCCATTATAGTTTCGTAGGATAAAAAACTTTTATGCATCATTCCAAGCCAAACAAGAGCTGTTAGCCATCCACTTGATATAATGCCACCAAATACAGTTTTTTTCGCTTCTTCTTTGTTTACATGAAAAGGAAAAGGGTCATATTTTTTTGCAAAATCTATTATTTCATCCTCTGAAAAAGCATGATCCCCAAGATCATAAATGTCACCCTTTTTAAAATCCTCTGCATATCGCTTTTCCATCTTTTTCCCTCTTTATTGTTTTTCAAATCGAATAAAGGTATAGCGTGATCTATCCTCACCTAAATCTACAAACTCACTTGAGACTTTAAAACCAACGCTTGATAGTTGAGTTATTATTTCTCTTTCATTTCTATTGGGGGCAACTTCAATGTCAAAGTTCTTTATACTTTCAAATTTACATCCCAAATAACCAATACCTCCCTTTTTTAATATTCTTTTGAACTCTAGAATATATTCCGTTATTGGCTTTAAAAAGTATATGACGTTTATGGCTAGAAGCTTATCTATTGACCCATTTGGAATTTCATTACTAAGGTCTTTTGCGTCATTTTCTAAAATAACTATATTTTTAGGTAGTTTCATTTTAAGTAAATTTCTTCTAAACTCCGCACTTATTTCTAGCCCAATAATGTTATTCTCACAAATTTTTGCAATTTCCTTTATTGCCAATCCGTTACCAACACCCAACTCCAGCACATTATCAGTTTTTTTCAGTTTCATTCTATTTACAATATCAATGCTTACTTGCGCATTTGAATAATTCATTAATGTTCTTGCTACCCAGGCAAGCCCGATCGTTCTTGGGGACCTCATATTTTCGGTCATCAATTCGGTGTGTTGGAGAAATTTATGAATTTGTCGAGCTACAAAAAGCTTAAAGTTCATTAAATATACTCAACATTATTTAACTTTGCGTAGGTTTGATATATCGTAATCATACAATATAGTAATAAAATTTTTAAGAATTTAAAAATGATATTACTGATACTTTAAAAGCTCTAAGATGAAGGTTAAATATGAAAACTTACATAATTTACGGAAAAACGAATTCAGAATATGCCAGCGGTATGCTTAACAAACCCCAAGATAGGCTACCAATTGTTAGAAATCTAACAGATCAATTTGGCATGAATATCAGAGAGTTTCTTTTTACGCATACTGAAAGTTTCACCTTTTTTTGTGTAGTAGATGCTAAGAGTGATGAAGATATGGAGGCGGGAATGAATATCGCGAGAGCCTCAGGAACTTGGGCTAACTTATATTGGTCCAGAGCATTCGACTCATTAGAACATATGAAGATCTATGAAAAAGCTAAAGACGGCATGGCCTCTTATGTAACAACTATGCAAGCCGCCGAGACTTCTTGATGTATGGAAGAGCAATTAATTTTACCCTATTGGCACCATCCTTATGGTCTGTAGTCGAGGCAGTAGCCCAACCTATTGATACTGATGACTTAAAAAGGAACCTATTTAAATCAAGTGATAATACGGGTTTTATAATTGAAATATTTCCCTCAAAACAAGTTGCGGGCTCTAATCTTGACGTATTAAAAGCCATGCAAAGTTTAAAAGAGCAGGCAATGGCAAAAGTGTCGGTTTTAGAAGGAAGTAGGTGAAGCAGAAATGACTTTCAAAATTTTAAAATCAAACAACATAAATATACGAGCAAAAATAGAAGGATCAGGACCACTAATCGTTTTAGTTCATGGATGTCCTGAAAGCTGGTATAGTTGGAGACATCAAATCCCGTTGCTATCAGAGAAGGGCTACACCGTTGCTGCCATTGATGTTAGGGGATATGGGGGTTCATCAAAGCCATACGAAATTAAAGCCTATAGCATGAGAGAGCTTACTAATGATGTAATTGGTGTCATAGATGCTCTTGGCTTTGAAAAGGCCATCTTAATGGGTCGAGATTGGGGTGGCCCAATTGTATGGAATACCGCTGCTTTAAATGAAAGTAGAATATCTGCTGTTTTAGGCCTTTCGGTACCATTCTTTCCAAGAGGAAAAATTTCCACAATCGATTTATTTAAAAAAATATATCAGGGCAAATTTTTCTATCAGCTCTATTTTCAAGAAGAAGGTGTTGCTGAAGCAGAATTTGAAGAAAATATACGAAAATATTTGGAGCTAACCTATTTTTCGATCGATGCAAGAGGAATGCGGTTTCAGAAAGAGAATGCTATAAATGCTAGCTCGAAAGGCCCTAATGCAAGATATCTAGATGGTATACCTGAATTCGACACTTACCCCTCATGGATAACTAATGAAGATATGGACTATCTAGTCAGCGAGTTTGAGAATAGTGGGATGCGAGGGCCTCTCAATAGATATAGAGCGCAACAAATTGATTTTGAGGACTTACTTGAGTTAACAGATGCTAAAATAAAACAACCTTCTGCTTTTTTGACAGGAAAATATGATCCTGTAAATTTCTTTACAGGATCTAACTATAAAAATAATGAAGACCTAAGAGAAAGAATTGGTAAAAATTACGAGAATCTTTTATCAGTATGCCTTCTGGATGATGCAGGACATTGGGTTCAGCAGGAAAAACCTGAGGAAGTCAATAAGTTCATTTGGAACTTCCTCTCACGGCTTTAGTTGAAATGAACCCCAACAAATCAACCGAAGAAATGAACCTGATCCAAGACATCGACACTCCAGCAGTTGTAGTAGATTTAAAGATAGTTAAAGAAAATATAAATGCATATCAAAAATATTGTAACGATATTGGTATTAAATTACGGCCTCACATAAAAACTCACAAAATTCCAGCCCTAGCTAAATTACAGATAAGAGCTGGAGCTGTAGGAGTAACAGCTCAAAAAATTAGCGAAGCTGAAGCCATAATCTCCGAAGGTGGAATTGATGATGTCCTCATTACCTACAATATAATTGGGAAAGAAAAATTAACGGCTCTTCGAAATTTATCTAAGAAAGTGAAGGTTTCCGTAGTAGCTGACAACTCATTTTGCGTGCTAGGCTTGTCAAAAACTTTTAAAGGAGCTCAGGAGCCTTTATCTGTTCTAGTCGAATGTGATACCGGTGCCAACCGCTGTGGGGTCACGAGTCCTAATTTAGCAAGTGAATTAGCTGAATTGATCAATAGAAGCCCTGGGTTGATTTTCGGAGGGTTGATGACTTATCCTCCTTCCTCCCAAAGCCAAAAAATAAATAACTTTTTAACCGATGCAAAAAAACTAATTGAAGCTAAAAATATTACTGTGAACACCGTTTCTGTCGGTGGATCACCTGATATGTGGAAAGTACAAGATATTCCCGTTGCGACGGAGTATAGAATCGGAACCTACATATTTAATGATAGATCTTTAGTTGAAAAAGAAATTTGTTCAGAGGATCGAGTAGCATTAACTGTTTTAGCAACTGTGGTATCAACCCCAACGAAAAATAGGGCAATAATAGACGCCGGGTCAAAAGTATTAACTACTGACCTGTTTGGAATGAAAGGTCATGGTCGCATAGTAAACTTTCCCGACCTAAGAATTGTACAACTAACAGAGGAGCATGGCACTATTATAGGTGATTATAGCACGAATTTAGAAATCGGACAAAAAATCCAGATAATTCCTAATCATGCGTGCGTAGTAACTAATATGTTAGATGAGGTAACTGTTATTACTGAAGAAAGAAATCTTGGGAATATGCAAGTTATTGGCAGAGGTAAAGTCTGGTGACTTTAAAATTTAACAACAAACTTGTTTTTTACTAAGCGATCAAGTTCAAAAGAAAAAATATCAGATTTACTAATATCGTACGCATCTGTAATCGTGCCAGTTGTTATAGGCGCATTAAGTATCAGCCAGTCTGAGTTTTTGTCACAAAATTTCGTGTAAGATCTCAACGCTGCTAAGGGACTTTCCTCCAATATATTCTTAGAATTTCCCTGTTCTAGAACAGTATTGTTTTTTCCTAATGTTAGATGAAAGTTTTTTAAATCATTGATTATTTCCAATCTAGCAATTTGCTCAGATGGGATTGCCATCTCTTGTAAAATTTTATATTGACCATGTAAGCCGAAGCCAGCAACTGTATCGGGTAGTGTGAAAGTCCAGCCTTCATAGATACTCTGCACTAACTCAACCCCAATCCCAAAGCTATTGCAACATGAGATTAAATCTATATCACTCATTTCACTACGTGGTTTCTTGCTTAGTTTAAAGAAGATTTCTGGCTCAAATTTTGGTTCAAGAAATTTTTCAAGTACAAATGACTGGTCATTATTCAAAACGGTAGAAGAATACATGAACCCAAAGATCGGTGCATTAACAGAATATTTATTCCAAATTGTTTTATTTGTGAACCCCACTTTTATTCCTGCAACTTTTTCCTCTTTTTTCTCACGCTTTTCCTTAATTTCCATGGCAACGCTATAGGCATCGGTCAACGAAAAGTCAGGAATAGTATTACTTGGCAATTGAGCTTGAGACTTCTTTTCCAAACATTCAATTAAGTAATTTGAAAGATTTTTTGTAGTAATCATGGAAAAAACACCGGGTCAGCAGACAGCGTCCACTGATCAAATTTCTTCTGAGATTTGATAAACATTTTCGATCCCACAAAACAGTCTAGCCAATCTTTAAGTTTTTTCCATTGAAACTTGTTAAACCAGTTTATATCAATGTTCGCAAACTGCCGAACAAATGGGAATATAGCTACATCAGCAAGCTTTGGTTGATTACCAAAAAGATATTGACCCTCTATTTTGTTGTCGAAATTAATTAAATAGTCTACCGCTAACCTCCTACTTATTTCACTGTCAATCTTAGGAAAACGAGAAGCGTATTTTGTTTGGTCTAAGTAAGGTTTAAACTTTTTCTCTACTTCATTAATCAAACCATATCCTTTATCAGGCATTTCAAGCCAGCCATCAGGATCATTTTTTTTCAAAGCCCAGATCATGATATCAATACTCTCATCAATTATATTATCTCTTGACTGCAGACATGGAACAGTACCTGAGTTTGAAAGCTTTAAAAATTCATCAGGTTTATCTTTTAATATAACCTCTCTTAATTCCACCTTAACATTTGATGAAAGAAGCGCCCATCTAGCTCTTATGGCATATGGGCAACGTCGGAAACTGTACAGTATCGGAAACTCTTTTTCCATAAATACCTCTTTTTATTTGCTATCAAAGTAACTTACCAAATCTATTTCCATAGGAAGACTTTCATCCATAGCCCACTCACTGAGTGAATTATCATAAACTTTTAATTTTTCAAAACCCAGTTGGTGCAACACAAAAGCATTCAATGTCGCAGCAATTCCTCCCCCACAGTAGTTTAGTATCTCACTATCTTTACTGATATTGTATTTTTCAAATACTGACAAAGCTTCTTTAGGTGATTTCAGCATGTGGGTGTTTATATCCATAAGATCACTAAATGGAATATTTATACTTCTTGGAATTCTGCCAGGTCTTCCATAACGCGTGCTT
>OZSS01000398.1_pt1 | contig 20588 bp, 17 predicted proteins | sample 1779911 | NCBI WGS metagenome assembly OZSS01 (sample SAMEA2603589, study PRJEB24840) | metagenome | biome: Water; feature: Photic zone; material: Seawater sample | place: Mediterranean Sea | collected 2013-11-12 | depth 10 m | reverse complement strand
AACGGATTTAAATCCGTCAAGGGTGGTCCAGGGCTCAATCCGGGTGCCTCCCCAATTTGAGCCAATTAACCCAACGGGGACTCCTAAGGCCTGTTGAATCCGCCGGCCAAAATAGTATCCCGTGGCACTGAACCCTGCTACACTCTGAGATGAGCAGACTTTCCATTCACCTTTACCCTCACGCTGGGGGAGGGGGTGGACGGTATGTCCCGGTACATCAAAAAGACGAATTTTTGGATGATTAGCCTTGGCTATCTCTTCCTTTGGGTTCGCACAGCGGGCTACGCTCCATTCCATGTTTGATTGGCCTGAACAGATCCAGACCTCCCCGACCAACACATTCTCGAGTTTAATCTCGTTGTTTCCTTTTACCGTGAGCACTGAAGGCGAAGCATTGGCTTTCAGTTTGTTGAGTTTGACCATCCATTCTCCATGTTTGCCGACTGTGGTCTCTTTCTTTTGTCCGGCAAAGGTGACGGTTACTTTTTCACCCGCGTCTCCCCAGCCCCAGATGGGTACCTGCATACCCCTTTGTAGAACCATGTGGGAATTGATAACTGCAGGAAGGCGTACGGCGTATGCACTGATGGAACAAGCAAGTGCGAGAAGAAGAAAGGAGAGTCTTTGCATATGATTAAGGATGGGTACGGGTTTATAAAAGGGTTTCATCACCAAATGAACAGAGAAACCCCTGATCAATCTCAAAATAGAATCCTGAGAGAATAAAATTTAGGAACTTAGCTCTTTTTTCCCTTTGAGTCTTTGCTTGCCACTTTTATTTGCAGGGGCTCGGGGGGAGTGTTTTTAAGCAGGCGATTCAAAGTATAAACGATATAGTTATTGGTTAGCTTGTCTCCACTTGAGGAGGTAAGTTTTTGGACCGTAACCTCATGAATATGCCAGGCTTTGATTTCAGCGAGTTCAACCTCTATTGTTTTAGCATCTTTGGATATATGAATTGCGGATATTTCCACTTTGGTTTCATCGGACCGCGGGGAACCGTAAGCTTCCCGGTATTCATAAAAGTATCGGGAAAAGGGCCAGGTTTCCTTTTTCGCCGCAATCTCACGATTGACCGGTTTGGTGAAAGTAAACTTAAATCCCTTTTCCTGTAATTCCATATTTTGGATTTCAAAGGGAGTTTCGCCATTCCATGAAATTTGTTGGATGCCTTCTCCTCCGGCCCAGGTATGCTTGGTCTGACCCACAAAAAGACTGCCGTCCGGTGCCCAGTCCATCCGGTTACATCCGCGACCAAGAGGAGATTCATCTAAGAAAGGAACGCATGCTCCCTGTAATTCTCCTCCCACTTTTTCAAGCATGACCCGCATGATCCGGGGGCGGTTCATTTCACCAACGAGAAGTTGGCCGGTGAAGGGGCCCATTTTCGCCCGGGGATTGATCGCGAGCACTTTGGTGGGAGAATTGGCCATGGTTCCGTGAGGGAAGACTACGCAGGCTCGGGATCGCATTTTGGCAAGTTTCTCGACCGGTGTATCTACGGGTGTGCCCTCGAAACCCTCCTTCCAGGCAAGGCTGGCCGCGTGTCCATAGAAATGAGGGAATCACTTATTATCAGAAGAAACACGCTCTCGTCAAAGGTTGGAGAAAAGCCTTTCAAAACCCTAACCTCGGATTCTACTGGGTACAGTTGTGCAACTTTAGAAAAGCAAATGTGGTAGAGGTTAAAGATGCCCAAAAGGAAGAATCGAGACCTGAAGGCGGGGACGGATGGGCAAAATTGCGCGAAGCTCAAACGCAAGCCCTCGATCTGAAACATACCGGTATGGCTGTGATCATCGATTTGGCTGATGCTCATAACCCGAACGATATTCACCCCAAGAACAAACAGGATGTGGGTGGACGCCTCGCTCAATGGGCACTCAATCAGACCTACGACAAAAAGCATATGGTTGCTTCAGGTCCTCTTTATTCTGGTCATGAAATTAAGGGGAACAAAATTCATGTCACCTTCAAGAATGTTGGACAAGGACTGATGGTTGGGAAAAAAATCGGCCTGGATCCCACGCAACAGGATAAGGGAAACCTGAAACACTTTTCCATCGCCGGTACTGATAAAAAATGGCATTGGGCTGACGCCAAGATCGTGGGAGACAAGGTGGTCCTAAGTTCTAAAAATGTGAAAACACCTGTGGCTGCCCGCTACGCCTTCACTATGAACCCAGCGGACGCCAATCTTTACAATATCGACGGGCTACCTGCCGGTCCATTCCGCACCGACGACTGGTAAAGCAAACAGGCTTTAGCCTGGACAGATTAGACATCGCACACTTCTGCGGCATGCCGTAGGGCAAGGGCCTTATCTTCCCATGTCGGGATGAATTCCTGGGCGACATAGCCATCGTATCCGGTATTTACGATCGCATTCATCACCCCGGGATAATTGATTTCCTGTTTGTCATCCAGTTCCGCCCGGCCGGGGTTACCGGCCGTATGATAATGCCCGATCACATCCTTGTACTGGTTGATGCGGCGGATCACATCCCCATTCATTACCTGGACATGATAGACATCGAAAAGTAATTTTAAGGAACTTGAACCAACCTTCTCGATCATTTTCACACAATGGTCGACATCATCCCCAAAATATCCGGGATGTCCCTTCATCGGATGACTGTCATCCCGGGAATTTAAATGCTCCAGGCACAGGGTAACTCCCTTCTTCTCGGCAAGTGGGAGGACCTTTTTCCAGCAGGTTATGCAATTCTCCTCTGCCTCTTCGTCATCGATCCCCTCCGCTTTCATGCCCGTAAAAGTAATGGCTCTTTTGTAACCCGCACTCGCACAAAGTTCGATGGCCTCCGTTAATTTCTGAACACACTCATCATGGTTGGCCGGATCGACCGGTCCCTTCTTAAACCCATGACTGCCCACCAATGAAATGTCCAGACCGAGATCCTTGATCATTGGATAATGCGTGGGTGAAATCCCCTCCATCGCCACCAGACCGATTTCCTTACACAGTTTGGCCAGTTCGGGTGTGGGCATAGGGTTGAAGGTCCATCCCATGATGGATTGTTTGATCCGTCCGTTCTTAATTCGAAATTTAGGGTTTGCGGCCCCCATAGGAGCCTGGGCATGGGCAGCTTTTGGTGCAGTCAGTAAAGTGCTGGCAACAGTTGTGGTTGCTGCGGACTTAAGAATAGTTCTTCGGTTTGTTTTCATAATTTCAAGGTGATAATCTTTTGGGCAGTTTACACTTTGTAAGCTAGGGGAAGTGATTACTTATTATCAATCATAATGAACATTGAGAAAGAAGAGCCTGAGGAAAGCACTTTCTTGTCATTGCGAGGAGGGAGCGGGAGCGAGGGACGCGGCAATCCATCGTGTCTTAGAGAACGCGTGCGGGTTTGTCTCTTCGCTTACTAAGAGCCCGTGGATCGCCACGGGCTTACGCCATCGCGATGACAAGGTAATTTTGAAAAGTCGGGATCTGCGGAGCTTGCAATGGCTACTCTGGCACTGCACCGGCATGCGAACAGACCCCAGCGGCTAGCCTGCAGGCATCTTTTAGGATTTGAGGGTACTCTTTTCCTTCAAGTAAACCAAGCGTCATGGATGCGGTAAAGGAATCCCCTGCCCCCACGGTGTCGACTACGGTAGCCGGCTCGCCCGGATGTTCCACCAATCCCTCTTCAGAAATGAGCACGGCACCTTCTGCACCCCGGGTCATCACCACAAGATCCAGACCGAAGTTGGATCGTAGTTCCTCGAGTGCAACAGTATCTGCGAGAGATGAATCCAATTCGCAGGCATGGGTAACCCGTTCGAGTTCCTCATCGCTAAGTTTAAGAACTGAGCAGTGGGTAATCGAATCGCGGATCAGGGAGTCATCATAGAAAGGTGCCCGAAGATTGATATCAAGAATACGGGGGGTATTCTGATTTTGGGCGATTGTGAGAGCCTTGCGAATTCCGGCACGTGCGGAATCTCCGCGTTGACCGAGGGTACCAAAATACAGGGCGTCTGCTTTTCTTACAGAGCCTTCGATCTCATTGTTCCATTCCCAGTGAACCCAGGCGGCATTTTCTCCAATCGTAAAGGTGGGCAGGCCCTTATCCGTAAGCTCCACGGTCACAATTCCAGTAGGATACTCTTCCAACCTCTGAATCAACTGAGTATTCACTCCATGTTTTTGATAAACTTCCAGCAATGCATGCCCCCTATCGTCGTTACCAACACCACTTACCATAAATACTTCAGCTCCAAGGATGGAAGCATGACAGGCATAGTTGGCGGTGGCTCCGCCAAACCGTGGACCATCGGGAAATAAATCCCAAAGTCCATCCCCCATCGCGACAATTCGCTTACCCATCCCGGAAGGTATCGACGGGGTGCCAGCCTGCGCGATAAACCAAGCAGAGCAAACCCGCACCCAAGACCAGATGGGCGGTCTGGGACCACGGGGGTAACCCGGCATAGGCTAACACAACTCCCAATAAAATTTGTCCCAATACGCATCCGAGAATCCAAGTTGGAAGTAAATCCTTTTTCGACATTTTCCGGGCAGTCCAGAAAATCCAGACACTAAGACCAAGAACCAGTAAGGAGAGTGGGCGATGAATGTGATCCACCCATCCGGCATGATCGAGCCAGTTTTCCCGGGCAATCCCTTCCGGCTCCTTGGTAAACTCATCCACTTTCTCACGTACCTGTGTACCCAGGATAACCTGTAGAATAATTAAACCATATAAAATCCGAGTTCCGGGCAGAATACTACCTTTGGGAAGAGGAGATGACCAGGCCTGTAAACTGATCAATAAAGACAAGAGGATCATGGCCAGCAACATATGAAGGGTAATCATTCCCGGCATCAATTCACTTTCCACCACGATCGATCCCAGCCAGCCCTGGAAAATCACCATCAGCAAGGCTGCAAGCGAACCATAAAACAACCGTGGTTGTGACTTCCGCAAAGGAAAAGAGGCGACGAATGTGGCGATAATAAAAATCCCAATCAGTACCCCAAGCACACGGTTCATATATTCGATCCACATCTTAGTGGAGTCAAACTTGCTGAGGTATTGCTTACGATCCAGCTTGTCCAAATAGTAGGCATTACCGGAATCATCCAGTTGGGAGGGAATGTCCGAAAGCTCCGTGGGGGGCAACCAGCAACCCCAGCAGGTCGGCCAATCCGGACATCCCAGACCGGCCCCCGTCGCCCGCACCAGCCCACCGGCAACCACCAGGCCAAGGGTGGCCCAGAAGGTCAGGGTGGCAACTTTGTGAAAGCGATTCATCTTAACTTATTGTACACCCGAGTGATCATGGGGCAAAAAAATTAACGACATGGAAACTCACGGGGAAAGTCTCTTTTTTTCCCTGAAGCAAGGATTTCTTGAACCTAGCTTTTACTTGTTGTGTAAGCCAGAAGCAGAAATCTTCCTAGCAATACATTACAGGCCAAAGAGAGAGGATTTTCATCCGATCAGGAGGATTGAAGAGATCTTTCGATGAGTTTTTTGGAAGCTTTGACCCCGGGTATCGGCTTGAGGGCACTGCCCTCCCATTCAATGGCAAGAATTCCTTTATAATCGGATTGTTTGATCATCTTCATCAGACGGGGGTAATCAAAGTCGGGTTGGTTGCCCTCCTTGTCGAAACTATGCATCTTGCAGGAAACAGTGATCGAATGGGGCAGCATGGCTTCTGTCCCCTCGTAGACATTGCCCTTAAGTTTTCCGAAGTCGGGCATCAGCTTGAGCCCCGGATGATTCAACTTAGTAGCCACCTTGGCGAGGAAAGCACCTTTCTGACTTAACTCGGACGCACCTGGCTCAATGGCGATGATGAGATTCTTTTTGGCTGCCTCATCCGCTAGAGGCTTAAAAGCTTCCACGCTTGCTTTCAGACCCTCACCGGAATCCGTACCGGGTGCCTTGAGAAAGATTCTAACCAGGGGTGCTCCCAACTGGGAAGCACGATCGAAAGACTTACTGATCCTCGCCGAGCTAGCCTCCCGTTTTTCTTTGGATGCATCCAGGGCACCGGACATAAGTAAAAATAAGTCCGTACCGGCTTGTTCCGCCTTCTTTCGCATCCTCGCTAAATATTTGGAATCATCCAGTTTATCCTTGGGCAGACCGCCCTCCCATAAATCGATGGCCTTAATTCCAAACTGATCAACCGTGAACTTCGGAAAATCAAGGGCATCGAGGGATCCATCACGCAATAAAGCCCGGAGGGAGTATTGAGATAAACCTAAGGTGAAACGCTTGGGCATGTGATGCTTGGCTGATACTGAAGTAGGAAGAATGCCCCCTACCAGTCCTGTAGCGACCACACTGCTTTGCAAAAGGAAATTTTTACGGGATATTAGCTCATTCATACACCCTCACTAGCTGTAAAAAAGAAACAAGAAAAGGTAAAAACCTAAAAACCAAGCAAATCATTAGTCTACAAATCGGGTCCAAACTGATTCCCTCTCCAAATTGCTTTGCCAAATTCCCACCATCTGCAAGCCTGTTCGTTTTTTCAATGCTTACACTATCCAAAATCAGCAAACGCTACGGACCGAAAATTCTCTTTCGGGAAGTATCCCTGCGAATGATGAGAGGGGAAAAAATCGGATTAGTCGGAGCAAACGGAGCCGGCAAAACCACTCTGTTTTCGATTCTGCTCGGAGAAGTGGACGAGGATGAAGGAAAAATCGAATGGGAACGAGGTACCCGCATTGGTTACCTACCCCAGGAAAGTGCCCCGACCGGGGAAGAGACGGTGTTGGAATTGGCGACATCGGTTACCCCGGAATTAGCCAAAGTCCTGAAGGTCTTAAGGGAAGATACTGACCCCAATAGTCAGGATCGTTTGGAAGCCCAGGAAAAATTCGCGGAAATGGAAGGCTACAATCTTGAAGCCAAGGCCAAGAAAATTCTCAGCGGTCTTGCTTTTCATCAGGACGACTTCAATCAACCAGCCCATACCCTCAGCGGCGGCTGGATTATGCGGGCCCATCTCGCCCGTCTCCTGGTAATGGAACCGGATCTGCTGATGCTAGACGAACCGACCAATCACCTAGACCTGGAAACGCTGGGATGGTTTCAGGCACAGGTTCAAAAATTCTCGGGTTCCGTCCTTACGATTTCTCACGATCGTGCCTTCCTCAACTCAATCTGCTCCGGCATTCTAGAAATCAGCAACCGTAAGCTGTTCCGATATCCCGGAAATTTTGAAAATTTCCTGGTGCAGAAAAAAGAGCGTGAAGCTCAACACCTGGCGGCCTATCGAAACCAACAAAGAGAGATTGCCCACCATGAGGATTTCATCCGACGCTTTCGGGCAAAGGCATCCAAGGCATCCCAAGCCCAGGCACGAGTTAAGACGCTTGAGAAAATGGAAAGAATTGATCCACCGGAAGAGGCGGATGCCACCATTTCCTTTACTTTCCCGCAACCTCCACGAAGTGGACAGCGAGTGGCCACACTCAAACAGGTAAGGCAGGCCTACGGCGACCACCTGGTATACTCAGACCTGAATCTAGAGGTCGAGAAGCAGGAACGCATCGCCTTAGTCGGACCCAATGGAGCAGGGAAATCGACTCTGCTCAAAATCCTGGCGGATCTGGTAGCCATCGAGAAAGGTTCGCGGGAATTGGGCCACAATGTTTCGGTTGGTTATTTCTCTCAGCAACGGGTTGAAGTTCTTGATCTTGAAAGAAGCGTAGTCGATGAAGCTACGCATAACACTGACTCCAAAGTTCATGAACAGGATGCACGGACTCTTCTTGGAGCCTTTCTTTTCCGGGGGGATGATGTTTTTAAAAAAGTTAAAGTACTGAGCGGGGGTGAAAAAAGCAGGCTCGCCCTGGTTAAACTGTTACTCTCTCCTCCCAACTTTCTTCTGCTCGATGAACCGACCACACACCTGGATATGGCGAGTATCGATGCCGTCATCCAGGCATTGCGTGATTACACGGGGACTCTGATTTTCGTGAGCCATGATGTTCATTTCATCCGGGCTCTGGGAAAACGTACCATCCGTATCGAGTCAGGAAAAATCACCAACTTTGCCGGTAATTATGACTACTATCTATGGAAATCCGGATCGACCGATGCCCAGTCCGGGCTGATCGAAGGTCTAAAAAATGCGAGACCTGAACAAGATGCCGTCTTACCAACTGGAGAAAGGGCTCTCAGTGCAAAAGAAAAACGACGACTGCGCTCTCAGGAGAGGGAAAAGAAAAAAGCTGAGAAAGGAAAACTGGAAGACAAAGTAAGAAAATTGGAGAAGGAGATCATGCAATTGGAAGAGGAAGAAAAAACCTGCCATGCTGAATTAGCCAATCCGGATTCCTATAACGATTCTGAAAAAGCCAAAGAGCTTAATGCTGAGGCGGCACGACTGGCCCGTAAGCTACAGCAACGTAATTACGAATGGGAGATCGAGACCGAAAAGCTCCTGGAACTGGATTCCTAAAAAACACTTTGGCCCTTATCTGAGACTTGGCTTTCAGTATCCTCTATTTAAAAAGAGTGAATGGTTTTCCTAAAATATTTCAGTGCCATGACCATAGTCTCGGCGATATGTCTACATGCGTTAAACATTCATCCCCTGAATGTAATCATTCATTTGATCGGGGCCTGCACTTGGAGCGTAGTCGGCTTCGCCTGGAAGGAAAAAAGTATTATCCTAAATTTCCTACCACAAGTATTCATCCTGGGCGGAGGATTGATTTACACCAATTTTTTCTAACTTTATTGGCTTTCCCTAAACCTTTGCCAAAAGAAGAAGTTCCTTGAGTCTGGAAACTTCGGTGGTGGAGGTTTTGGCAATAAATCCACGGTTGTGGGTGAAATGAACATCCGGCTGCTCTGATAATTGACTGAAATCCAATGCCAAATTATCGTCGTACCTTCGCATCCCATAGCCCCCGCCTCTGCTGTCAGGATAGACCATCGCCACCACTTCCTCTTCCAATCCCAGTTCCTTAATCCTCCAAGCCAATCCTCCCGACGCTTCCTCTACCTCCGGCTCAGTCCGGGGAACAAATGCGACCTTAATCATATCTTCGCCCTGCCCCAGATCCCAGAACTCTTCAATCTTGGCAACCTGATTGATTCTACCCCGCAGTCCATTGACATATTGAACGAGATCCGTCCCCATCATTTTCATAACCTCCCAGACGGGCTCTCCCGAATGATGTTCTTTTTGCTTAGCAAAGGCTTGAAACATGGTGACATCCAGTGGTGAATTCAACTTGGCCATAGCCTCCCGGTCGACACCCAACCATTCAGCGGTATCATGTGGTCCCCTGCAGTCAAACCACTCTGTGGTCTCCAACCAACTGCAAAACTCCTTAGTGTCCTCATAAATTTCAAACTTTTGTAAAACCAGCGAAAGAGCACAGGTCGGCTCATGATCGCGGGGCAACTGATGATGATCAAAATTGTTTAGGTCGGGATCATGCTGATGCCCAATATCGACAACCGCAACCTCAGGATCCTCCAATTCCTGCTCAGTTGGGTCACGCCTAAAAATGGAAACGGGATGATTCGATAGTAGGACTGAACAGGCAAGGAAATCATCTTTATGAGCTCCTCCGGGATGAGTAATGATGGTTTTTATCATGAATCGCTAGGTTGATGGATCGTATGTCCAAGTCGAACCCAAAAAAGAATCCCAAGAGATCTGCTTGTTCAAAAAACAAATCTAGTCTACTATTCAATCTTTGTGCTCATTTTTGCACAGGTGCTGAGTGGTTTAAAAATCAGGGAACTTCTTTTCTTGATTCATCGATTGCTTGGTGCCTCGTTTTCCACCCAAAATCATCCATACCGTGTTCAAATTAATTTATCGAAAGTTTGGTAACCGTATCCAGACCAAAGACGATCTTCTCTCGGGTCTGACCGTAGCCTTGGCTTTGGTTCCCGAAGCCGTGGCCTTTGCCATCATTGCCGGAGTATCTCCAATTATCGGATTATACGCCGCCTTTATGATCTGCCTGATCACGGCAGTTTTGGGGGGAAGACCGGGCATGATCTCGGGAGCTACCGGAGCTCTTGCCGTGATTATGGTGTCTCTGGTTATCTTAGGAAATGAAAGAGGAGAAGCTCTGGGCCTTGGAAGCGACATGGGAGTACAATATCTCTTTGCCACGGTCATTCTAATGGGAATCATACAGATCGGATGTGGATGCTTAAAACTGGGTCGCTTTGTGCGCCTGATCCCACAACCGGTGATGTTTGGATTTGTCAATGGACTGGCTATCGTAATTTTCGAGGCCCAGTTCCCGATGTTTACGGAAAGCCCGACCACCCCCGGGTCTGCCTGGTTGGTCGGCAACGACCTTTATTTGATGGGAGGGCTCATCGCCCTGACCATGGCGATCATTTTTCTACTCCCTAAAATCACAACCCAGTTCCCCTCCTCGCTTGCCGCCATTGGCACGGTCAGTTTAATCGTGATTGGGCTCGATCTGGACACTTTGGTAGTACGAGATATGGCTTCCATCGGAGGAGAGCTTCCTTCTCTGGTGAGTTTCAGTATCCCCTTTACCTGGGATACGCTCGTTTTCATCGCTCCGTTTGCATTTATTTTAGCGGCTGTCGGCCTTATCGAATCCCTGATGACTTTAACCCTGATTGATGAATTAACGGAAACTCGGGGTAACAGCACCCGTGAATGCCTCGGACAGGGGATTGCCAATGTCGTCACCGGTTTTTTTGGCGGAATGGGAGGCTGTGCGATGATCGGCCAGAGTATCATCAACATCCGCTCAGGAGGACGCGGACGCCTATCCGGCATTGCCGCCGGCCTTTTCCTCCTCGCCTTCATTCTTTTTGCCAGCTCCTTGATTGAAAAAATTCCCCTGGCCGCCTTGACCGGGGTTATGTTCATGGTGGTGATTGGTACCTTCGAGTGGTCGAGTTTGCGGATTCTTCGTAAAATCCCCAAGACGGATGCATTCGTAATCATCCTGGTATCCGGAATTACTGTGATCACTCACAACCTGGCCCTCGCGGTCATCAGTGGGGTGATCGTGTCTGCCCTGGGCTTTGCCTGGCAGTCAGCCATGCATATTCACAAGGAATCCGAGATAAAGGGGGACGGAACCAAAGTTTACTATTTGCATGGTCCGCTTTTCTTTGGATCGGTCACTGATTTCAATCTTGGGTTTGCCCCCGCAGAAGACCCTGAATCTGTCATCGTTGACATGAAAGACTCCAGGGTGTGGGATCATTCCGGATTGGAAGCAATTCATAAACTGGGTGAGCGTTACCATAAAAATGGAAAAAATGTTAAGTTAAGACATATCAGCTCAAATTGCCGAGCCCTCCTTAAAAAAGCAGGCACTATGGTAGATATCCAGGTACTACCCGATGATCCGAGTTACCATGTCGCTCAGCTCAAGGACGGCTTACCTACTGACTAAAAGATGAGGCCTGAGTTTTAAAGAACGCCAATTAATTCGAATACATCCAGCCCTTCTTAGTTCCCAGACTTGTAAGAATTTCCCATCACAATGAAGGGAGATATTTTGGTGAAACCAAATGCACCGCAGTCATTTGCCACCAATGCCCCACCATCTGCGGTAATGCATACATCTTCTCCAGCCCAATCGTTTTCAAACGAACCATAGACACCTTCCCACTGCAAGTTCCCCTTCGCATCCGTTTTGATTAAGTAAATTTTCCATTGGCCAGACGGACCAGATGGATGACCCCGCCCCTCATACCTTCGAGTTTCATCACCTGTTCCAGCCACCGCCAACCAGCCACCATCTGGAGTAGCCCTTGCCCCCCAAACCTCATCATAAATCCATTTCCCATCATATCCTCTGGGCTGTCCGAAGAATTTTGTCCACTGCTCTCTACCTTGCTTATCAAGTTTCTTCATTTGCACATCCAGGTTTTTGCTCAAAGGTGTTTTTCGTGTATGCCCTGCAAGAAGAATCTCACCCTTCTTGTTTTGATCAAAGCCCCAGTAAATTTCGCCATACGATTTTGCCCACTGCACCTTGCCCTTATTATCAAGTGATAAAAGATTGAAATTCTCGCTCTCTTCATCCTTTGGGTGAATACTGAGTACAAATCCTGTGCCAGACTGCTTGATTCGATAGCCGGAAGAAGTGAAATCGGATAAATCCCTACGCCATTCTTCCTGACCGTATTCATTGGTTTTAAGAACCAATCCCCTCCCCCAGTTCAGAAATGTTCCCTCCGCCAATCCATCCCGATATCCAGTGAGTACGATTCCTCCATCATTCGATAGGGTGAGTCCTTCAAAGGAATCTTCTGATCCGAGATTCCATGTTTTCGACCATAGTGCTTTGCCCGTCTTCGCTTCCACTTTGATTAAAGCGGCATCAAAATTAAGGGTTCCCGCAATTAGATAATTCCCATCTTTTGCTTCCGCCACACAATTACCCAGATTATATCCTCTCTTTCCAAATTCTTTTTGCCACAGCAACTTGCCTCCTGAATCAGTTTTAACCAGGAATATTTTGGCGGAACGATCTTCCACGTATCCAGTCTCTCCCACCATAAGGAAACCCAAATCCTTTGTTTGTATAACATAATGGGGATGACTCTCTTCTCCACTTCCATTGTATGACTTATGCCAATCTAGCTTCGGAGGATTTTCCTTTTGCCCCAACAATTCAGCCAAGATTACAATAGCCATGATAATGAGTAATTTCACCTTCATTCCTCACTTCCAGACAAAAGAATCGTTAACCAGTTCTCGGTAGTGTATTTCCATGGTCTTTTGTAATTCTTTCAACTTGGATGGATTGGTTTCCGCTAGGTTTTTGCTCTCATCAATATCCTGAGAAAGGTCAAAAATCTGGAAGTCAGATAAAGTGGTTGCCTTGGCTTGGGATTCATTTTTCTGGTTAATTGTTTTGGTCTTGGGAAAATTCATCCTGGCCAGGACCTTCCATTTGCCATCACGCATCGCAACCCGTCTTTCATTCTGGGCACTGTAATACACCCAAAGTAATGGTTTCTCTCGTTTCACTCCCCTTCCCTCGAGTGCGGGGAGAAAACTGGTTCCGTCCAATTTCAGGTTCGTTGGAACCTTCGCATCCGCAAGATCGCAAAAAGTAGGCAGGAAGTCCAAAGCTGAAACAACTTCTCCACTTACCTGACCGGGCTTGATCCGTGCAGGCCAATGCATAATGCCCGCGACCCGGAAACCGGCCTCCGTCGTCCAGAGTTTCATTCCCCGCAAGGGATCGGCCACCCCGAAGGATCTACCCGAGCGGGGTCCATATCGTAAAAGAGTCTCTGGCCCATTATCTGAGGTAAAGATCACCAAAGTATTCTGATCCAAATTCATCGACTTCAAAGTTTTCAATAATTTACCCACCGCCGCATCCAGGTTCGTAACATTGGCAAAGTACTGGGCTTCATTATGACTTCTCGCAGCCCCATCATACTGATCCACCATATTCTTGGGCGAGGCCACCGGCTCGTGCGGCTCATGAAAAGCCACATACATAAAGAACGGCTGTTCCTTTTTCTTTGCTTGGTTTCCTTTCAACCAGTCCAAAGCTTCATCCACTACCAGTTGACAACTGTATCCCTTGAGTTCTCCAACCGGCTCGCCATTGCGAACAAAATTATTTGGGTTTTCATGAGATGGGCTGGCATTGTTCTGGGTGGCAAACCAGTGATCAAACCCGGCATCATCAGGTTGCGGTTGTTGAGGGGAATTAAATTTTCCATTGCAGTGCCACTTCCCACTCATACAGGTGGCATAACCGGCTTTTTTCAAAAGTTGAGGAATGGTAATTTCGGACTCCCGCATATGAACATCCCTACCGCCGGGGATCCAGTCGTACACACCTGCACGGTTGGGACTTCGGCCGGTAAGCAAGCCTACACGGGAAGGAGAACAAACCGGAGCAGTGGAGTAAAAATCGGTAAACCGAATTCCATCTTTCGCCATCTGGTCAAGGAAAGGCGTTTTGATTTTGGGATGCCCATAGCACGCCAAGTCCCCGTAACCCAAATCATCGCATAGGATGACAACAATATTCGGTTTTTCTTTTGTGTCCGCATGAAGGAAGCAAAGGAAAGGGAATGGCTGGAGCAAAAGAACGAGTAAATATTTTGGTAAACTTTTCATACAAAGATGAAAAAACAGTGGATCGGAAATGTCGCTATAAAAGTTTAACTCCCTACTATTTCCTTGATTCAATCTTGGATTTATCAATGAATTGGTTTTTCCACTCAATTACCCTCAACCTCAGAACCTTTTTAAATAGTCATGGAAATCAAAAACAAATCCAAAGTAAAAATCGGGGTCGTCCCCACACATCTTATGTTTGTCGGTGCACTCGCTCCCGATGAATCCGGCAAGCTTCCCCGTACCCGTTCAGGTGACTTAAAGATTGTCTCCGGCATGCGACTGCTTTGCCGCACCTCTCCTGTGAAATTGGATACCGTACAGGTGACCCTCTTTCCAGGTACCGATGCCAAGGATTTACAGGATATGTTTAAGGGTCTCAAGGCTCTCAAGCTCGAAGTTCACTTGATCATGATGGTTGGCGGTGCCAATCCACTCAACCCGAAGGATGAGGACGCCGTTGTTGGGATGCTCAACGCAGGGCTTGAAGTAGCCAAGAAGTACAAGGTTAAGCATGTGTCCTCCACTTCTTTTGAAGAATGGCTCGCCGGAAAGAAATTGAAGGGCAAAGCTTTTGATGCTGCCGTTAAGCAAGTGATCAATGTTCATGCCCGTTGCTATAAAGAATGTGGCTTAGATAAGAGCTCGGTCGAAGCATGGCATCTCGAATTCCTCCGTGGCGTGGAATTCCAAAACTTCACCAATGCGGCCAAGGCTGCCAAGGTGGTGAATGGGATCAATAAAAAGATCAAAAAGAAATTCTTCAAGGTGATGATCGACGCAGCCCATTGCGGAGATTCCGATCTTTCCATCGCAGAAAATGAAAAGGTGATCAAGGACCTGGCCAAGACCGATGCCCTCGGCATCTTTCATGCCTCTGCCAAGACCACGCGTGGATGTCTCTCCACCGATGATGGCTGGATCGGTGCCCTTCTCGCCTCTTATGCCCCTACCGGTAAATTAAAACATGTCTTTGTTGAGCTTTTCCACCACGAAGATCCTGCCCTTGAGCCTTTGCGTAAGGCGGTCAAGGGACACGGAGTGGATACCACCGACGGAAGAACCTACAATAAAACGGTGACCGATGGCGTGATTGAAGTCACTCACCGCCTGAACAACTTGGCTGCCCGCAAGCTGATCAAGTAAACTTTTTCAGGAATCCTTTTTTGGGCTTCCTTCGGGAAGAATTTTGACTGACTGATTTGTCTGCCACATTTTTGTGGATAAACATCGAAATATGATCAAGTTTTTAAGCTACCTCGCAATCACGACGATTGCCATAACCTCTCACGCCGCACAGAAAATTACCATCACAGGTAACGACACCATGCAGTTTGATAAGCGGGAATTTACGGTTAAATCCGGAGAGAAAATAGAGCTTGAATTCAAAAACATTGGCAAGCTTCCCAAGATTGCTATGGGACATAATTTAGTAATTCTCAAAAAGGGAATCAGTTCCCTGAAATTTGGACAGAAGGTGATGAGTTTAGGAGCGAGTGCGACCAATGCTCTTCCTGAAGGAAGCATGGAGGATGTGATTGCCGCAACTAAACTACTTGGACCAGGTGAAAATGAAACCTTAACTTTCACCGCACCCGAGCCGGGCGATTATCAGTTTGTCTGTTCCTTCCCCGGTCATTTCGCCATGATGAGGGGAATCATGGTGGTAAAATAAACCACCTTCTCGCTACAAATTTTTTTATTTAAGTGATTTAGAACTCAGACTCAGACCAGGGACTGACTCTCTCAGCTTCACTCTTACGATAATCAGCTATATCTTCCGTTGATATTATATTTCCCTGATTGCCCCATGCATTTCGGACATAGGTAAGGATAGACGCTAATTGTTCATCCTTCATAAAACCATGGGGGGGCATAATCGGTGGTACTCCAGTAACGGGCTTTCCGTTTACCTTGATCGGCCCCATCAGTCCGTGAACAGCAACACCGATCAGACGCCTAGCATCTCCAGTGACCCAATCACTCTTTGCTAATGTCGGGGCCATATTGGGTAGTCCTTTTCCATCCGCCTGATGACAGGCTCCGCAACTAACAACATACTGGTCTCTTCCCTTGCGATAAGCAGAAAGCAGGTTTTTGTCTTTTTTCACCCAGTCAGCTTCCTTATCCTTGTAAACCTTGACCGAGCGAAAGGGGTAACCTGATTTACCGAGCAAACCGGCATAGGAGGAAAGCACCGCAGGTATTTGTTGACGAGAAGCAACCTTTTCAGCTGATGGCTTAAATTCATCCGGAAAGAAATCCGCAACTCCCTTACTCTCACCCGCCAGGCGTAAACCTGTCATAGATACAAACCAGTCCTTGTCATTCATTGCCTGAGCAACGGTCTTTTCATTCAGTCTTCCCAACCCGGCAAGAGTCCACAACGCATGAACACGTGCATGAGAATTTGGAGTTTGAGAAGTGGCCAATTTTTGAATCTCTTCAGCGAGATCCTGTCGGTCCCCCTCCACAATTCTTTTCTGCGAACGCAAACGCCACCAAAGATAAGGATGCGAAAGACCTGCAACCAATCCATCGGGTGCTTTTACTTTCTGATGCTTTTCAGGAACGATCCGATAGATACGCCCCAGTCCAATCGGTTTATCCAACTGACGCTCGGCCGATTGACGCCGGAGATAGGAAGTGAGGAAACGCTTGTGCTGAATCACTCCCCGGGAAAAATCAACCACATAGAGACAACCATCGGGTCCCATCGATGCATTGACCGGACGGAAACGTTCATCCGTACTGGCAAGAAATTCCCGTTCTTTCCAAATCGCATCGGGATAGAGTTGATGAACATATTTATCAGATGCGGGGAATGGTTTTTCGGGAAGAAACGCACCCACCGTGTTAGTTCCGGGAGACATCGAGAAAATAGCACCTTCCCATTCCTCGCCATACGCTCCATGACTGTGCACCGTCAGACCACTAATCGTGGTAACACTGGCAACCCGGCCATCTTCCAAAATACGCCCGGGCCGGTAATTCCGATTAAGGGCGGTGTTTGGACGGATACCGAACACACGATTGGTCGGAGGTTTCACACTGGAGCCTTTGCTCGGCCATTGACGGTCATATGTCGCCCAGTCCACTTCGAACCAGTTACTATTTGCGTTAAAATACAGGCGCCCATAAGCATCACTGGCCATGCCCCACTGGCCCCTGGCTTTTGCCGGCATCTCGATCAGTTTTCCTTTCCGCCACGCGAGCTTACGGGAAGACTTCGAATTGTACATCCAGTTATCCAGGGCATAATGAAGGGCGTTTTCTGCATGCTCAATATTACTGTGGGCAGCGGTGGCAAAATCGATGAGCTTTTCCCTTTCATCACATCGAAGGTCTCCATCCTTGTCCTTACACAACCACAAAGCACCCGACTCAACCACCAGTACTCCACCTTCAACGAAAGCAATACATCGAACATTAACCATATCATCAACAAAGGGAGTCGCCTTGTCCATAACCCCGTCCTTGTCCGTATCTTCCAATACCATCACCCGGCTCATACGCTCGTTTTCTCCGGTTCCATCCAGATCGCGCATGTAGGTTCTTAATTCTCCAACCCACATCCTACCCTCGTCATCCCAGTCGACGAAAACAGGATCCTTGACCATGGGTTCTGCTGCGACCAGTTCAACTTTGAAACCCGGTGCCACTTTAAATTGGGCAAGGGATTCCTCCGCAGTGAATACAGGCACCACATCAGGAGACCATTTTTTCCAATTAAGAGAGGATATGATGTCTTTCTCATTCGCCTTGTCTCCTTGTTGGGCAATGCCAAGCGAACCTACAAACAAAGAGCTTACAAAAGTGATAAACCTTAAAGAATTCATGCTAAATAATTTACGACTGTCCAAGCAAATGCCAACCCTAGAACATAGAACTGAAAAAATTACAGATCAATCCACTTACGCTCCGCCCATGATCGTAATCCAAGTTCAGCAAGCTCAACTCCTTTCGCACCTGATCTCAAATCGTATGGAAAAGGTTCATCCAAAGCCACATGGCGTAAAAAAAGTTCCCATTGGATTCTAAAGGCATTGTCATAGGTGGTGGCATCCGGCACTTCAGACCAACCCTCATAAAAATTGATTGGTTGTTCAATATCCGGATTCCATACGGGCTTGGGAGTGACGCCTAGACCTTGGACCTGGCAACCGCGGAGATTGACCACCGCCGAACCTTTGCTTCCATCCACCTGCATCACAAAGAGATCATCCCGGCGTACCCTTACCGTCCATGAACTGTTAAACTGGCAAATGATCCCGTTATCCAGTTCCATCGTTGCATAACAGGAATCATCCGCCGTGCATGGGTATTTATTCCCCTGCTCATCCACTCTCTCGGTTACATGAGTCGCTCCACGGCAGGATATGCTTTTGATCGGACCAAACACATTGTCAACAAGGTAGCGCCAGTGACAGAGCATATCGATCATAATGCCTCCACCATCCTCTTTACGGTAGTTCCAACTGGGTCGCTGCGCTGGCTGATCCTGATCATGCCCGGTAAACACCCAATAGCCAAATTCTCCCCGGACAGAGAGAATTTCTCCAAAAAAGCCCTGATTGATTAAAGTCTTGAGTTTACGAATTCCGGGCAACCATAACTTATCTTGCACGGCACCGTTCTTGACTCCGGCGTCCTCACAAAGTTGGGCAAGACGGAGTGCTTCCTCAGTCGTTACCGCCGTTGGCTTCTCACAATAGATGGCCTTCCCGGCCTTGGCCGCCATCTCCACAAAACGAGAACGATGAAGGGTGGAACTGGCATCAAAAAAGATTTGATTCCCCGAATCTGCTAATGCCTCGTCCAAGTTGGTGGTAAAGCGTTTGACTCCCGTTCTTTCGGCAAGTGCTTGAAGTTTATTCTCATTTCGACCAGTCAGAATTGGGTCGACCGTAATCACCTCATCCGGGGATACCTGAATTCCTCCCTGATCCCTGATCGCACAGATCGAACGGATAAGATGCTGATTCGTTCCCATGCGTCCGGTGACGCCATTCATGATAATACCAAGTTTATGTTCTTTCATAGTAGATTAAGTGTGGTTCAAATAGGATTGTTTGATCGCCTGTAAAAATTCCTCAGTTGGTTTTTCCCACCATCGGTTGGAGAAAACCTCGACTTCGATCATGCCATCAAAACCGGCCCCCTCCACCATTCCTCGGATTGCCCGCAAGTCGATGCACCCCTCCCCCATCAATCCACGATCATTAAGTAAATCAGTGGTTGGGGTCATCCAATCACAGGCATGATAGGCGAAGAGTCGCTTGGCCTCGGCTGTCCGCTTGGTTTGGGCGGTCAGATCGGGATCCCACCAGAGGTGATACACATCAAAGGCTATTCCGACCAGGGGATGATTCAATTCATCACATACATCATTGGCAGAGGCTAAGGTATTGATCGCCGACCGGTCATCGGCATACATCGGGTGAAGGGGCTCGATCGCCAATTTGACCCCCAGCGATTCAGCGAGTGGGAGTGTGGCGGCGATTCCATCAGTGATTTGTTTCCTCGATTCAACAAGGGACTGGCCGGGTATTGCACCGCATACCAAAACAACCAGCGGTGCACCCATCGCAGCAGCGTCTTCGATCGCTTGCTTATTATCTTTAATTGCCTCTTCTCGGGATTTCTCCTCCAAGGCGGGATAAAATCCTCCCCGGCATAACGACACGACCTCCAGTCCAGCAGCCCGAATCCGTTCACCTGCGACCGCAGGATCACGACCATCCAGCCATTGCCTCCAAACGGTGATTCCGGATACATCTGCCTCAGCATAACGATCAATGGCCTCTTCTAGTTCCCACCCTTTTGTGGTGATGGTGTGAACGCACAGGCGTGAAAAGTCTTTGAGGGGTTCGGCCTTCATGAGGGAAAAGAGTAATAGGGGATTTTCATTCTCTGTGCCATTCGCATGGGGCGAATAAGAGCTTCCTTCATCCTCTCCGCCTCGTCCTCACTTCGCAAATCAGGACAATCCGGGTGAATCGCTGCTTCTTCGATAATACCGAGTAACTTCAGAATCTCAGCCGTGCTGTGTTTATACCCTGCAGCACTTCCCTTGGTATCCAAACGGAAAACCGAATCTTCCAATGATTGAAATACTTCAAATAACTTATATACCCTCGAATCAAAGCTTTCTTTCCTCCAGTACTTTTTGGCAGCACAGATCAGTGGGCAGGCAGATACTCCTGCTCCAATCAAAAGTGGCAGGCCCATTTTTATGGCAGAAGCGATACCAAAATCATCACCACTATGGGGAACAAAGTTCAAGCCAAGATCCCGGCACATCCCAGCCCAATAGAGAAAATGAGGTTCGTCCAAGGTGGAAATTTTGCCACCCACGAATTTCTCATGTCCCGCCAATTGATGAAGGAGCCATGGATCAAATGGGGTTGCCCAGGGAACGAATGCGGGCTCCAACGCATGCACCAGTGCGGGTACTTTAATGTTCTCAGCAATTTGAAAATAAGCATCTCTTC
>OZSS01000397.1_pt1 | contig 20592 bp, 19 predicted proteins | sample 1779911 | NCBI WGS metagenome assembly OZSS01 (sample SAMEA2603589, study PRJEB24840) | metagenome | biome: Water; feature: Photic zone; material: Seawater sample | place: Mediterranean Sea | collected 2013-11-12 | depth 10 m | reverse complement strand
CCAATAAACTCCCCATGATCCAGCAGCTATGGCTAATGCAAAAGCTATTTTAAAATGATGTTTGTGTCTGACCATTAATTTAGTTTTGGTTTATGTTTAGAAAAATTAAAAATTTCCTCATATTTTTTTGCAAAGGATATCACTTTTAAATCTTCTTTTTGTTTTGCTATAATTTGAATACCTATTGGAAATCCATCTTTATTAAACCCAATTGGTAATGAAATCGATGGTAAGTAAAAAAGACTAGCAAATATATGGATTTCAATCCATCTATGGTAAGTATCCATTAGTTGATCATTAATTTTTTCAGGGTGTCTTAAATTTTTATCAAAAGGAAATGATTGTTGAGATGGTAGAGCTAAAAAATCAAAACTACCAAATAAACTATTTACATCATTTGATAATTCAATTCTAGAATTAAGAGCTAATTTAACATCTTCTTCTGTGAGATTAATGCCTTTGTTGTATTCCCATATCGCCTGTGGTGTCATTTGATTAATTTCCTCGATGTTCATAGTAATAATATCTTCATAAATACTTTTAGCTCTTAATGTTCCCCAGCAATTCCACAACTTATAAGCATCTATTTTTGGTTTTAAGTATTCAATTATAATTTTATTCTTTTCAAGACTGTCTAATTGTTTATTACACATTTCAACTAACTCAGGATCATATTGATAATTACCATTCATATCAGATAACCATCCTATCTTTATTTTTGAAAATTCTTGATCACTTATATTGGTTTCTTTAAATGAGTTTGTTAAACTAAAAGAAATTGGATCCTCTTTGTGTTCTCCAGCTATTACATCTAAAAGAATAGCCATATCATCTGGTGTTCTTGCAAGACATCCTGGAGTTGAGATAATTGGAAGATTCTTTTTTTTATCATTTGTTCGATAGTCAGGCAAAAGTCCTGGCGTTGGTCTAAAACCATAAACATTTGCATAGGCTGCAGGAGTTCTGCAAGAACCCATCATATCTGTTCCATCTGCAAACGGTAGTAGTTCGGCTGCAACGGCTACACCGGCTCCACCACTTGATCCTCCTGAAGATTGAGTATTACCATAAATATTTGGTGTAATTCCAAATAGTCTATTTGCTGTATGTGCTCCTACACCTAACTCTGCGGTGTTTGTTTTACCTATCATTATACCGCCAGCTTCTAATTGACGATCAACAATAATGGAATTTTTGTTTGGAAAATAATCTTTATATCCTGGAAAACCATAAGTAGTTGGAAAATCAACAACATCTAATAGATCTTTTGATGCCAAAGGAAGACCAAACAATGGTTTACTTTCATCAAAGTTTTTATCTTTATTATTGGCCTCATTTATTATTTGTTCTTCATCTTTAATTGAGACAATGGCATTTAGAGAAGGGTTATATTTTTTAATTCTTTCTAAGTAAAAACTAACAACTTCTCTTACTGAAATCTCTTTTTTTTGAATTAAAGAAATAATTTCTTTTACTGATCTATTTTCAAGCATTAGAATTTACTATTACCGAGCTTTTTTTATAGATGCTAGAGTAATTTCCTTTATTTCTTCTAAAGTTGCTTTTCTAGGATTTTGTGCATAGGCTTGATCTTTCATTGATTTTTCAGCAATTCTATCAACACAATCCTCGGGGACTCCAATTTCGCTTAAACTTTTAGGAATTTTAATTCTATCAAGAAGGTTTTCAATGTTTGATATAAATGCTTCTACAGAATGATCTTCAAATTGCATAGCCTCTGACATTCTTTTAACTTTTTCTTCCATACCTGGTAGATTATATTTTAAAACTACAGGTAATATTATTGCATTCGTTAGCCCGTGATGAGTATTGTATTCGGCTCCAACCATATGAGCAATAGCATGTACTAATCCTAAACCTTTTAAAAAAGAAATTCCTGCTAAACAAGATCCAACATGCATTCCACCTCTTGCAACTATGTTGCTAGGATCTTCTACAGCTGTGACTAAAGATTTTGATATCAAAGATAAACCTTCTAAAGCAGCACCATCACACATTGGATTAAAACCAGGAACGCAATAACCCTCTATGCCATGGATTAAAGCATCTGCACCAGTCCACGCGGTTAAGTTTGCAGGTAATCCAATTGTAAGTTCTGGATCTAACAATGCTAAGGAAGGTCTAACATCTGGATGCCACATACAAAATTTCATGCCTTCTTTTAAATAAGTAACCATAGCTGAAATTTCTGTTTCAGCTCCAGTTCCAGCAGTTGTTGGAATAGTTATAATTTTTGGGAATGGGTTATCCTTGCTAATTTTAGGAGGAGTTAATTCAAACTCAAAATCTCTTAACGGAACGTCATTGTTTGCTGTGAGGCAAATTAATTTTCCTCCATCCATAGCACTACCTCCACCAATTGCAATTATAGAGTCGTGATTGCCATCTTTAAATTTTTTTACTCCATTTGAAACTTCATCTTCTCGAGGATTTGGAGATATATCAAAAAATAAATCTGACTCTATATTTGAGCTATTAAGATAGCTTTGTAAATTTATAATAAATGGTAATTTTGGACTTCCTTTATCTGTAACTATTAATGGATTTTTAATATCTAAATTATTACAGATACTTCCTATTTCTTTTAATCTACCAGGACCATAAGCAATGTTAGTAGGAAATGTCCAGTCTTGATTGGATAGAATATCAGTTTCATTGAGTTTAAAACTTTTCATAACTTAGATAAAGTATACAATTTTAAAAAATTATAAATGAATATTTCGTCCGAAAAAACAGAATTAAAAAATACTTATTTGGCAATAGTTACAATGCTCTTAGCAATTCTATGCGTAGACATGTATATGGTTGTAATCAAGTTTTTAGGTGATGAATATTCGGTAATTCAGCTTGCTGTTTTTAGAAATATTGCAGGTGTTATTCCTCTTTTTGTTCTAATTCTATTTACGAAAGAGTATTTCTCAATTTTCAAAAATTTAAACAATAAATTTATAATTTTAAGCTTTTTAAGAGGACTTGCTTTCTTGTCTATGAATATCTTCATATTTATTTCAGTAATTAATCTTGAATTTGCGACTGCTATGGTTCTTACATTTTCGTCACCATTTTTCATAGTAATTTTATCAATAATTTTTTTAAATGATAAAGTAGGTATATATAGATGGTCAGCAATATTTATTGGATTTTTTGGAGTTGTTTTAATTGTTCAGCCAGGAAGCGATATATTTAGTTTTTATTCAATATTTCCTATATTAACTGCGATTGCTTGGGCTTTTACAGTTATAATTTTAAAATTTATCCCAGATGGACACTCAACAGCAAAAATACAACTTTATACTTTAATCTTTAATGTAATTGGTGGAGTAATATTATTTTTAACAACCACTGGACATACAGATATTAAAAGTACTCAAGACTTTCTGTTAATGGTATTGACTGGAATACTAGGTGGGACTGCTGCAATACTTTTCATTTATGCTTATAGATTAATTTCTGCAAGCAAGATGGCATCTTTTGAATATTTTGGTATCCCATCATCTTTTGTTTTAGGTTGGTGGTTTTTTAATGAGGCGCCTTGGGAACAATTATTTCCTGGAGTTTTTGTGATTGTGTTTGCAGGAATGATAATTATTTGGAGAGATAAGGTTAAACAAAAAAGTGCTAAGGTAAGTAGAGAGATTAATTAGCAGACTTCATTGACTTCATAACTATTGCTCTATCAATTTCACCAATCAATTTTCCTGTATCTGTATCTACAACTGGAAATTTCTGATCTGTATCAACTAGTTTATCAATCAATGTCTCAATTTTTGAGTCATGTGGAATATTATTAGATCCATCTTCAAACAATTTTTTTGTATCATCACAACATTCTTCTCTCATTACCTTGCTTGCACTTAAGACTTTATATTTTGGAACATCTTCACAGAAATCTTTTACATATTGATCTTTAGGATTTGCAACAATTTCCTCTGGAGTACCAACTTGTGAAACCTCACCATCTTTCATAATAGCAATATGATCTCCCATTTTTATGGCTTCTAAAAAATCATGAGTAATAAAAACCATTGTCTTTTGAAGTTTTTCTTGAATTTTTAACAATTCATCCTGCATTTCTCTTCTAATTAGTGGGTCAAGTGCAGAAAAAGGTTCATCAAAAATTAAGATTTCTGGATCAACTGCGAGTGCCCTAGCCAGTCCAACTCTTTGTTGCATACCACCAGAAAGTTCTCTTGGATAATTATTGTGCCAACCTTCCAAGCCTACCATTTTTAAAACCTCCATTGATTTTTCTATTCGGTCATTCTTTTTGTTACCTCTTATCTCTAATCCATAACCTATATTTTCAACCACTGTTCTATGTGGGAATAATCCAAAGTGTTGAAAAACCATACTCATTTTGTTTCTTCTTAAATCTAAAAGGTCTCTTCCATTCATTTTCGTTACATCAACATCATCCATTTTAACTGTACCAGAAGTTGGTTCGATTAATCTTGAAATACATCTAACTAAAGTTGACTTTCCACTACCAGATAAACCCATTACAACAAATGTTTCACCTTTCTCAATTGAAAAGCTCACATCTTTAACTGCAACAACGTGTCCAGTTTTTTCTTGGACTTCTTTTATTGATAAATTTTTATCTAAACCTTTAATAATTCTTTTTTCGTCTGGGCCAAATAATTTCCAAACATTAGTACAAGTTATTTTTGCTTGATTACTCATATTTTGTTATTTTAATAACATAAAAATAGACAATATTTTCCTTTAAAAGTAAAATTATTTATTTTAAAATTTTAAATAATTATGTCATCTGAAGTCTCAAGTATTCAAGGTAAATCAATTTCATCTAAGAATATAATTACATATTCTTTAGTTCTATTAACTTTTTTAGTTGCTTTATGGTTATCCTTTCAAAGTGAGGGTCCTTCAAAAATGCCGAAAGTTGTAACTGATCAATTTACATTTACGGCATGGGTTAATGAAGGCGAAGATTACTTAAAGAAAAATTATAGATGGATTACGAAAATAATAGCTAGTTATATTAAAAATATTTATTATTTTGTTGAAGACTTTCTTCTCGATTCTCCATGGCTTTTAATTGCAGCATTAATATTTTTACCTTGTTTAATTGCAGGTGGCCTAAGATTGGGTCTGTATTCTTTATTCGTAATTTATTTTTGGGGTGCAACTGGTATGTGGGAACCATCTCTTCAAACCGTAGCATTGATGGGTTTATCTGTACTAATGTGTGTAGTTGTGGGTGTAACCTTAGGTGTTATGTGCTCTCAAAGTGATCGATTTGAAAATTTTATGAAACCTATTTTAGATACAATGCAGGTGATGCCGGCTTTTGTTTATCTTTTTCCTGCTTTATTCTTTTTTGGAATTGGAGGAGCGCCTGCAATATTAGCTACTATGATTTATTCTATGCCTCCAATAATAAGATTAACAAATACAGGTATTAGACAAGTTTCAGCGGAGACAATAGAATCTGCAACTTCATTTGGCTCAAGTAAATTACAGCTTTTGTTTAAAATTAAAATTCCACTTTCGTTACCAAGTATAATGATGGGTATTAACCAAGTTATAATGATGGCTTTAGCACTTGTTGTTCTTGCATGTTTTATTGGAGCTGAAGGAATTGGTGGTCAAGTGTGGCAAGCAATTAGAAGACTTGATGTTGGATGGGCAATGGAAGGCGGACTTTGTATTCTTTTTATGGCAATAATGTTTGATAGATTTAGTATGTCTTTCAGCAAAACAGAGCAGTCTCTACCTTCTAATATTCAAAAATTTTATTTACTACCTCAATCTTGGGAAAAATATTTAATTGCAAGACTTATAGAAAAACCTTTAGAGTTTTTAAGTGGATTAACAAATTTTGTCTGCATTAATTTAACGAGATCAATTGCTTATGTATTTGAATTTTGTATTTCATTATCAAATAAAAATACTGCAAAAGATATAGGTGAAGCTATAACAAGAAGATATTATATCATACCTTCATTTATACTTATTCTGGCAATTTCCTTCATTGACTCTTACATGATTAGTATAGGATCTTTTCCTGAAGAATGGAGATTGTCAATTAGACAACCAATTTCTAGCGCTGTAGATTCTTTAACAGTAAATCCTGGCTTTATAGCATTTACTAAAGCTCTAAGAGGATTTGTTTATCTTAAGCTTTTACGCCCACTTGATATTTTCTTAACTCATGTGCCATGGTGGTACACACTAGGTGTATTTTCTGCGATTGGATATTTCACTGTTGGTATAAGATTTGCAATTATCACTGCTTTGTTATTACTATTTATCGGTGCTTGCGGGATATGGCCTCAATCAATGATAACACTATCATCTGTTTTAGTGTCTGTAGCTTTATGTTTTATCATTGGAGTTCCTCTTGGAATAATTGCTTCTTACAATGAGAGATTTAGAAATGTTCAAAACGTTGTTTTAGATGCTATGCAGACATTGCCTTACTTCTGTTATTTAATTCCTGTGTTAATGTTTTTTGGAGGAGGTGTTGTTTCAGCTATATTAGCAACAGTTATATACTCCATACCACCTATTATTAGATTAACTTCTTTAGGCTTAACTCAAGTATCTGGAACCTACTCAGAGGTTTCACGTTCATTTGGTGGTACTTTATTGCAAACTTTAAACAAAATTAAATTCCCATTAGCGGTACCAAGTTTAGTGATTGGATTTAATCAAACAGTAATTATGGCTTTCGCTATGCAAATTGTTACACCATTGATTGGTGGAAAGGGACTAGGTTTAGAAGTATTTAACGGATTGGCTAGATCAGATACAGGCAGAGGTTTGGCCGCAGGCATAGGAATTGTATTATTAGCAATAATTATAGACAGAATTTCACTTGCATGGACTAAAAAACAGAGAGAAGCTCTAGGTTTATAAGTCAAGTAAAAGCATCATTATTCACAGTTTACAAACTGGTATTTTTTGTTTTAAAATAAGTCTTTAATTAATTAAAAGAGAGGAAATAAATGAGGTTATCAAAAACAATATCAGCTCTATTTTTATCTTTCGTAATTTTATTTGCTAGTCTTACTCAGGCAAATGCAAAAAGATTACATGCTGCTATTGCTGACTGGACAGGTGGAATTATTACCTGTGAAGTTGCAGTAGGAATTCTTGAAAGAGAAATGGGCTATAAAATTAAACAAACAGTATTCCCTTCAGGAACAGGATTATGGGAAGCAATTGCTGCTGGTGAACTTGATTTTGCTTGTGAAAGCTGGCCAAGTTATGCAGAAGCAGATGACGTTATGTTTAATGAAGATTTAATTTATGATGGTAAAGTTGTAAAATCATATAAGGGTGATGGAACAGTTGATCTTTTAGGCACAACTGGAATTATCGGTATGTCTGATTACTGGATCCCAAGATATGCAGCTGAAAAATTTGGAATTAAATCTTGGAGAGATTTAAACAAACATAAAAAAGAGTTTGCTACTATTGAAACAGGCGGCAAAGGAAGATTAATTGGATGTCCTGTAGCTGGTTGGAACTGTCATGACCAAAAAAGATTAGATCTTTTAGGAATTGACTTTCAAGCAGATGAGCTAGGAACAGAGGCTGCTGCTGTTGCAGAAGCTAAAGCTGCTTACATGAGAAAAGAGCCATTCTTATTATACCTATGGTCACCACACTGGTTCTTTGGTGAGTTTGATATGGTAGGAGTAGGTCTTCCTGACTACAAAACTTGTGCAGGAGATACATTTACTGAAGCAAATAACTGGAAGACTTGTGGTACAGACGGATGGCCAGCAACTGGTTGGGATAAAGATTACACTATGAACTACGGAAATCCTGATACATTTGCAAAACCAGAACATGCTAAAGCAAAAGCTTTTTTTGAAAGAATGAAGTTAGACAACTTAGACCAAGCTAAGATGCTTGTTGAAGTTGATATCAAAAAAAGAGATGTAAAAGAAGTTGTAAATGAGTGGTTAGACAACAATCCAGATAAATGGAAAAGTTGGTTACCTAACTAAAAATTAAACTTTAAAAAATAATTAAGGGCTTTGTGAAAACAGAGCCCTTTTTTTTTACATGCATATAATTCATAAAGGAATTGTTAATAAGAATTAAAAAGAAAACTGTCTAAAATCTTTTTAGAGCATCCTTAAAAAAATTTAAGATTTATATTGTTTTAGATATTCTAATCTGCCAATTATCTCATCTCTATCTAAATAATAGCCTTGAAGATGACGATGACCTGAATTTGGATCAAAAGCTGTTCTGCCATGCAAAACACGTCTATTATTAAAAGAAAATATGTCTCCTGGTCCTAGTCGGAATTTAATTTGAAATTTGTCATCATGTAAAAGATTGCCAAATCTGTGATGAGCTTTATAAACTTGGTGCATTTTGTCAGGATGACAGTCTAGAGCATCCATTGTTGCTACACTAAACCTAATATCATGAAAATCTTTATCTTTTGTTAAACTAATTGCTGGGGCGTGAAAGCTTCGGTGAGATTCTTGAGTATAATCTTTATCTCTAAACTTTAGTGGCACAGAGATTAATGTTTCAAAAATTTCTTTTTCATTTTTCCTCAAATAATCAGCAACAGCAAAGCCATCTATTGCAGAGGAGTCTCCACCCTTTGCATCATTTACCAAACAGTGTAAAAACTGATAACCAGGTGGTAATTCAAACCAAGGTAAATCCATGTGGTTTCTTAATGCATGAGCTGTGTAAGCGGAATTATTTGGTTTTGGAATATTGATTACTTCAAAGGGGGTTTTAAAAAAGGTTTCCCTTACATGACTTATTCTATGAAGAATTTCAAAACCTGATTTTTTTTCTGTTGGTGAATTTTTAACTATTGCTATACCTTTGTGGTGCAATAGCTCTAACCATTTTATCAGTCCTTCATCAGAGTCTATCACTTCATCGTGCTCAATACATATAGATTCAAAATCTTTTTCTAAGTTATTATCCCAAAGTTGATATGGTGAAACATATTCTTGTTTATTTTTAATAGTATAACAATTATCTCTCAACCACTTAGGATCATAATAACTTGTGTGGTCACCCTCACTCCACTCTATTTCTAATTTGCCATCGCCATTTAAAGAATATTTTTTGGGATTTATTTCTTTTGATACCTCTAAGATGTTAAACATTCTATGTCTTGAATCTTTATCATGTGCTGTAGGACAATTGTCTCTTAACCACATGTAATTAAATTTACTTTCTTCACCATCATTCCAAGTAATTTGTAAATAAGTGCTGTTTTTTGCGATTTTAGAAATCGAATTCATAATAAATTATTATATAAAACCAAAAAAATTTCAATTCAATTAATAGTTGAATCAAATAAAGTTATTTTATTGTTGATTTGCTTTGATGTACTAAAAGAACTAAACTTGAAATAAATGTCTAAAATCGAAATCAATAACGTATACAAAATTTTTGGACCAAAACCTGATAGCGTTCTTAAAATGGTGCAAGAAGGAGCTACAAAAGAAGATGTTCTAGAAAAAACTGGACATACAGTTGGATTAGATAATGTATCCTTAAAAATTGAAGAAGGAGAAACATTTGTTTGCATGGGTTTGTCTGGATCAGGAAAATCAACACTAATTAGACATTTAAATAGATTAATAGACCCAACCTCTGGAGAAATTTTAGTAGAAGGCAAAGATGTTACCACTCTAAACAAAGAACAATTAATTGAATTTAGACGACAGAAAATGAGTATGGTATTTCAACGATTTGGACTATTCCCACACAAAACAGTTTTACAAAATGTTGGGTATGGACTCGAGATGCAAGGTATGGAGATTGAAAAAAGAAATTCTGTTGCAATGGAAAAAATTGAGTCTGTCGGATTGACTGGATTTGAAAATCAATATCCTGCACAACTTTCTGGAGGTATGCAACAGCGAGTAGGTCTTGCAAGAGCTCTGGCTACTGACACAGATATTATGTTAATGGATGAAGCTTTTTCTGCATTAGATCCTTTAATTAGAAGTGATATGCAAAAACAACTAATAGACCTCCAATCAGAATTAAAAAAAACAATAGTATTTATTACTCATGATCTTGATGAGTCATTAAGGTTAGGAGATCATATTGGAATTTTGAATGCAGGAAAACTAGTTCAAGTTGGAACACCTGTAGAAATTATAATGAACCCTGCTGATGAATACGTTGAGGCATTTGTTAAAGACGTAAATAGAACTAAGGTTATTAAAGCAAAGATTATCATGAAACCAGTAAATCAATCAGATGATATTGACAAATCAAACTTGATAAAAGTAGAAGAAGATCAATTTATAGAGGAATTTCTACCTCAAGTTGTTTGTAGTAACTCTAATTGTGAAGTAGTTGATAAACAAGGAAATGCTAAAGGCTATATTTCTAATAAAGAATTGCAAGAATCACTTTCAAACTCATAATTAGATTAAATAGTTATGAAAAAAAGTTTAAGTAACATCGTTGATTTAGTTAAATATCCAATTCATGATTTACAATCACCAAAGATCAAGAAAATAATTGAAAAATGTAAAACTGAATTAGATAGCGATAGTTGTTCGGTAATTCCTAATTTTATTTTACCAAATTCTTTAAATGTAATGAAAAAAGAATTAGAGCAACAGCTTAATGAAGTTTATATGTCTAAGGAAAGTATAAACGCATATCTTTATGCAAAAGACGATCCTGCTCTTCCCAAAGATCACCCAAAAAGAATATTTATGGATAGATTTAATGGATATTTAAATTCTGATTGTTTTGCAAAAAATTCGGAGATGAAATTTCTTTATGAAACTGAGGAATTATTAAAATTTGTATCTGCATGCTTAGGGATTGCACCTATATATAGATGGGCTGATCCTTTAGCCTGTCATGCATATAATGTTATGGAACCTAATGGAATATTGCCTTGGCATTTTGATAGTTGTGAATTTACTTTGAGTTTAATGATTCAGAAACCTGAAAAAGGAGGAATATTTGAATATTGCCCTAACATAAGAGAACCAGGTAACGAAAAATTTGATGAGGTGAAGAAAGTACTTGATGGAGATCGATCAAGAGTAAAAAGACTTGAGCTAGAACCTGGTGATTTACAAATATTTAAAGGTAGATTTACTATGCATAGAGTAACTAAAGTTATAGGAAAAACATCGCGATTTATGTGTATACCTGCCTATGTATTGGATCCATGGAGAGTAAACACACCTGAACACTCAAAAGCAATTTACGGAAAAGTATTGCCCATACATTTAGAAAGAAATAAAGTTAGATCCGATGGATTAACAGATTAATGTCATACAATTTCAAAAACAAAAAAATTATTATATCAGCTGGGGCATCAGGTATTGGATGGGCAACGGCAAAAGAGTGTCTTGAAAAAGGTGCAAGGGTATTCGTTTGTGACGTTGATAAAAAATCTATAAATAAATTAAAAAAAAATCCTTTAAATAATAAAAGATTGTTTTCTTTTCATTGCGATGCCTCAAATGAAAACGATGTTATAGACTTCTTTAAAGAAATTAAAAAAAAAACACAAAAGATTGATGCACTAATTAATAATGTTGGGGTTGCAGGCCCAACAGGAACTATGGACAAACTTAAAACAAAAGATTGGGAACAAACTTTAAAGATAAATGTAATTAGTCATTTTATTTTTTCAAAATTAGCAATCCCAATGTTAAAAAAAAATAAAGGTGGCTCAATAGTTAATTTATCCTCTACAGCAGGTATATTTGGATTTCCATTAAGGTCTCCTTACTCAGCAAGTAAATGGGCGGTAGTTGGAATGACAAAAACTTTAGCAATGGAATTAGGAAAGTTTAAAATTAGAGTAAACGCAATTTGTCCAGGAACTGTAAAAGGAGATAGAATGGGAAGAGTTATTAGAGACAAAGCTAAATTTTTAAAAATTTCAAAAAAAGCAGTGGAGAGTGAATTTGTTTCTATGACTTCTCTTAATACCTGGGTTTACGAAAAAGATATTGGTAAAATGTGTTGCTATTTAATTTCTGACGAGTCTTCTAGAATTTCTGGTCAAGTAGTTGGTGTTGATGGGAACACTTTAAGAATGCATTAGAGCTTTAGATATTTTCAATAAATTCTATTAAGTTATTTGCTATTTGCTCAGGAGCCTCTATCAAAAAAGAGTGTTTAACATCTGGTATAATGACTAATTTAGAATCTTTTATCTCATTTGACATTTTTTTGTTATGGAAAGGAGTGCATCCACCATCATTTTCTCCTGTCATAAATAGACAAGGTTTCTTTATATCTTTTAACCATGAGATCATCTCAGTTTCTGCATAAATTTTAAAAACATTTATAAACACATCTTTATCAGTATCTATTACCTGTTTTAATCGTCTAGATACTAGGTCCGGATTTTTTTCAATAAAATCGTCTGTAAACCATCTGCTAGTAAGATTTTTTAATGTTTGTTCAACGCCCCTATTTTTTAGATCTGAAATGACATTCCATACTTTTTGTTTATCTTCATCAGATCTTCCTGCAACTGTTGATAATAAGCCAACTGACAAAACTCTTTCAGGAAACTTTTTAGCATAAGCAGGAGCAATCATGCCCCCTAAAGAATGTCCCATAAAATGGGCTTTTTGGATGTTTGTCTTTTCTCTTACTCTTTCAAGATCTAATACAAGATCATCTAAATTAAAATCTTTATTATCTACAGGTGATTTTCCGTGACCTCTTAAATCATATGTCACAACTGTAAACATGCTTTTAAGTTTTGGAGTAATAAATCTCCATGCATCTTCAGCACCTCCAACTCCATGAGTTAAAAATATTGCAGGCCCTGATCCTGTGACTGAGTAATTGCAATCTATGATGCTCATAGATATTTAAGCTACTTGTATATTAGATTTTTTGAAATATGGGATTACGTTTTCACCAATTCTATACATTGACTCTATTAGGTCTTCTTGTGATTGTCCAAAACTTGAACTAAGAATTACCTCATCAACTCCTGCTTCAGCATAAACGCTAAGTTTATCGATCATTTCATTTAAAGGACAAATTAAAAGATTTTCTTTTAATTCTTCTAAAGTTTGTTTTCTTGGCAAAGCTTCAATATTTCCCTCTTTTACTTTTCCTGGTCCTGTAAACATATTATCAAATCTTTTATAATATTCGTAAGCAAGTTTTGTTTTTTCTTTAGCTTCATTTTCATCTTTTGCTAGATAAGCCATTCTTTGCATTGAAAGTTTGAGTAACTTGCCATTTTCACCTAACTGAGCGCAACCTTCTTTAAATGCATTAACTCTACTTAATAAAAGATCTTTTGTTCCTGATAATACTGTTGATTGAACGTGAAATCCTCTTGAAGCTGCATCTTTTATACTTTCTAAATTCATTGCGGCAACCATCATTGGTATTGGATTGCTTATGGGTCGAGGCATTATAGTTAATGGCTCGAAGTCATAGTATTTGCCTTTATACGAAACTTCTTTATTTTTTAATAACAATTGTAGAACCTCTAAAGATTCTACAAATTTTTCTTTTGATTGTTCTATTGGGGTACCTAGTCTTTTCATTTCCCATGGAAATGCTCCTCTTCCTACACCTAAGATTAATCTTCCATCAGTTAAAATATCGGCAGTAGCTACTTCACCAGCATATGTTCTCATATCGTGTAGAGGCAAAACAACTATACCTGTTGTTATTTTTATATTTTTTGTAACTGATGCAATCTTTACAGCCATCTGTAATGGTGATGGCATCATTAGTAAATTTATTAAATGATGCTCTGGTATTGATACCGTTGCAAAACCAAGTTTTTCAGCAGTTACACATTCTTCAAGCATATTTTTAAAATGCTGCCTTGAACCAATACTTGTATCTGGCATGTAACTTGTTAAAAAATGATTAAAATCCATACAACTAAATTACCATTTTAAGTTTTTTTTAGATATCTATTTTCTAATTTTATTTTCATATTTTTTTCTAAGGTTTTGTAAGTTGACTAAGTACTCATCTCTTATATTTGATAATTGATTGATTGACTTTCCTTTTGCTTGCTTTTTTGTACCAGAAATCAATCTTTCTGAGAGTTTTTTTGATAATTTTGGTGCTTTAAGCTTGGTCCATGGGAGTTTTAATGCGGGCCCAAATTGTTCAAGCATATGTTTCATTCCAGCTTTTCCTCCTGCTAAATGAAAAGTTAAGAATGTTCCCATTAATGAGTATCTTAAGCCTGGACCGTCCTCAATAGCTCTATCTAAATCCTCTGTTGAGGCATACCCTTCATTTATAATATGAAGTGCTTCTCTCCATAAAGCTTCTTGCAGTCTATCAGATAGATATCCTGGCAGCTCCTTTTTAAGGGTAATTGGGTTCATGGAGATTGATTTATAAAATTTATTTGCTTCATTTAATGATTTAGAACTTGTTTTTTTTCCTGGGACTATTTCAACTAAAGGTAGTAAATAAACAGGATTAAATGGATGGGCAATGATACCTCTTTTATTATTTTTACATTTTAAAAAAATTCTTGAGGGCAATAATCCAGACGAGCTAGAAGATATCAAGACCTCAGGTTTACAATAATTTGAAATTTGACTTATTAATTGAGTTTTAAGTTTATAGTTTTCAGGAGCACATTCTTGGATTAGATCTGCATCTTTAACGGCACTCTCTAAAGAAGAAAAAAACTTTAAATTATTTAAATTTATCTTTTTTTTCTTAAATAGTTTTTTTACAAAAGGTACGGCTCTTTTTATTTCTTGGATTAAGCTATTCCTTTGAATTAAATTTTTATCATATGCTAAAACTTTTATGTTGTGAGCCAAGAATCTTATTGTCCACCCTACTCCAATTACTCCTGTACCAATTACTGCAACTTTTTTAATTTTGGACATTACTTGTGTTTTACAAGCTTTAATTTTTTCCTTGTTTCTTCTGCAGTCATTATTGATGCACCAAGATCAGTTACAATTCTAATCGCTTTTTCAACTAACTGAGCATTGGTTGCAAGTTTACCTTTTGATATATACAAATTATCTTCTAAACCAACTCTTGGGTTTCCACCCATAACAACTGTTTGTGCTACAAAAGGCATTTCATTTTTTGATATTGCAAAGCCTGACCACACTCCTTGTTCTGGCATTATATCTTTCATTGCTTGCATTGCTAAGGGAGTAGCTGGAGCTCCCCAAGGAATACCTAAACACATTTGAAACATTGGAGGATCATCTAACAAACCTTCTTTGTATAGTTGAGAGCCAAACCACATATTCCCTAAATCGAATGCTTCTATCTCTGGTTTTACTTTAATTTCTTGTAATTTTTTTGCAGCTTTTCTTAAATCATTTGGAGTATTGACTGTAATTACCGATCCATCACCAAAGTTTAATGTTCCAGCATCTAATGTACAAATTTCTGGTAAGAATTGTTCAGCATTAGCAATTCTTTCCATAACATTTGCCATGTCAGTCATGGGACCAAAGTCTAAAGGGTTTTTTCCTTGTCCAATGTCCAAATCACCGCCCATTCCTGTTGTTAAATTTAAAATGACATCTGTTTCACTTGATCTAATTCTATCTACCACTTCTTTATATAATTCTAATCTTCTACTTGGTGTTCCGTCCTCTTCTCTAACATGAATGTGTGCAATTGCTGCTCCAGCTTTTGCTGCCTCTATTGCTGATTTAGCTATTTGTTCTGGAGTTTTTGGTAAGTCAGGGTGTTTGCTTGCAGTATCGCCTGACCCTGTTACAGCACATGATACAAAAACGTTGTTGTTCATAATTTATTTTTCAACTATATTTTAAAATCATGCAAATGGAAATATCAGAATTACAGAAGGATTTAGCTGCAACTTTTAGATGGACGGCTAGACTTAATATGCATGAGGGAGTTGCAAACCATTTTAGTGCATGCATACCAGGTACATCTGATTTTTACTGCAATAAAGCAGGTATTCATTTTAGTAGAATTAAGGCTAGTGATCTAATCTTAGTAACTAAGGATAACAAAGAAGAGCTAAAGAATAAGCCAGACGTTATTGATCCGACAGCCTTGTATATCCATGGTGCAATTCACGAAAAAGCTCCACACGCAAGATGTATTTTTCATGTCCATTCTAAATATGCAACAGCCCTTTCTACTCTAAAAGACCCAGTCTTAAAACCAATAGATCAAAATACAATGATGTTTTATAATAGAGTATCTACATATACTGAATTTGGAGGTTTAGGTCTTGAGGACGAGTCCATAAAAATGGCAAATTCCCTTGGGAATAAACAGCACATGTTACTCGCAAATCATGGAATTTTAACAACAGGAGAAACTGTTGCTGAAGGTTTTAATTCACTTTATTATTTTGAAAGAGCGGCACAAACATATCTTACAGCTCTTTCAACTAACCAAGAACTTAATGTGGTCAGCCATGAAGTTGCAGAGAAAACTGCAGAAGAACATGCAAACTTTCCAACTGATTTTGCAAATCTATTCCTATCTCAAATAAGATTAATTTTAGATAAAGAAGAACCTGATTACAAAAATTAAATGGACTTGAACAAATTAAAAGTAAGACGAAGTTTTATTTTTACACCTGGACTTCATCCAGAAATGTTTCCTAAAGCAATTGCATCAGGTGCAGACATGGTTTGTATTGAATTAGAGGATGGGATAGCAATCAATGATAAAGCAGAAGCTAGAAAAAATACAATAGAGGCACTTAAAACTCTTGAAGTTAAAAATGATGTAGAGCTAGTTGTCAGATTTAATAATCAAAGAACAAAATTTGGTCTTTTAGATTTAGAAGCTTTCATATCTAGCAAAATAAATTTAAAGGCTATTATGTTACCAAAAGTTAAAACTCCAGATGAAATAACGTTTATAGATGATCTTTTAACAGACTGTAATTTAGATACGGATCTTCATGTAATAATGGAAACAAATGAGGCTTTAGAAAGTATTTATAATATTGCACATGCCAGTAAAAGAATAGTTGCTCTATATTTTGGTGGGGTTGATATGGCAGCTGAGCTTAGAGTTGAAAATAAATGGGAAAATCTTGTCCATGCGAGATCTAAATTAGTTCATGCAGGTGCAAGTGTTGGTGTAGATGTAATAGATGTACCTTATTTAGACTTAGAGAATATGGAAGGAATGAGGAAAGAGGCTGAACAAGTAAGAAACCTAGGTTTTACTGGAAAAGGCTCTATTCATCCAAAACAAATTAAAATTTTAAATGAAGTATTCACACCACCTCAAGATGAAATTATCAAAGCTAAAAAAATTTTAGAAGAATTTAATAATTCAAATACAGGTCTGGTAGTCATAGACGGTAAACTAATAGAAAAACCTGTCCTTCGAGAAATGAAAAGGAAAATATTGATAGCAGATAAAATAAATAAAGTTTAAATTAAATTATGTCATTTCATCTTGCCACTAGAAAAGTTATTAAGGAATGGACAGACTACAATGAACATATGAATATGGCATACTATGTTCTAATTTTTGATCAAGCATGGGAAACAATGCTTAATAAGTTTCATATGGGTGGTTCAAACGCACAAATTAATAAAAGAAGCACTATGGTTGTAGACACAAGAACGACTTATGACAATGAAGTGAAAGAAAATGACGAAGTAGATGTGTATTGTACTTTCTTTGATCATGATAAAAAAAGATTACATTTAAAATGTGAAATGTACGAAAAGAAATCAAAAAAACTAGCAGCAACCATTGAAAGCCTGTCGCTTTATATTGATCTGGATAAAAGAAAGGTCACAGAATTTGAACAAGATAAAATCCAAATAATGGATGACTTTATAAATAAAAATAAGGTTTCTTTTAACTCAGAAAATTTAGTGTTTTCTGGTAAGCTAAAAAAATAAGTTATGGAAATTAAACTTTTGTCAGGAGCACTAGGTGCAGAAATAACAGGGATAGATCTTAAAGATACATCTGATCAAAACATCAAGGAAATTAATAATTTATTATTAGAACACAAAGTTATTTTCTTTAGAGACCAAAAAATTAATGCTGAACAACATATAGCCTTAGCTGAAAAATTTGGACCATTAGAAACACATGCATATGTAAAAGGATTAAGTAAACATCCCGAAATAGTAAGAATAATTAAAGCAGAAGATGAAAAAAACCAATGGGGTGAGAATTGGCATAGTGATGTTAGTTATAATGAAAAACCAACGAAAGCAGTAATATTAAAATCAATTAAAATTCCTCCTGTTGGTGGTGATACATGCTTTGCAAACATGGAGCTTGCATGGGAAACATTAGATGAAGATATAAAAGAAAAGATAAAAGATAAAAAAGCAATCCATAGTTCTCTTGGTGCAGAATTTTTTATTGAAAAATATAAAAAAATGGAGGGAAATGAAAAAAGAAATTTTGATGAATATTCTAATGAACATCCAATAGTAAGAACACATCCTGAGACTGGAAAAAAAATTCTATTTGTCAATTGGACATACACAAAAAAAATAATTGGACTTGAACAAGAAGAAAGCGACGAAATTTTAAAAAAAATATTTGAACACCAAGCACGACTTGAATTAACCTGTAGATTTAGCTGGACTGAAAATACAGTCTGTATATGGGATAATAGAAGTGTTATTCACTTTGCAATCGCAGATTTTTATCCAGGTAGAGGATTAGGATATGAAAGAGTAATGGATAGAATTGCTATTGAAGGTGACCACCCACAATAAATACCTTGAAATTTGATTATTTAATAATTGGAGCAGGTACAGCAGGATGTGTTCTTGCTAATAGATTAAGTGAGCAAAGTAAAAATAACGTAGCAATTTTCGAAGCTGGTAAAGATAGTGATATATGGAAAGTAAACATGCCCCTTGCAATACTTTATGCAATGCATGACCCAAAATATAATTATAAATATTATTCTGAACCTGAGCCACACTTAAACAATAGAAAATTATTTTGTCCTAGGGGAAAAATGATTGGTGGTTGTTCCGCGCATAATGGAATGGTTTATGTCAGAGGAAATAAAAATGATTATGAGAGATGGGCTTCATTTGGGTTAAAAAATTGGTCTTACGAAAATGTTCTTCCTTTTTTTAAAAAAATTGAGACATGGTCAGGTGGAGAAAATAATTATAGAGGTGGAAAAGGTATATTGCCTGTAAATCAATCAAATAACAAAAATCCCCTTTTTAAAGCTTTTTTGGACTCGGCGAAAGAGGCAGGACATAAAATAAATAGTGATATGAATGGAGAAGACCAAGAAGGCTTTGGAATGTACGATGTTACTATTCATAAAGGAGAGAGAGCAAGTGCTTCAAAATACTATTTAAAACCAGCTAAAAGCAGGGAAAATTTAAAAGTATTTACTGAGTCATTTGTAGAAAAGATTATTTTTGATGGCAAAAAAGCTATTGGAATTCAAGTTAAAATAAAAAATGAAACGAAGACTATTTACGCAAATAAAGAAATTATTTTAAGTGGTGGATCAATTAATTCTCCACAATTATTAATGTTATCGGGCGTTGGTCCAAGCAATCATCTTAAAGAAAAAGGAATTGAGGTTATTCATGATTCAAAAGGAGTTGGAAAAAATTTACAAGATCATTTAGAAACCTATATTCAACAAGAATGTAAAACTCCAGATACACTATATTCTTATGTTAACAAATTTAACATGGTAAAGGTGGGTATCCAATGGTTCTTAAATAAAAGTGGCCCCTGCTCTACCTCTTTTTTAGAGGCTGGTGGATTTAGCAAATCATCTCCGGATAAACAATATCCAAATATACAATTTCATTTTTTTCCAGCATTTGTAATAGACCATGGTTTAGTAGATCCTGATAGACACGGATACCAATTACATGCAAGTTTAAACCAACCTAAAAGTAGAGGGGAAATTACTTTGAAAAGTTCAAACCCTTACGATTATCCAAAAATACAATTTAATTATTTGGAGGATGATTATGACCTTAAAGAAACAATAAAATGTGTTCGAGTAGCAAGAAAAATTTTAAGTCAGAATTCTATGAAACCTTTTGCTGGTAAAGAAATTGGACCAGGTGATAATGCAAATTCAGATGAAGAAATTGAAGAATATATAAGATCAAAAGCAGAAACAGCATATCACCCATCATGTACTTTAAAGATGGGTATAGATGATATGGCAGTAGTAGATGAAAAATTAAAAATTCATGGTCTTCAGAATATCAGAGTAGCAGATGCATCAGTAATGCCAGAAATTACAAGTGGAAATCTAAATGCACCAACTCTAATGATAGGTGAGAGAGCTGCTGACTTTATTTTGAATTAGCATATGGAAGCAAATAATAATACTAAAGGTATCCTATTTATTATGATAGGGATGGCTTTTTTTTCAATTCAAGACTCTCTTATAAAATATATATTTGAAGAAATTGCTTTGTTTGAGTTATATCTTGGTAGAACTATTGTTCAAGCTACAGTGCTTATATCTATATTCTTAATAACAAAGAAAAAATTTACATTAAAAACTCATTATCCTTTATTAACTTTATTAAGAGTGGTTTGTTTTTTCTTTGGCTTTAGTTTCTTTTATATTTCACTAACATTTATGTCTTTGGCTATGGTCAGCGCATTATTCTTTTCATG
>OZSS01000396.1_pt1 | contig 20611 bp, 19 predicted proteins | sample 1779911 | NCBI WGS metagenome assembly OZSS01 (sample SAMEA2603589, study PRJEB24840) | metagenome | biome: Water; feature: Photic zone; material: Seawater sample | place: Mediterranean Sea | collected 2013-11-12 | depth 10 m | reverse complement strand
TGTTGGTTTAAAATATGGCACGATTATAGTTCCTTTAAACCCTAAATCTTCTGAAGTCGAAAATCAGATGATAATCAATGATTGTACACCAAAGGCAGTTTTTTTAGATCAAAATTTTTGTAAAAATCTCCCCTCAAAAGATAATATAAGCACCGTAGCTGATATCATTGTTTTTCAAGAAAATACCATCCTAAAGAATAAAACCATACCGGAAATTGATGAAATAAAGGTAAATGAAGAGAATACAGCTTTTATTTTATATACTTCAGGCACAACCGGCAAACCAAAAGGAGCTATGTTAACAAATTTTAATATAATCCATTCATGCTTGCATTTTAAAAGACATTTTAACTTATCGGAGAAGGATAATTGTATTTTGGTTGTCCCAGCAAGTCATGTTACAGGTTTGGTAGCCCACATCATGACAACGTTGTTTTCTGGTGGAAATCTAATCCTAATGAGAGCCTTTGACGTAAAAGAGTTTTTATATTTAGCAGAAAGAGAAAAGTTATCTTATTTGATAATGGTTCCAGCAATGTATAATTTATGTCTTCATCGTGAAAATTTAAAAAATTATAATCTCAAAAACTGGAGAATTGGATGTTTTGGTGGCGCTCCCATGCCGCTTGGGACTATTAAAAAGTTAAAAACTCTTCTTCCAAATATGCTTTTAGTGAATGCTTATGGTTCGACAGAAACTTGCTCACCTGCGACCCTTATGACACTTGAATATAATGAAGGTTTAATAGCAAGCGTGGGCAAGGTGGTTGAAACAGGACAAATTTTGATTATGGATGAAGATAATAAAGAAGTAAAAAAAGGTGAAACAGGTGAAATTTGGATTTCTGGACCCATGGTTATACCTGGTTATTGGAATGATCAGAAAAGAACATCATTGGAGTTTGTAAATGGTTTTTGGAAGTCAGGCGATATAGGTTATCAGGATAAAGATGGCTATATCTACATACTTGATAGGAAGAAGGATGTGATAAATAGGGGAGGTTATAAAATTTATTCATCTGAGATAGAAAACTTGCTCAGCCTTTCTGGCTTGGTAATTGAAAGTGCAGTCATACCAATAAAGGATCCAATCTTAGGAGAAAAAATACACACCATAGTTTATGCTGAAGAGGGAAACGAGGTTTTAGATAGTTTAAAAAATATTTGTAAACAAAATTTATCTGAGTATAAACAGCCAGATTATTGGACATTTTTAAATAAAGAGCTTCCCAAAAATAAAAATGGTAAAGTTTTAAAATCATTATTGATTGAAGTAATGGAAGATAAGTTTTAAATATAATTAATATTTAAATTTAGGAGTGCTAAATGTTTGGTCTTATGCAGGATCACCCTCTTTTAATTTCGACTATTTTTGAGCATGCTACTAAAAATTTTAGCAAACAAGAGATTGTGTCTAATACAGTTGAGGGGGGTATTCATAGATACACTTATCTAGATTGGAGCAAAAGAACTAAAAAATTAGCTAATGCTTTTAAATCTTTTGGTTTGAAAGAAAGTGACAGAGTAGGCACATTAGCTTGGAATGGATACAGACACCTGGAAATTTATTATGCAACCTCATCAAGTGGTTTAGTCTGTCATACTATTAACCCAAGACTTCATCCAGATCAGGTTTCTTACATTGTAAATCATGCCAAAGACCAAGTTTTATGTATTGATTTAAATATTTTACCTTTAGTTGAAAAAGCTTCTGAAAACTTCAAAACAGTCAAAGCAATCATAATTATGACTGATAATGAAAATATGGTTCAAACAAATATCAAAGATGACATTGAAATAATTTGTTATGAGGATTTTATTAAGCATCATTCAGATCAATTTGATTGGCCACTTTTAGATGAGAAGACGGCTTCATCTTTATGTTATACATCAGGAACAACTGGAAATCCAAAAGGTGTTCTGTATTCTCATCGTTCAACAGTTCTACATGCCTATGGAATGAATTTAAAAGATGTTGTTCCTTATGGAGTCAAAGACGTAGTCCTTCCGGTCGTTCCTATGTTTCATGTAAATGCATGGGGTACTCCGTATGCAGCGCCAATGTGTGGCACAAAAATAGTTTTTCCTGGTGCTAAATTGGATGGAGAAAATTTAACAAATCTTATGAATGACGAGAAAGTTACTATTTCACTTGGGGTCCCAACAATTTGGCTTTTGTTACTTAATTATTTAAGAGATTCTGGTAAAAAAATTGACACTGTCAAAAGATTAATTATAGGAGGATCTTCCTGTCCTAGAACATTGTTTGAGGGGTTTGAAGATGAATTTGGTGCTGAGGTAATACATGCTTGGGGCATGACAGAAATGAGCCCATTAGGAACAGTTAATATGCCTTCATTGGGTGAAGAACCTAAAGATAGGACAGAGTACTATGATCAAAAACTCCCGCAAGGAAGAACAATTTTTGGACATCAAATGAAACTCGTTGACGATGATGGGAACGACCTACCAGAAGATGGGATAACTCAAGGAAGGCTACTCTCAAGAGGCTTTTGGGTATTAAAGGAGTACTTTGAAGATAGTTCTGAAAAAGATAGGTTTCTAGATGACGGCTGGTTTGATACGGGAGATGTTGCAAAAATAGATCAAAATGGTTTTATGACAATAACAGATAGAACTAAAGATATAATTAAATCTGGTGGAGAATGGATAAGTTCAATAGATTTAGAGAATATATGTGTTGGTCACCCAGAAGTAGCTAATGCTGCGGTAATATCTGTTCCTCATGAAAAATGGGAAGAAAGGCCAATAGTAATTGTTCAACCAATGCCAGGAAAATCGCCCGTAAAAGAAGAAATTTTAAATATGTATAATGAGAAGGTTGCAAAATGGATGATACCTGATGATGTAATATTCACAGATAACATCCCTTTAGGAGCTACTGGTAAAATATTAAAAAATAAACTCAGAGATCAATTTGGGGGACATAAAATAAGTTAAGTTTTCAATATAATTCAAGATCAAACGTGATTTAATAATTAACTCTAATTTATTTTTACGATATTAGTTGCATAAATTCAGATCTCGTTTCTGCATCATCTTTAAAAACACCAAGCATCCATTTGGTTACTGTACTTGATTCAGGTTTATGAACCCCTCTAGTTGTCATACATTGATGAGATGCATCTATAATCACAGCAACGCCTAATGGGTCTAAAACTGTTTGAATTGTCTCAGCAATTTGTGAAGTTAATGTTTCTTGTATTTGAAGTCTTTTTGCATACACATTAACTAATCTTGCTAATTTACTTATTCCATATGTCTTCTTGCAATTAAAGAACCACCATCCACAGGAATTATCGATCCAGTAATGTAAGAACTTGCTCGAGAGCATAGAAATATAGACGTTCCTGCCATATCTTCGGGAACACCAATCCGGCCTCTAGGAACAGATGCTTTGATTTGTTCTCCATATTCTTCAAGAGTATGTGCCATCATATTACTTTGAAATGGTCCTGGCGCAATGGCATTAATGTTAATATTTCTATGAGCTAATCTATTAGCTAGAACACGAGTAAGTTGATGTACTGCAGCTTTAGAAGCAGGGTACGAATATGTTTCTGCTCTAGGAATTCCTACTCCGTCAATGGAGCCAACATTTATTATCCTTGAAGGATCAGAACTATTTCCAGATTGTTCTAATAGTGGGGCTAACTTTTGAATTAAAAAAAACACTGACTTTACATTAGTATCCATAACTTTATCCCAACCATTCTCAGGAAAATCATCGAAGGATGCACCCCAAGCGGCTCCGGCGTTATTAATTAAAATGTTAAGTTGTTCTTCTTTTTGTGTAATTTGGCTTACCAATTTATCTATTTCATTCATGTTTGTAAGATCTACTGGTATAGAAATACACTCTCCAAATTTTGAAAGTTCAGTTGCTTTAAGATTGCATTGCTCTGATTTTCTTGAAGTTATGTAAGTTTTAACACCATTTTTGACAAATCCTTCAGCAATCATTGCTCCGATACCTCTAGACCCTCCAGTAACAAGAGCTACCTTACCTTCAACGTTAAATAAATCCTTCATGTTATTCCTTCAAGCCATTTAAAATTGCTTATAAAATCTTCTAGTTGTTCTTTAATTTAACATTATAAAAAGTTTTAAAATTATCAAAACATTATTATACTTAAATTTTTTGTAAACTTGTCGAAAATTATTATGAACATTAATGATCAAGAATTAATAGACGTCAGAAAAGACGAAGAGTTAAACTTAAAAGATCTTAGTTCATACCTAAAAAATAATTTAAACTTTGAATTTAAAAATTTAAGTACTCTGCAATTTTCGGGAGGGCATGCCAATCTAACTTATTTGCTTCAGCTAGATGATAAGGAATATGTTCTAAGAAGGCCTCCACTTGGTCCAATTGCTCCATCTTCACACGATATGTTTAGGGAGCATAGAGTTCAATCAAATTTAAACTCAGTTTTTCCACTTGCTCCTAAAAGTTTACACTTTTGTGATGACGAAAGTATCATAGGGTCAAGATTCCATATTATTGAAAGAAGAAGAGGATTTGTAATAAGAAAAGAGTTTGAGCCTTACATTTCTCCATCTAAAGATAATTTGAGGAAGCTTAGCTTTAAAATTATTGATGTTCTTTCTGATTTACACAAAATAAACCCTAATGAAGTTGGTTTAGGTGATTTGGGTAAGCCGGATGGCTTTGTTTTAAGACAATTGAATGGTTGGGAAGAGAGGTGGAAAAGATCAACAGAAGACAAAGATTTAAAATTAAAATTTGATAAACTAATAACTTTTTTAAGATCAACGCTTCCCAAAGCTCAAGCTATAACAATCTTACATAATGATTTTAAGTTAGATAATATAATGTGGAGTAATTCAGATTCCTTTGATCCAGTTGCTGTATTTGATTGGGATATGTGCACTAGAGGAGACCCCTTAATGGATTTAGGGCACATGTTAAATTATTGGATAGATGAAACTGATGATGAAGATTGTAAATTAATAACATCAATGCCAGTAACAACAATTTCTTATCCCACAAGAGAAGAAATCATTGGTTATTATGCTACGAAAACCAGCTTTAATGTTAATAATATTAACTGGTATTATGCCTTCGGAGCATTTAAGCTAGCAGTCATATTACAACAAATTTTTTATAGATACCAAAAGGGGCAAACACAAGATAAACGATTTTCAAATTTTGGAAAAAGAGTAAATGCTCTAATAAATAGAGCAAATAATATATTTTAATTAAATCAAGAGGATAAAATGAACTTCGAAAATTCACAGAAAGTAAAAGATTTGCAAGAAAAAATCACTGATTTTATGAATGCATACGTCTACGAGGCAGAAGAAATCTATAAAAAGCAAGTTGAAGAAGGTGGTAGGTGGTGTATTCCTCAAATAATGGAAGATTTAAAGTCTAAAGCTAGATCAGAGGGTTTATGGAATTTATTTTTACCAGACAGTGACTTAGGAGCGGGATTAACGAACACAGAATATGCACCTTTATGCGAGATTATGGGACGTTCTCCAATAGGTGCTGAAGTTTTTAACTGTTCTGCTCCAGATACTGGTAATATGGAGGTTTTAGTAAGATATGGTACTGATGATCATAAAAAGGAATGGTTAAGCCCTTTGCTTAATGGGGAGATACGTTCTGCATTCGCAATGACTGAGCCAGATGTAGCTTCATCTGATGCTTCAAATATTCAAGCAAGTATTGTCAGAGATGGTAATAATTACGTTATAAATGCAAAAAAATGGTGGACATCAGGGGCGATGGACCCTAGATGCAAAATAATGATTTTTATGGGTAAAACAGATCCAAATGCTGACAAGTATAAGCAACAGTCTATGATATTGGTTCCCTTTAATACTCCAGGTGTTAAGGTGCTAAGGCATTTGCCTGTTTTTGGTTATGATCATGCCCCGCACGGTCATGCAGAGGTTGAGTTTAAGGATGTTAAAGTCCCTGTGTCTAATATTTTGTTGGGAGAGGGAAGAGGGTTTGAGATTGCTCAAGGAAGGTTAGGGCCAGGAAGGATTCATCATTGTATGAGACTAATTGGTCAGGCTGAAAGAGCATTAGAGTTAATGATTTCACGGGCTAAGTCAAGAGTTGCATTCGGTAAACCTATTGCTCAACAAGGTGTTGTAATGAATGCAATAGCTGACAGTCGAGCTGAAATAGAGCAAGCACGATTGTTAGTTCTTAAAACTGCTCATATGATGGATACAGTAGGGAATAAAATCGCAAGAAAAGAAATATCTATGATTAAGGTTGTGGCGCCTAATATGGCTACTAGAGTAATTGATAGAGCTATACAGGTTCATGGTGGTGGTGGAGTGACGTCTGATTTTCCTCTTTCATATGCATATGGATACGCTAGAGCACTTAGATTAGCTGATGGCCCTGATGAAGTTCATAATATGAGTGTAGCAAAGTTAGAAATGAGAGATAGAAATTAGGAAACATCCTAATTTTTTTAAGATTATGAATTTTGAGAATTTAGAGACTTATAAGGGTCTTATAAAATTAAATAACATTAGTGAATTAGGTTTTTTAAAAAAATCTTGCGCAGTCAAATTTTTTGAAGACGCTACTTATTTCACGAAAACTATTTTAAAAAATACAACTATTGATAGTGAAGTTTATTTAGAAACTGAGTTTTTTGATATATCAGTTTATGAATATATGACGGTATATGTGACAACTAATATATCTCTATTATCTAATAATAAAATTGAGCTTACTCATAAATTATTTTTATTGAATCAAAATCATAATAATGATGATGAAATTTTATCTGATACAAGATTAATTTTAAATTGTAACAATATAGATAAGTTACCTAAAGATAATACTAAAAACCTATCTGGAATTTACTCTGCATTTAAGGATTTAGTTAGACTAGAAGATTGTGATCAAATGTCTCATATGAATGTCCAATTTTATTTTGGAAAGCACTCAGAGGCAATTAAATGTCTTTTTAATAAAATTAATAGTTATTCGTCAGATAAGATCAATTATAAAATTTTAAACGAAAGATGTATCTTTAGTCGTGAAGTTCACTTGAATTCTGTAATAGAGATAATTTTTAAAGTTAAATCTATTAAAAATGATGAACTTGTGTTGTTAAGTAAAGTTTATAGCGTTGATCATGAAAATGTTGCGGCATATTTTGAGACAACTATTTCTCTAAGCCTTGATGAACAAATTGAAAAAATAGTTTTTAACCTATTCACATTAGGTGATACTACTTTTTTAAATGAATTAGATTTTTCAGATCTAAGGCCGTTAACTGACAATAGACCACCAAAAATTTATTCTAGAGATGCTTTTATAAGTTGTAAAAAAGCTGTAAATACTTGGGATTTAAATCATGACCTGATGGGATCAAGTCGATTTAAAATCGGTTGTGTTTCTGATGCAGCTACTCATTTATTTACATATTGTGGTGCAGATTTTAATTGGCGAAATGAGTATGATATTGGATCTGCTGCATTAGATTATTCTGTAAGATACTACAAGGATGCACCTCTTGGAATGGCGGTTACTATGTATACAAATTTTACAAAAATAGGAAATAAATCATTGAAATTTATTCACCACTTGGTGGATGATAATACAGGCGATGTAATAATGGATATTGAGATTGTTGCTGTTTTATTTGACTTGCAAAAACGAAAATCAATGGTTGTTCCAGAAGAGTTTAGAGTAAAGGCTTCAAAATTGTTAATAAATAACTAAATTGAACTTAGCAATTTAAATCTATCCCGATGATAATCCGCATCACCCATTAAATGATCAATCATAATTAGTCTTTTTGCATAATGTGCAACAGAGTACTCCCATGTCATTGCAATTCCGCCATGAAGTTGTATTGACTCTTCAGCTATAAGTTTACCAACTCTCCCAACTAAATTTTTAGCAGCAGAAACATTTTTATCCCGGGTTGATGAATTAGTCTCAAATGTAGAAGATGCTAACATTACAGCAGACCTAACCTGCTCAATTTCAAGCATCATGTCTACCATTCTATGCTGTATACTTTGAAAAGCTCCGATTGATTTACCAAATTGTTTTCTAGTTTTCAAATACTCTAAAGTTAAATCAAAACATATCTGCATTATGCCAACAGCTTCAGCTGAAAGAGCAAGTGCACCCGCAGAATTTGATTTGATAATGCATTCAAGAGCTAGATCATCCTTACATAGCAATTCGCCATTTATATTATCAAAATTTTGCTCAGCTGCTTTATAACCATCAATTGTATTGTAAGATCTACTAGTGATATGATTAATATCAACTAAAAATAAACCAATACCATTTTTATCATTAATTTCTCCATCAATTCTTGCAGAAACAATCACTTTATCTGCAGAGTCACCATTGATTACAAATGATTTGCTGCCATTTAGTTTCCAATTGTCATCTTCTAAAAAGGCTTTGGTTTCTACAAAATGGTCTTCATATCTATTATTCATTTCCATATGAGCAAATGAGATTAATAATTCTCCATCAATAATTTGATTTATTAATTCAGTTTTAGGATTTTTTATCGAAGACAAAATTGTACTTGATAATATGCCAGAAGATAAAAATGGTTCAATACATAATGATTTTCCGATTAATTCAAATATTATGCTATAATCCTCACCTGTGCCGCCTAGACCTCCAAATGTTGGAGAAATTAAACCACTTATGACACCTAAATCAGCACTTTCTTTCCAAATTTCTCTTGAAAAACCATCATTCAAAGCTAAAAAGTCGCTTCTCTTTTTTATATCTTTATAATTATTTTCAAAAAAGCGAGCCACAGTTTCCTGAAGCATTTTTCTTTCTTCAGATAATGAAAAATCCATTTTTATTTCCTATAAACCAAAAGATGCTTTTGCTACTATATTTTTTTGGATCTCGTTAGATCCACCATAAATAGAAATTTTCCGCATATTAAAATACTGCTTTGCAATAGGACCAGCGTACTCTGGGCCTATAGGCATTTCATTCCAACCCTCATCAAATTGTTCCGGTAAGTATGGTAATGCTTGAGGTCCAAGAGCCTTTCTTAGTAATTCAGTTGTTTTCTGTCTTACAAGTGTCCCCTTAATCTTCAGCAAAGAACTTTCCATACCAGGGGCTTTGCCGTCTGCTGCGGCACTTACTGTTCTAAGATTAAAAATTTCCATAGCTAAAAGGTCTATTTCTAATTCAGCAATCTCAGATGAAAAAATTGGGTCATCAATTAATGGTTTTCCATTTTTTAGGGATTTTCTTGAAACCATTTTTAAATGATTTAGAGCAGATTTTGAATTTGGAACGCCTGCTATCCCTGTCCTCTCAAAAGTGAGTAAATACTTAGCATACGTCCAGCCCTCATTTTCTTTTCCAACTATATTTTTTTTAGGCACCTTAACATCAGTAAACCAGACCTCGTTAACTTCATGCTCACCATCCAAAGTAATGATTGGTTTGATTTCAACACCTGGACTATCCATATCAATTAAAAGAAATGATATGCCAAGTTGTGGTTTTACATTTGTATTTGTTTTAACTAAACAGAAAATTTTATCAGCATGATGTCCTAGAGTAGTCCATGTTTTTTGACCATTCACTAGATAGTGATCGCCTTTATCAATTGCTGTTGTTTTTAAACTTGCAAGGTCGGATCCTGCACCTGGTTCAGAATACCCTTGTGCCCACCAATCTTGATTATTCAAAATTCTTGGCAAGTAGTAATTTTTTTGTTCTTCAGATCCAAACTCTATTAGAACGGGACCTAACATATTAACACCAAATGGTACAATCCTTGGTGCAGAAGCTTTGACTATTTCTTCTTCAAATATATGCTTTTGGATAGCATTCCAACCTGTTCCGCCATATTCTTCAGGCCAGTGCCATGCCAACCATCCCTTGGCACTTAAATTGTTCATGAAGATTTCATAATCTTGTTTACTTAATCTTTGATATTTTTTTACTTTATCGGACAATGATTTAGGAAGAGTTTCCTTAAGCCACTCTCTGACTTCATTTCGGAAACTTTGTTCTTCTTTGGTATATTCAAAGTTCATTTTTTATAACCATTTAGTTTAATATTTTTTTATAGTATAAATACTATATATAAAAAAAATATGAATATAAACAAAATGAAAGATTTTAATGGAAATAAATAAAGTCAAAGAAAAAATGACAGATTTATTATCTGATGTTTTTGACGGAGCTACTATTATGGTTGGAGGTTTTGGGGAAGCTGGGAGCCCGATTGAGTTATTACACGGATTAATAGATCATGGTGCAAAAAATTTAACGATTATAGCAAACAATGCTGGTAATGGTAACATTGGTCTCGGTGCTTTAATAGGTCAAAAACAAGTAAAAAAAGTTATTTGTTCTTTTCCTAGATCACCAAAAGGTATCACCTTCGCAGAACAATATAATAAACGTGAAATTGAGTTGGAGGTTGTTCCTCAAGGCACATTAGCTGAGAGAATTAGAGCTGCAGGGGCAGGTATCCCTGGGTTTTATACGGCTACTGCGGTAGGTACTCCACTAGCAGAAGGAAAGGAAGAAAAAATTTTTAATGATAAAAAATATATTCTAGAAGAGGCTTTACATGCTGATTTTGCATTAATCAAGGCTGAAGTATCTGATAGATACGGGAATTTAGTTTATAATAAAACGGCTAGGAATTTTAACCCTATTATGAGTATGGCAGCTAAAAATACTTTAGTGCAAGTGAAGGAAATTGTGCAACCTAATTTTATTAACCCTGAACACGTTGTTACCCCTGGTATTTTTGTTCAGAAAGTAATTGAAATTAAGGAACCTATGATTGAAACAATTGCGATTGAAGAAGGGTTAACATATCCATGATTAATATTAATTCTAATAATATTTTAAAAGGTTGGGATAGAAATACTATTGCAGAAAAAATAGCAAATGATCTACCGCATGGTGCATATGTTAATTTAGGAATTGGTATGCCTGAACTTGTTTCTCAGTATATTAAAGACGATCGTGAAATAATTTATCACTCAGAAAATGGGCTCTTAGGAATGGGACCATCCCCTAATGAAAATGAAATTGATTATGATTTGATCAATGCTGGAAAAAAACCAGTCACAATTCTTCCGGGAGGAAGTTTTTGTCATCATGCTGACAGTTTTTCTATGATTAGAGGAGGACACATAGATTACTGTGTCTTAGGAGCAATGGAAATTTCTGTTAAAGGTGATTTAGCAAATTGGTCTACTGGTAAAGGTATACCTGCAGTTGGAGGGGCAATGGATTTAGTTGCGGGTGCAAAAAACGTTTTTGTTATGACACAACACCTTACCAAGGAGGGAAAGTCAAAATTAGTAAAAGAGTGTTCACTACCTCTTACAGGAGCAAATGTTGTTTCTAGAGTTTATTCAGACTATGCGGTGATGGAAATAACAGACACAGGTTTTAAAGTACTTCAACTAAATACTAATATATCATTAGATTATTTGAGGTCAGTGACTGAAGGTAAAGTTTATGAATGAAAAGTTTTTAATTTTCATTATTAATCAAAATAAACAACTTGGTCACTCTTGAGATAATCAAGTGCCTTTTGTGATATTTTCAGACCTTCACTAACCTGTTTATCCATAGCGCTTTCAACTTCGATAATTCTATCTAATTTCCTTAATACCTCATCAATTTTATCAAATGGAACAACTGTAACACCATCACTGTCAGCGACTATGATATCACCACTACTTACTGTAGTCCCACCAATATTTATAGGAAAACCAATTTTGGCAGGTCCACTATTAAAAGGTGAATTTGGATTTAAACCTGTACAAAAGCAGTCTAATCCTGTCTCAATTATACCATCTAAATCTCTCATAGGACCATCAGTAACTAGACCTACGCCACCATTGTTTTTTATCATGCCCGCAATTCTATCTCCAACTGCTGCTGTTCCTTGAAATCCACTTACACCATTTACAACTATGTCACCTGGTTGCATTTCGCTTAGTGCAATAGCCATCCCTAGAACATCAGCGGCTCCAGAAAAGACTGTTAAAGCAGGACCAACAATTTGTTTAACTTTTTTTCCGGGGATAGATAGAGGTTTAATTGAAGGATCAAGTGCAGCATAACCATTTAGAGCATCACATATAAACCCTGTGGGAATGTTCTTAAAGCCATCAATTTGTTCTTGTGATGGTTTTTTCCTACTAGATTTTTTTTTGATTTGTATTAGTGGAGGATTTTCAATCATTTTTAAAACTCACTTAACTTTATATTTTAATTATTAATAATTTAATAATAACATGTTAAGTATAAAAATATAACAAGTTAATGGAGTAAAAATTTGTCGAGCCTAGTTGATAAATTCCCAAGGGTAGTTGATATGGTAAATCTGGCCAAAAGAAGAATGCCCCACTTTGCATCAGAATATTTATTTGCAGGCACTGGATATGATGAGGCATTAGATAATAATAGAAAGGCTTTTAAACAAATTTACTTAGTCCCTAAATATTTGAAGGGTACTGTTAATCCGAATTTAAAAACAAAATTATTTGGCAATGAATATGATAGTCCTTTTGGAGTTGCTCCAGTTGGTATGACAAGTTTGATGTGGCCAGGTGCTGAGATTGCATTAGCAAAAATGTCATTAAAAAATAATATTCCATATTCTTTATCAACTGTTGCTTGTGCGTCTGTAGAGGAGGTGGGAAAACATTTAGATGGTCATGGATGGTTTCAACTTTATCCCCCGGCAGATAAAGCTATAAGAAATGATTTATTAAAAAGAGCTAAAAACTCAGGCTTTAAAACTTTGATCATTACTGCAGATATTCCTGCTTCAAGTAGAAGAGAGAGATTAAGGATGGCTGGGGTGTCTGTGCCACCAAAAAATAATTTAAGAACATTTTTCCAAGCAGCAATATGTCCATCTTGGTCATTAGGAACTCTAATAAACGGAATACCTGCTTTTGGAACAATGGACCAATATAGTGATGGCACCTGGCATGGAAATGCAAAATCTAAAGCTGGTTTTGCTGGTAGCCAGATGCAACGTTATTTAGATTGGAATTATTTGCAAGAAGTAAGAGATATATGGAAAGGTCCTATAATTCTCAAGGGTTTAATGCATGTAGATGATGCAGTAAAAGCAACTTCCTATGTAGATGCTATATACTTATCCAACCATGGTGGTCGTCAAATAGATATAGCGCCTAGCCCATTACAAATATTACCTTTAGTTAGGAAAAAAGTTGGTTCAAAGTTTCCAATTATAATCGACTCAGGCTTTTATTCAGGTCAAGACATAAGTAAAGGACTGATGCTTGGAGCTGATTTTGTTATGACTGGAAGACCTTTTATTATTGGTTTAGCTGCTTTAGGTAAAAAAGGTGCAAATCATGTCCATGATATTTTAAAAGATGAATTATCAAACATCATGGAACAAATATGTACTAAAGACATTAAAGAATTAAAATCTGAAAACGTGATGTTGGGTAATGATTTTAATATCCAAAACTTTTCTTAATAACTATAAAGAACTAAATCTTTTTCCAGGCAAAACCATTTCGGAACCAGTTTTAATATGAAGTAATACAGGTAAATCGTTTTCATTTGCCCATTCCGTTGCTTGTACAAAAGTTTGATAAAAATCTTCTGTATTTTCAACTCTGTATCCTTTACCACCCATTGCAGTAGCCAAATCTGCAAAGTTTGGATTTACTAGTCCAGTATGTTTGTATTTACCTTTGTAGTTTTTATGTTGGTGCATTCTTATTGTGCCGTACATTTCATTATCAATAACGAAAATAATTACTCCTGCGTTATACTGAACAGCGGTGGCCAGCTCGTTTTCTGTCATTTGAAAGCAGCCATCGCCAGCCAATGCAATGACCATTTGATCAGGAAACCGAAGCTTTGCGGCTATAGCAGCTGGTAGGCCGTAACCCATAGAACCAGAAATTGGTGCTAATTGTGTTTTTACTTTTGAAAATCTGAATAATCTATGTCCCCAGACAGCATAGTTTCCTGCACCATTAGTAATAATGGTATCAGGTTCTAATTTTTCTCTTAATGTCCTGAATGCTGATGTTAAATCAACTCCTGAGTTTGGAGCTTCTAGTGGCATGTCTCCCCAATTAATGTAATCATCATGAGCTTCCAGCGTATCAGATGCAATGCTTTCTAATGGTTTTGTATTTAAACCCTTCAATGCGTTATTAAGAACATTTACAAATTCTATTGGGTTAGCGGTAATACCTAGATGAGGGTTATAAATCCTACCAATTTCTTCTGGCCCTGGATGTATGTGAACTATTTTTTTGTTGTGATCTGGAATGCCAAATAAAGAAAAACCTTGGGAAGGATTTTCACTTAACCTTGCCCCAAGCAGAACAATATAATCACTATCATTTATTCGATTAACTATTTTTGGGTTAACACCTAAACCAAGATCACCGCCATAGTTTTTATGAAAATTATTGAAAAAACTTTGTCTTCTATGTGAAGTTAATATTGTCAAACCTAACATTTCTGAAATAGAGATAAGATCTTTTTCTGCCTCATCTGACCATACAGATCCGCCCAGTACCAATATAGGTTTTTTGGCTTCTTTAATTTCTTGTATGAATTGAGCTAGATCTTTAGTTGACGGTGCAGAAACAGTTTGTTGTATATAGCCAGTAGGTTTTTTATCAGTCTTTTCAGTTAACATGTTCTCAGGTAATGCTATTACCACAGGGCCTGGTCTGCCTGACATCGCTGTATGATATGCACGAGATACTATTTCGGGTAATCTATCAGCTTGTTGTACTTCAACAACTAACTTAGCCATTCCTCCAAAAAACTGTTGATAGTCAACTTCTTGAAATGCATCTCTTCCATACATCTCTCTACCGATTTGCCCAACGAAAAGTATCATTGGCGTGCTATCTTGTTGTGCGATATGAACCCCAGCAGCAGCATTTGTTGCTCCAGGCCCTCTAGTTACGAATGCAATTCCTGGTCTGCCTGTAAGCTTTCCATCAGCTTCTGCCATAATAGCAGCTGCACCTTCATGCTTACATAAAATTGTATCGATAGATGTTTCTTGAAGTCCATTCATTACAGAGAGATAACTTTCTCCTGGCACACAATAAACTCTCTCAACTTTTTGATTTTCTAAAAACTCTACTAATAGTGTTCCAGCTTCTCTCATTTTTATCCCTTGAATTTATTTATGTAAGGTGAATTTTGGGGTAACATATCTTTGCTAATTGGTAAAATCAATTCGTGAAGTAAATGTGAAGATAAAGTTTTACCATGTCTATCGAGTCTTAAAGAACTATTAACTCCCCCACCAAGCGCATTATGAATGACAAAATTTAAAGCGTTAAGATTTGGCAACTCATATCTATCAACTTTTGTAGCGCCTAGATGTTTAAAAATTTCTAAAATTCTTTCTTGAGTGGCAACTTTATCAATTATACTCCAGCACTTCTGCTCATAAGCAATGAGAGAAATATTAGAAACATCTCCTTTGTCTCCAGCTCTAGCGTGGGCAATCGCATGAATAGGTAGGTCTATGTAATTCATAAATTCCTCTAGTTTTTTATAAAACTTTAACCCTTACATTGGGGTTAACAATATCTCTATCTACTAAAATTGAAGCGGTTGATGATTGAGGAGTAACATATCCTCTGCCACCGCCACCAGCAGATGGACCACAACAATACAATGACATAACTTCGTCTACCAATTGTTGTGCTTGGTGTTTAAGAGGGTAAATACCAGAAGTTCTTACTCTGTAGTCTCCATTTTCTGGAAGATTGTATGATGTTTCCTCATCAAAAGAAAAGTGGACTGATCCAGCGCCAATGATGTCGACTCTTAAATTTCCTTGGAGACCTAATGTTTCAATTCTTTTACTAATTACTTCTCCTGCAAGTTTTGCCCTTGCAAGAGCATTAGGGCCAGCATAACTCATCTCTGCTTCTCCCATATAACCATTGTCACAACATATGGTAGCTTTTAGTTTTTTAGGGGGTTTTTTTCCTTTGCCACCTTTAACTATAACTCTGTTTGGACCATCATCCTCAAGTTCTAAACCTGTCATATCAGCTGTTACGTCTGGTACTAAATAATTTGAAGGATCATGAGTTTCATAAAGAAGTTGTTCTGTTACAGTAGCTTTGCTAACTAGACCACCCGTGTTTAACGGTTTAGTTATTACAAATGTTCCATCTTCACTAAATTCAACTATAGGAAATCCAACATTTGCAAGATCAGGTACGTCTTTGAAACCTGGATCAGCAAAGTAGGATCCGGTTACTTGAGCACCGCATTCTAGAAGATGACCGCATATGGTTCCAGTACCCAATAAATCTAAATCATTTGTTCCCCACTTAAATTCATGCATTAGAGGCCCAAGTGCTAAGGCGCTATCAACTGTCCTCCCAACTATTACTATGTCAACATTTTTTGCTAATGCTTCCGCAATTGGCTTTGCACCTAAATAAACGTTTGCAGCAGTTATATTATTATTGGAAAAATCAAGACCTTCCATAGTAGGGCTAGCCAAAATTTCTTTATGTGACATGTATTCTAATAAGTCATCTCCAACAACAACACCTATTTTTGGTGTTCTGGTTTTAAGCTCTTTTGAAATCTCTAATATTCTCTTTGCGGCTCCTATAGGATTTGCGGCTCCAATATTTGAAATAATTTTTATATTATGTTCAAGACATTCGTCTAAAATGGGATTTATATAAAAATCTAAAAATGGAGAATAACCCTCTTCAGGATTTTTTAGTCTGTATTGTTGAGCAATAGCGAGGGTGCGTTCAGCTAGCACCTCAAACATTAAATACTTTGGTGAATCAATGTCTTTTAATTGTTTTACAATTGGAATAGAAGCATCAAATCTGTCTCCTGAAAAACCAGCTCCACAACCTATATATACTTTTTTTTGTTTCATTGAATTGGATGAATTATGTTTATTTAATTGATAATCTTTTTTAAGGTAATAGTATATTTATAACTTATCAAATATTAAATTATCCAATCTTATTTAAATTAAAGAGGAACGTTAAATGTCAAAAATTGCAATAGTAACAGGTGCAGGTACTGGGGTAGGTAGAAGAGTTTCGGAAGTCTTATCTAGAGAGGGTATTATTGTTTATTTAATAGGTAGAAGAAAAGACAAATTAGTTGAAACTCAGAATATTTGCTCAGGTAATACAGAGGTTTTACAATGTGATGTTAGTGATCCTCTAGCAGTTGAGAAAGCTTTCAAGGTCGTAGAAGAAAACCACGGAAGGCTAGATGTGTTATTTAATAATGCAGGCATAGGCGTTCCAGCTCAATCTATAGATGAGATGCCATTTGAAAATTGGAAAAGTGTTGTAGATATTAATTTAAATGGAATGTTTTTATGCGCTAAATACGCTTTTGCATTGATGCGTAAACAAAGCCCACAGGGTGGTAGGATAATAAATAATGGAAGTGTATCATCAGTTACTCCAAGGCCTGGCTCTATACCTTACACAGCCACTAAACACGCAGTTACCGGTATGACAAAGACGATATCATTAGATGGCAGGAAATATGATATTGCATGCAGTCAAATTGATATTGGTAATGCAGAAACTCCAATGACTGAAAGGATGAAAGAGGGTGTCCCTCAAGCAACTGGCAAAGTAGATGTTGAACCAGTAATTGACTCCATTCATATTGCAGACGCAGTTTTGTATATGGCAAATTTGCCTGTAAATGTTAATGTTTTAAATATGACAGTAATGGCTAACAAAATGCCATTTGTTGGTAGAGGTTAGCTTTTCATAAGATGTTTTTTAACAGCTGGAAAATATGAATCTTTGTCTCCGTTTTGAATAGATATTTTAAACAATTTCTCAGTTGTAAGCGCTCCTGGTAATTTTAGATTTAAATTTCTCCCCAGTTCTATGGCGTAGGATAGATCTTTAAGAGCGTACTCAGATGAAAAAGCTTGGGTTGGAAAATTATCTTGCGAAATACTTTTTAATCCGTGGTTTCTTAGGGCAAAACTGTCTCCAGAACATTTAGTGATATTATTAAATAAACTCTCAACATTCATACCATAATTTTCTGCGATATTAGCAGCTTCACTTAGTGCTACTACTGTTTCAAAAAGTATCATATTATTTAGTATTTTAGTTAATTGTCCTGAACCTGCTTTTCCGCAAAACATAATATCCTGACCCATATATTCTAGGACTGGTAATATTTTTTGAAATACTTCTTTTTCTGAACCTACCATTATTGCTAAGGTCCCATCTACAGCAGCTTGCCTAGTTCTAGCTATTGGTGCATCAGCAAAATAAGCCTTTCTATTTTTAGCTTCTTTTTCTAACTCAACCATTAAATCAGGTTGTGATGTTGACATATCAATAATGAATTGCCCTTTTTTTATATTTTGAATCATATTTTGCTTGGTAAAGTATAGTTCCTTTACAAAACTACCACCAGGTAAACAGGTGATAACCAGGTCGGATTTTTTAAATATTTCTTCAATATTTCTAGTTATTTTAGCACCATGATTTTCTAATGTTTTTTCTTTTTCTGGATTTAAATCATTAATCAATATATCCCATTGATTATTTTTAAGGAGGTTTTTACACATAGAACCTCCCATTACACCTAAACCAATAAAACCAATAATATTAATTTCAGTTTCTTTCATTTTTCATCCACATTAAATAAAATTAGGTTAATTTTTTTTTAAACTGTAATATATTTAGATCTAATTGTAATTGGTTTTAAAATTTTTAAGTATAAGGTAATTATTGTGCATTATGATACGTTAAAAAACGAACACGGTCTTCCCCACGATCCGTTTAAAGCAATTGTTGCTCCACGCCCAATCGGTTGGATTGGAAGTAAATCACTATCAGGCATCTATAATTTAGCCCCATATAGTTATTTTAATGCTATAGCTGATCGTCCACATTTTGTAATGTTTTCTTCAGTTGATATTAAAGATTCTGTAAAAAATATAGAAGATACTGGTGAATTTACTGTTTCGTTAGCAACTGAAAATTTATTTGACAATATGAATGGAAGTTCTGTTCCTGCAGGTGCAGATATTGATGAATTCGAGTTGGCTGGTTTAAAACCACAAATAGGTAAATTTGTCTCAGCCCCTTTTGTGTCTGAAGCTGCTGCCGCTCTAGAATGTAAACATTGGAAAACAATTGATCTTCCTAATGTCAACAGAGACAAAGGGACTGGTAGTTATGTTGTTTTTGGCCAAGTTGTTGGCATATATATCAATGACGATTTCATAAAAGATGGTTTATTTAATGCCAGTGCTGCAAGGCCATTAGTAAGGTTGGGCTATATGGATTATGGTGTAGTCGGCTCTGAAAACACTTTTTCAAAAAATAGGCCTAAATTAGATAAAGACGGAAAATTAGAAGCAGTGAAAGAGTGGGATGGAATTTATAGATAATAAATTAATTAATGATTTTTCTAAAAATGGTGTTGTTCTTTGTAAAGGTATTTTTAAAGAATGGTTAGATAAACTTAGAATTGGTGTGGATAATTTAATTAAAAATCCTAGCGAAAGAGAGAGATCATATACGCCTGATGATGGGACAGCTCCTTTTTTCCAAGATTTAGTGAATTGGAATAGGATACCTGAGTTCAAAGATTTCATTTTTAAATCTAATATTGGTTTTTATGCAGCTAAGTTAATGAACTCTAGGAAATCTATTTTTTTTCATGATCATGTTTTAGTTAAAGAGCCTGGCTCTTCAATAGTAACACCATGGCATCAAGACAAACCCTATTACTGTGTTGATGGAGAGAAATCTGTCAGTTTTTGGATAGCTCTAGATGATATTTCAAAAGAAGGTTGTCTTGAATGTATAGCAGGCTCACATTTGTCAAATATTTTACATAAACCAAAAAGATTTAACGGAAAAGATTTATATGAAAATGATAATTCTTTAGAGGTTCCAGATATAGACTCTAACAGAGCAAAATATAAAATAATGAGTTGGGATATTAAGGCTGGGGATGCTATTGCGTTTGACTTCAGAACACTTCATGGTGCTTCCAAAAATGTTGATAGGATTAGTAGAAGAAGAGTTTTCTCTGCAAGGATTGTAGGAGATGATGCTTTTTTTGTTGATAGACAAGGTAAGGGTTCACCACCTTTTGAGAACGTAAAACTCCAAACAGGTGATAAACTAATAGGTGAAGAGTTTCCTGTAATTTATCCACTATAAATTTTTTTACAGTGATACTTGTTATCATTATGCATTATAGCTTGGTTTAGCTGAATAGCTCCTTCCACAATTCTTAATGAAGGTCTACTAAAGTATGAATTTGAATCAAATGCATAAATTTGCTCTTTTTTTATTGCATCTAAATGGTTTATAGTGTCGTCATTATATATATTTTGTGCAAAAGTTTTATTTTCTTCTAAATTATAACCACAACAAATCAATCCTATATAATCTGGATTTAAGTAACTAATTTCTTCAGACAATATTTCTCTAGATTTTTCTCCTTTTTTTCCAACAGACGATAAAAATCCTGACATTTCTATTTGTTCAGGGATCCAGTGTCCTGGAGTAAAGTAAGGTTCGATCCATT
>OZSS01000395.1_pt1 | contig 20648 bp, 27 predicted proteins | sample 1779911 | NCBI WGS metagenome assembly OZSS01 (sample SAMEA2603589, study PRJEB24840) | metagenome | biome: Water; feature: Photic zone; material: Seawater sample | place: Mediterranean Sea | collected 2013-11-12 | depth 10 m | reverse complement strand
ATCTTTTCGCCACTTTCATTTTTCCAATCATATAAATAGGGATCTGCATAAAAAGTAATATTAAAAAAATTATCAGGAATTAATTTTTCATCTACAACTAAATAATTTAAACAATTAAGAAACTTTCTATAGTTATCCAGTCCTCCAGATCTTAGTAATCTAGAAATATTTAATGCAATATTTTTATCTATACTACTTATTTCACATAAGGAAATTTCCTGATCAATGGTACCTGATAGGATTACTAACTTCCTTTTTTTATTAACTGCTTGCCAATTTAAAAGTTGTTCAATTCCATAGTTCCATGTACCTTTATCTCCAAATATTCTAAGTACGACTACTTTTGCATAATTTATTGTTTTTAATAAATAATTATCTATTTGAGCAGAGGAATTTAAATTAGAAATTTCTAAAGCTCTTATATTATTTTTTAATGAAGCAAATTCTTTTTCTAACAATAAGTTTGATATAAGATTTAAATCAGCCTTGACACTTGTTATAAAAATAAAATCTGCAGCTGGTTGCTCAATTAAATCATCCTTATTCTTTTCATTTCCTGCTATATTTAATATCCTGTGCATTTTTATATATAAATAAGGTTTAGAATACGTAAGTAGGATAAAACAAGTTTACCTTAATTAAATAAATTAAATATGCATGAATTTCTTCCATACGCCTGGTTCGAAGGTAAATGTATTCCATTTAAAGAAGCAAAAATATCAATAGCTACTCATGCATTACATTACGGTACTGCTGCATTTGGAGGAATGCGAGCGATACCTAACCCAACAAACAAAGAAGAATTCCTTTTGTTTAGAACTGATAAACATATAAAAAGATTATCTCAAAGTGCAAAATTACTCTTAACTGAAATTTCTGAAGAATATATTTTTAAAGCCTTAGAAGAAGTTATAAAAAGAAACAAGCCAGAAAAACCTATTTATATAAGACCATTTGTATATACAAGCGATTTAGGTATAGCGCCAAGGTTACACAATATTGAAACAAATTTCTTTATTTATTGTATTGAACTAGGAGATTATCTATCCCCAGATGGTGTTTCTTGTAGAATGAGTAGTTGGACAAGGCAAGAAGATAGATCTCTCCCCTTAAGAGGGAAAATAAGTGGAGCATATATTACTAGTTCATTAGCCAAAACAGAAGCTAGTTTATCGGGTTTTGATGAAGCCCTGCTATTAAATTCAAGTGGTAAGGTAAGCGAAGCTAGTGGTATGAATTTATTTATTGTAAGGAATGGAGACTTAATCACTCCTGGTGTTGATCAAGATATCCTTGAGGGTATTACTAGAGCTAGTGTAATTGAATTAGCAAAATCATTTGGAATAAATGTAATTGAGAGGCCTGTTGATAAAACAGAATTATTAATAGCAGATGAAGTTTTTCTAACTGGTACAGCAGCAAAAATTACACCAGTTAAAAAAATTGAATCAACTGAATTAAATGTTGAAAGACCAATAATGAATAAATTAAAAAGTAAGCTTATAAAAATAACAGAAGGTCGTTCTCAAGACTATGATAATTGGGTAACAAGAATTTCACTTAAATAAATTATCTTACAGCTAAAAAATGGAATCTTTCAGAACCTATTTAAATAGAGATGAAAAACCATTAATTATTTTTGACGGAGGTACTGGAACATCTTTTCAGAACTTAAATCTTACTGCAGATGACTTTGGAGGAAAAGAATTAGAGGGATGTAATGAAAACCTTGTTTTATCATCGCCAGAGGTTGTTGAGAAGGTTCATGATTCATTTTTAGAAGCAGGTTGTCATGTTATAGAAACTAATACATTTGGAGCCTCATCAATAGTTCTTGATGAATATGATATTGCAGATAAGGCATATGAGATAAATAAAAATGCAGCATTTATAGCAAAAAATGCTGCTGCCAAATACTCATCAGTTGATAAACCAAGGTTTGTAGCAGGTTCAATTGGGCCAACAACTAAATTACCCACCTTAGGACATATAGATTTTGATGAATTAAAGCAATCATATAAAGAACAAATTTATGGTCTTATAGATGGAGGAGTTGATCTTCTTTTGATTGAAACTTGTCAGGATGTTTTACAAATTAAATCTGCCTTATTAGCATCAAAAGAAATTCTTGAAAGTAAAAATATTGATATACCTTTAATGGTATCTATAACAATGGAAACAACAGGTACTATGCTTGTTGGATCTGATATTGCTTCTGCATTAACAATATTAGAGCCATTTAATATAGATATCCTTGGACTTAATTGTGCAACTGGTCCTGAGCAAATGAAGGATCATATTAAATATTTGTCTGAAAATTCTCCCTTCGCTATAAGCTGTATTCCCAATGCAGGTCTTCCTGAAAATATTGGTGGTGTAGCTCACTATAGATTAAAGCCAATAGAATTAAAGATGCAGTTAATGAATTTTATATATGACTTTAATGTTCAATTAATAGGTGGATGTTGTGGGACAACACCTGAACATATAAAATACCTGTCTTCAATAATCGATGAAATTATTGATATTGAAAGGACCTACAACAATGGTAAGAAAAATTCAAGTGCTTTTATTCCATCTGCCTCATCAATATATAACTCTGTGCCATATATACAAGACAATTCAATTTTGATAGTAGGAGAAAGATTAAATGCAAGTGGATCGAAAAAGGTAAGGGAGTTATTAAATAATGACGATTGGGATGGCTTAGTTGCAATTGCAAAGCAACAACAAAAAGAAAATGCTCACGTTCTTGATGTAAATGTTGATTATGTAGGCAGAGACGGAGTGAAAGATATGAAAGAAATAACTTCAAGACTAGTTACCAATATAAATTTACCATTAATGATTGACTCTACAGATGCTGACAAAATGGAAAGTGGATTAAAGTCAGCTGGTGGTAAATGTATTATAAATTCAACCAATTACGAAGATGGCAATGAAAGGTTTGATCAAGTTCTAAATTTAGCCTTAGGGTATGGTTCAGGTCTTGTTGTCGGAACAATTGATGAAGATGGAATGGCAAGGAATTCAGAAAAAAAATATAAGATTGTCAAACGAGCGATTAATAGAACAAGAGAATGTGGTTTGTCAGATTATGAGCTATTTTTTGATCCATTAGCTCTGCCAATATCTACAGGGATAGAAGAAGATAGATTAAACGCTAAAGAAACTATTAGTGCTATATTAAAAATTCGTGAAAATTTCCCAGATATTCATATCATACTTGGGATATCAAACATTAGTTTTGGTCTTTCACCACTATCAAGAATTAATCTAAATTCAATATTTTTAGATGAATGCATTAAAGCAGGATTAGATTCTGCTATCATCGCACCAAATAAAATTTTGCCATTATCAAAAATTTCTGAAGAAACTAAAAAGCTTTGCTTAGATTTGATTTATGATAAAAGAAAATTTGAAGATGATATTTGTATTTATGATCCATTAGTAGAATTAACAAAGGCTTTTCAAGATTTATCTATTCAAGATTTCAAAAAAGCATCTTCAGAAAATAAAAACCTAACTCTTGAAGAAAGTCTGAAAAATCATATTATAGATGGAGAAAAAATAGGATTAGAGGATCAATTAAATAAAGCGTTAAAAAAATATAAACCTCTTGAAATAATTAATACCTTTTTACTAGATGGGATGAAAGTTGTAGGAGATTTATTTGGCTCTGGTCAAATGCAATTGCCATTTGTACTCCAATCCGCTGAAACAATGAAATTTGCTGTTTCAATTTTAGAACCATACATGGAAACTGTAGATGAGAACATATCAAATGGAAAACTCTTAATTGCAACTGTCAAAGGCGATGTACATGATATTGGAAAAAATTTGGTAGATATAATACTTACAAATAATGGTTATGACGTAATAAATCTAGGAATAAAGCAAGATGTTTCAGCAATTATAGATGCACAAAAAAAATACAATGCAGATTGCATCGCTATGAGCGGATTACTTGTTAAATCAACTGCTTTTATGAAAGATAATTTAGAGGCTTTTAACAATGAAAATATTAGTGTACCAGTAATATTAGGAGGCGCAGCCTTAACCCCAAAATTTGTAAACGAGGACTGCAGCAAAATATATAAAGGGAAAATATTGTACGGAAAAGATGCGTTCACTGATCTTAAATTTATGAATGAATATATGGATAATAAGAAAAATGGTAATTGGTCAAATACAGAGGGTTTCATTAACAATGAAGGTATAGATATTAATTTAGCCTCATCAAAATCAAACTCTCAAGCTGTTAAAAAATCTATATCCATAAATACCGAGACTTCCAAATTAAATTTAAAAGAAAATTTTATAAGATCTAAATTTATAAATGAAGAAGATCCAATTCAAGCCCCTTTCTTGGGAACGAAAGTCTTGAACGATGTTGATATAGATTTAAATAAGTTAATATTTTATTTAGATACAAAAGCTTTATTTAGCGGGCAATGGCAAATAAAAAAAGGAAAAAACCAAAGCGTAGATGAATACAATAATTATTTGGATTCATATGCTAAACCATTGTTAGATAAATGGTTAGAGATAATTATAGAGAAAAAACTTATATCACCTAAAGCAGTTTATGGATATTTCAGATGCGGGAGAAAAGATAATAGTATTTTCTTATTTAATGAGAAATCATTAAATAAAATTTCCCAATTTAATTTTCCACGACAAAAATCTGGGAATAATTTATGCATAGCTGATTTTTATTGTGATTTGAAAAATGATAAACCGATAGATATATTTCCTATGCAGGCAGTAACCATGGGCGATATTGCTAGCGAATATTCTCAAAAATTATTTAAAGAAGATAAATATAGCGATTATTTGTTATTCCATGGACTTACAGTGCAATTAGCAGAAGCTCTAGCTGAGTATGTCCATGCATTAATTCGTATTGAATGTGGTTTTAGGTCTGAAGAACCAGACAAAAATAGAGAAATACTAGCTCAAAAATATAGAGGAGCTAGATATTCTTTTGGTTATCCTGCATGTCCAAAAGTATCTGATTCAAACATACAATTATCATTGTTGGATGCCAAAAGAATAAACTTGACCATGGATGAATCTGAACAACTTCATCCAGAACAAAGTACTACAGCTATCATTTCACTACACTCAAAAGCTAAATATTTCAGCGCTTAAGCTAAATTTTTAGTTATTTTCTAAATATTCAATAATTTCTTCCTGTAGTTCTTCCATCGTTTCATTATCACCCAGATCAAGTCCCTCTCCCGCGGCATCCTGTGTTAACTCAAGATAATATGAAGCACCATCACTAGATAAAAATTCTAATGCGGAAGTTTCATCACTATCTTTAAAAGCTTCATAAAGAGCTTTAAATGCAATGTTTTCAGTAAAGTCCCAATCCATAATGAAAAAAACCTTATTAGAATTATTACCTCCTTACCCCCCATACTCGTCAACCTTTTTTAAAGAAATGTTGGTGTTTTATTATTATTAAAAAAACTATGACCATAAATAATCAAAATCAGTTAAATGTCCTTGGAGAAGAAATTGAGATTTGTAGTTGCGCACCTATGACAGGTTGGTTAAGGGATGGATATTGCAACTATGACAAAAATGATGGAGGGAATCATTCCATATGTTGTGTAATGGATGATAATTTCCTGAAATATAGTAAATCACAAGGTAATGATTTAATAACTCCCATGCCTATTTATTCCTTCCCAGGACTAAAGGATGGTGATCATTGGTGTATTTGTCTTGATAGGTGGAAGCAAGCATTATTAGACGGTCTTGCACCAAAAGTCATATTAGAATCAACGAATATTGTAGTCTTAGAATCAGTACCTCTGGAAAAATTGAAAGAATATCAATTTAATAAAAAGTAATTACAAGTTTATTTTTTTTTTTAAAATGATAATGATAAATTTTTTTAAATGAGTTTAGAAATATATTGGAAAAAAGCACTAAAACAAACTCAATTATCAATTGATGATGAATCATTATATCCTCTCAAAACTGATATTATTACAAGAGATTTATATGAAAAAGACGACTTCATAATTAGGAAACTCGATACTTCAAAATTTAATAAAAAAAAAATTTATGGTCCTAAGCAAAATCCATTTTGTCCTTGGGAAAAGATACTAGAAATTGATAAAATTGGTGATAATCATCAATTAATATTAAATAAGTACCCTGTACAAAAAGGTCATATTTTACTTATTACAAATGAATGGAAACCTCAAAATGGATGGTTAGATATTAAAGATTGGAGAGCGATCCAACAAGTTAATAAAGATACTAGTGGATTATGGTTTTTCAATAGTTCTCCAATTGCCGGAGCGAGTCAACCTCACAGGCATTTTCAACTTCTGCGTAGATCTAAAGGTGAGATATCATGCCCTAGAGAAAAGTGGTTTTTAGAGATGAACTCATATCAAGATATAGATAGTAAGCTTAAAAAAAATATTGTTGTATCCAAATTTAATTTTTTAGAAAATCCATCATGTCTTTTTGAATTTTACTTGGAATTATGCATGAAATTAGGACTTGGGAACCCTATTAGTGATAAGAAACCGATATATCCATACAATATTTTAATAACTAATAAATGGATCGCTATTATAAAAAGAAAAAATGATCATATCCATGGTTTCAGTATTAACGGTTTAGGATTTGCAGGATACTTATTAGTAACTGAAAATTCAAATATTAATTATTTAAAGAAATTAGGCCCTGAAAAACTTCTAGAAAATTTTGTTTGAATACTAGTTAGTTACTTCAACTTCCTTGTCCCTACTTATTTGGCTTTCTAGAACTTCTATAGATGCTGTTACTGAGGCAATTTTACGTTCAAGTGAATCCTTAATATAATTGAGCATTTCTAATTTCTTATGTTGATAAAAACTCTTTTTTTCTTTAGATGAATAGAAATAACAATTAAACATTTTTTTTGTTTTATTATAAAAAGACACTTAATTAACTTGTGACATAAAAATAAATTGGTTTTAATTTAAAAACAATATTTCGTATGGACTTTCAATTTTTTTTGAATAAAATTAAATAAATTCCATACTATTCAAGAAAATATTATTGAATATTCCTGAAAATTCAAATACAAAAAGAATTTCAATTGATTTACCTGAGGAACTAATTTCCAGGTTTGATCAATTACGAAAAGAATGGGGTTTTAGAGCAAGAGGACCTGTAATAGAAAAGATACTTAAAGAACTTCTTCAAGAAGATGATTTACTACCTAAGAACCAACAGCAAGAAATAGACTTTAACGAGAATAATAATAAAGAAAATTTAAATATTGATGAAGATACTGCATTGGTATTAATTAAATCAGACGTAAAAAAAGAAGTTAATGAGATATCTTTGAAAAAAAGATTTACAAATAACAGTCAATCTAAAGAAAAAGCCAACTTAAACATAAGCCTTCCCAATTTTGTTGAAAAAAAAGTAAGGAATCTAAGAAGAAGTATTAATAGTGAAAAATTAAAGGACAATATTAATGATATTCAAATTAATACAATTAAAGAAACTGAATTAATAAAATGTCGAATTGAGTTAATTAGTCATTGGAAAACCTTATATGGATCAGTTCCTAATGATCATGTAGTAGAAGCTTCGATGGATTGGTTTGAAAGGGATATATGGCCAAATCTTGATGGAACTGAAAATCTACCCTTTACGTGGAGTGCAGCCAATAAATTAATGTCAGAATTATGCCCATTCTGGATAAAGAAAAATCCATCCCTTGAAATTGTTTTATTAATGATTGGCGTTTTAGAAGACCCTTTTGCTACATCAGACCTAATAAATAGAATACCAACACTTATGAGAAGGTTTATAAGTAGATTTAAGCGAAATAATAGATCAAATTCATTTGAAACTTTGGACTCAACAATGACAGTACATGGAGCACTTAAATTATTGAATTTATCAACATCCGCAGGATCCGCTCATACGTTCCGTAAAATTAGGGAGGCCTATAAATCAATAGCCTTAGAGACGCATCCAGATGCTGGAGGATCAACAGATCAAATGAGAAAATTAAATGAAGCGTATCAATTACTAAAAAATCTATATAGAAAATAGTATACTAATTCTCATATAAGACTAAATTTAAATCTATTTAATAGTCTCATATAAGATAGCCGCTAATTTGAAAATTTCTAATTTTTGTCAATTTTTATTATTTAAATATTTGGAAACAATAATTATGTATAAATGAAATATAAATAGAATATACTTCTAAAGAATAAAAATTAGTTGTATAGTACTTCTTATATAAGACTTATTATAAGTCTATTATATAGTCTCAAATAAGATATATAAGATAAATTAATTTATCAATTTGAATGATTCATAGCCAAACTGTTTATTACCTGGGAAAAATTTAAAAATTGAATAATAAATTAACAAATTATGTCCTTTCAATGTCCAAGAAATTAATAACACTTAAAAAGTCTTGATATCAAGGGTTTTTATGTTTTCCTGTACTGCCTTAAAGACAGTACTACTTAGATTGAAGCTTCTCAATGGCAGTTTGCCTATCAATACTAGGGACATCACTTAAACCATTAGCATCAAACCAAGGGGCGCTAGCCCAATCAAAACCTTCGCCAAAAGTATTATCTGGTGCAGTTATATACCAGTGACATGAAGCATCTGGTATGTCAACAGCACATTTTGACCAATCATCTGACCACTGAGGGACTTGAACCCACAGCACTGAGGATAGAAGAAGAGAAAGTAGATTGATCATGGAATTTATCATACAACATTAATTACTTTTATAGGATTATTATTTATCTTATATAAGAATTATCTATAGACTTATTTATAGTCTTATATGAGATTAGCAATACATTTAATTCCTCAATTTAGTGTTAAAACATTTTTCAACATTAGAAATGATATTTGAATGTATTGATGTAATGTCAGAGTCAAGTAATGTTTTATCTTTATCTCTATAAGATAATCTAAATGTATAACTTATATGATCATCTCCAAATTTAGTATCTTCAAAAACATCAAGTAAATTTACTTCCTCTAAGAGATTCTTTCCTGTTTTTCTTATTTGTGATGTTATTTCGCTAATTAAAAATTTCTTACTGAAAACAAAATTTATATCCCTTTCCATTTTCGGAACAATTGGGTATTGCTTATATATTGGAATCCATTTATTTTTTCTTGTACTAGCTCCTAAGAGGTTAGAAACATTTATCTTAAATAAATAAACTTTTTTTAATGACTTCTTTTCTAATATTAGTTTGGGATGTATTTCACCAAAATAACCTGCATCTTTCCCTTCAATAACTAATTTTGCAGTTCTTCCTGGATGAAGAAACTCAATTGAATCATTAGGTTTATCTTCAATTTTCATGTTCAAAGATGATAGAGCCTCCTTTAACTTTCCTCTGGCCTGGAAATAATTAAGATCGTTATCTTTACCCGAATTTATCCATTTTCCAAATTTTTTATTTCCATAAATCGCACCATTCAGAACTTCTTCTTGAATGAACTCAGTTTTCTTTTGAAAAACATTTCCAATTTCAAATATATAACAACTTGCTTGTCCAGCTTTTATATTACGGTTCACTATCTCCAAATGTTCTTTCCAGATATTATCTCTAAGACAGCTTGTTTCTAATAACAAAGGATTAGAAATCTTTATAAGTTTTTCATCATCTTCAGGAACAAGAGAGTAGCTTAGTACCTCGTTAAAACCATTTTCTATAAAACCATTTTTTACTTTTCTCAATGCCAACTGTTCTGATGACAATTTTCCAGGCTTAATTGGATTAGGAAGTTTTAAGTCGAATCTGTCATACCCTATTAATCTTGCTATTTCTTCAATTAAATCTATTTCTCTTATTAAATCATGAGATCTATTTGGAATTACTGCTACATCCCAGCCATATTCTTTATTCTTTAAAGTGCAACCTATGAGTGTTAATTTATCAACTATTTCATTATCAGATAAATTTCTTTTTTCAAATTGATCGTTAATAATTAATGGACCAAGAATTTTATGTATTCGATTTCTTCGTAGTTTAATAAAAATATCCTCATTACTTATTAAATTTGAAGTATTGATGATTGGTGAATTAATAGAAAAATATTCTTCTAAAAGATTAATTGCCCTTGTTACTGCACTTATTGTATTTTTTGATGAAATCCCTTTTTCATACCTGCTGCTAGATTCTGTTCTTATGCCAGCCGCCTTGGAAGATTTTCTTATAGTAACTGGATTAAAAACAGCGCCTTCAAGGTAAATAGATGAGGTAGTATTACTTACAGAAGTCTCTAAACCGCCTATAACCCCTGCAATAGCTACAGGTTTATCACAACAAGTAATAACTGTTATATTGTCATTTAAGTCATATTCTTTACCATCTAAGCAAATAAGGTTTTCGTTTTCCTTGCCTTTTCTTACAGAGAAATCTTCTGGAGAAACTTCCCTACCAATTAAGTTTGACAATTTATCTTTATCAAACGCATGCAAAGGTTGACCTTGTTCTAATAAAATATAATTTGTCAAATCAACTAGAAGATTAATAGATTTTATACCTGATTTTTCTATACGGTCTTTAAGCCAATTTGGCGATAATTTCTCTCCATTTACTCCATCAATGCAGCTTATTGTATAAATGCAATTAGATTCTATAGCCTCTGGACAAAGTTTAATTCCCTTAAGTAAATGAATATTGTATTTATGGTTTAATTCTGGAAAATTTAAGGTGGATTCTAAAAGAGCAGAAATTTCACGGGCTATACCCATAACAGACATTCCATCAGGTCTATTAGCTGTAATGGCTAAATCATATATAAAATCATTTAATTGAAGCAACTCAGACCCTGGAGTGCCCAATTCATGTTTTAGGGCCAAATCTTCATCAATGATCTCTATCCCTTCGCTAGAGTCCTCTAAACCCAGTTCCTGCAGTGAACATATCATTCCTTCACTCATGACACCTCTAATTTCACTTCTTTTAATAGTTAAATCAACTGCATTTAATTTCGCGCCGACAGTAGCAACATAAACATAAATATTTGGTTTAATATTGCGCGCACCACAGATAATTTGTAAATTCTTTGAATTACCAATATCGACTTGGCAAATTGAAAGTTTGTCAGATCCTTCGTGTTTTAAAACAGATAATACCTTTCCTAAAACAACACCATTTACATTTTTTGAACAATCTTCTAATGATTCAACCTCAAATCCACCAATAGATAATTTCTCAGAGAGATCTTCAGGAGTAGAAGTAATTTCTACTAAATTTTTTAACCAATTTTGAGAAACTTTCATATATATTTTTTAATCAATGATGATAAAAGAAATGAGTTTATCTTCAAAAAAGTTTGTTGAAGATGTACAATAGAAAATTATACAATAAAGTATTAATTAAAATGGCCAAAAAAGGGACAAGAGTTGTAGTGACCCTGGAATGTACTGAAGCTAGGACAAGCACAGATCCTAAGAGATCAAATGGTGTCTCAAGATATACTACTGAAAAGAATCGTAGAAATACAACAGAAAGATTAGAACTAAAAAAGTTTAATCCTCATTTAAACAGAATGACAATTCACAAAGAAATTAAGTAATCAAATCAAATTAAATCATGCCTAATTCAATTTTCAAAAAACAATTATCACCTATCAAACCAGGAGATCCTATTGACTATAAGGATGTAGAACTACTAAAAAAATTCATAACTGAGAGGGGCAAAATCCTACCAAGAAGAATGACAGGTTTAACCTCTAAGCAACAAAGAGATCTCACATTAGCTGTTAAGAGAGCCAGAATTGTAGCTCTTTTACCCTTTGTAAATCCTGAAGGATAATTTCATATTGAATATAGTTGGCACTATAATTAATATTTCAAATATTTGAAAGATTTAACTGATTTAAAAACATATATTATTGACTCTGATGATCCACATGAGGTTGATGACGCTATTTCATTAGAAATAAAAGAAGGAAATAAAAAAAATTTATGGATACATATTAGTAATCCATGCAAACTCTTTTTGCATGACTCTAATGTTGATTTAAATGCAAGAAAGAGAAATAGCAGTTTATATTTAATTGATCAATATGTCCCAATGCTTCCTAAAGATATTCTTGAAAAGGCAAATCTAGCTCAAAATAAAGTTTCAGAAACTATTAGTGCAGCGATAGAATTCAATGACGATGGATCAATAAATAAATATGAAATAACTGAAGCAATAATAAAACCAAAATATCAATTAACATATGAAGATGCAAATGAAATATTAGAAATAGAACCCAAAGAAGAAATAGAATTAATTGAGATTAAAAAATTATTAGAAAAAAGTATTAAATTTAGAAAGAAACAAGGTGCAATTATTTTTGAAAGTCCTAATAATAAAATTAAAGTATATGAGGATAAGATTATACTAACTAAATTAGAGAAGACAATATCACAAATTATAATTGCAGAATCAATGATATTAATGGGTTATGTAACCAGTTTATTTATAGATAAATATGATTTAGCGGCTGCATTTAGGATTCAAAAAATAAATTGTAATCCATCTGAAATACTCAATAGATATAATGATAGTGATATTAAATATATAATATTAAAACAATATATGGGAAGAAGTTACATAACTACTAAGCCAGGAATCCATGAATCATTAGGCCTTAAAATGTATTTACAATGCACATCACCACTACGGAGATATCTTGATTTGATTATACAAAGGCAAGTCTATAACAAAATTAATAATTACGATGTTCTTAGTAAAGATTCAGTCTCTAAGATTATTGATTATTCAAAAAATAGACAATCGGAAAATAATAATATATTTAAAAATGATAAATTTAAGTATTTAAAATTATTCTTTAAAAATGAAGAAAAAACTTTTTATAAAATTATATTCGTTAAGTGGATTAATCATAAAAAAAATATTGCTTTAGTTTATTTTCCAGATTATTCACTAGAAATACTTATTACTCTTTTTGTATCAATAGAAATATACAGTAATAAAATATATAAAGTTAAATATATTATAAATGATAGTAATCTTTTAGAGTTTATTTATTAATAAAATAATAAATATAGTAGGTTGTTATTAGTTTAAAAAATATCTGTTAGTATTAATAAAAAAGCTTTATGACTTTTGTCATTACTACACCTTTATACTATGTTAATGATAAACCTCATTTAGGAAGTGTATATACAACAATAATTTGTGACTCAATAGCTAGGTATAAAAGGCTTGCAGGTGAAGAAGTTATTTTCATCACTGGTGTTGATGAACATGGTTTAAAAATACAAAGAACAGCTAATGAAAAGGGTATTGCTCCAAAATCACATTGTGATGAAATCTCAGAAATCTTTAATAATAATTGGAAAGATTGGAATATATCCTTTGACAAATTTATAAGAACAAGCTCAAAAAATCATGAATTTGTTGTTAATGAATTTTATGAAAGAGTAAAAGCATCAGATGATATCTATATGGGAGTTCAAAAAGGTTGGTATTGTGTCGGTTGCGAAGAATTTAAAGATAATCCAGAAAATTCATCAACATACAAGTGTCCAATACATCAAAAAAATCTTGAATGGAAAAATGAAGAGAATCTCTTTTTTAGGCTTTCAAAATATCAAAAAGAAATCGAGAAAATAATCAACGAACCTTCTTTTATAGAGCCAATAGAAAGAAAAAATGAAATTATAAATTTTGTTTCTAGAGGTTTAAAGGATTTTTCAATTTCAAGAACAAATGTTACATGGGGAATTCCAGTCCCTGGTTACGATAACCATACCTTTTATGTGTGGTTTGATGCTTTACTTGGATATGTAAGTGCCATTAGTTCTGATGCGACAGAACATTCATTGGAAAAATCAATTAATGGAGGATGGCCAGCTGATGTTCATTTAATTGGTAAGGATATTCTGAGATTCCATGCTGTATATTGGCCTGCAATGCTCATTTCTGCCAAAATGAAAGTTCCTAAGAAGGTTTTTGGGCACGGATTTCTTACAAGAGAGGGGCAAAAAATGGGTAAAAGCTTAGGAAATGTACTCGACCCTGATTTATTGCTTAAAAAATATGGAAATGATCCTGTAAGGTGGTACCTCATTAAAGACATATCATTAGGAAATGATGGGGATTTTCAAGATAAAAGATTTGTTGACATCATCAATAATGACTTAGCTAATACAATTGGTAATTTATTAAATAGAACATCATCTATGTCTAGAAAATGGTTTGATAATAAAGTGCCAAATAATGAAAAAATTTCAAGTAAAAATAAACTAGAGAATTATGCCAAAATTGCAGTTGAAAACTATATTTATAACTTTGATAACTACAAATTAGATTTAGCAGCTAATGAAGTACTTAATCTAGCAATTAATACAAATTTGTATTTGAATGATAATCAGCCATGGGTGCTAATAAAAGAGAAAGATAATCTACCTCTAGTTAAAGAAATTATTTATAACGTTTTAGAAAGTACCAGAATAATAGGATTATTATTACTACCTTTATTGCCCGAATTATCTATAAAAATTAATGAACAACTTGGCTCTATATACAGAGAGGAAATTTCTTGGAAAAAACAATTAATTTGGGGATTATTAGTTAGCAACTCAAGTCTTCCTAAACCCACTCCGATCATAAATAAACTTGAGTATGAGCAAAAATTATAGATTAATAATTTTCCTTACATTATTTATGCTTGGTTGCGCTCCAAGTGTAATTGATGAAAATAAAGTTATCCAAAAAATAGACAGTTTAGATATGACTATATTCTCTAAAAGTGGAGATAAAATATATTCTATTACCAGTCCAAATTCAAGTTATGACAATATTGAATTAAAATTCGTATTAAAAAAACCTATTATTAATATTCTCAATGGGAAAGAAACTAAATATATTATTAGTTCAGAAGAATCTACATTATCAGACAATAATAAACTCTTGAAATTGAAAGGGAATGTTAAATTAAAAACTTTAAAAAATAATGAGGATATTTTAAATGCTGATAATTTTATTTGGAATATAGAAAATACTAACTATCTATTAGAGGGAAATATAAGATTTGAAAATCAAAATATCATCTTAAATTCAGGAAAAGCCATATTGGGTTCAGATAACATAATTGAATTTTTCAATCCAGTAAAATATATAATTAAAGATGAAAATAACGAAAATAAATATGAAATAAACTCAGAAAATGCTTTCTATAATTTAAGTACTGAATCAGTAAGCTTTGAAGCAAAAAATAAAAGAGTTAAATCAATAATATATTTTTAAATTTTATTTTTTGAGAAAATATTATTAATTTTTTTGGACCAGTTATTAATCCATTTTTCATCAGACTTCGTAAAACACTTAGCACTCCAGCCTCCTATCAATATGAAAGCCTTATTATTTATAGGAACAACTAAAATAGATGGGATTTCAGCGCAAAAATTATAAAATTCATCTCTCCCAGGATAAAATTTAGTGTTTGCCAATGATATTAATTTCATATCTTTAATAGATCTCAGACAAGTTTCCCCAGGTTTAAAATCATTACTTGAAGTGATACCCCTCCTCAATATATTAACGCCATCATTGTGGATTAATATTGCTGCTGCTGCTGTAGAAGTTAATATCGCTTCAGAACCCCATGCAAGTTCATCAATAACTTCATCCGGCATGTTTTTATCGAAGAGAAACATATTTTCTCCTTTTAAAAGAGCTTTCTCACCAGCTATGGGTTGGAATTGTTTAAATAAAAAACCTATCAAAATAATAATTAACGAAGCTATTGCAGCTAACACTTGTGCTCTTTCAAGCTCAGGAGTGATTGTTTCTATTGAAATGAAATTTGCTATCTGAAAAATAAAGAGTATTACACCGACTGATATTAATGATTTCCCATTGAATCCCATATTTTAAATATGTTATTTCTAATTAAATTATTCAAATATTATATTGTTTAGTAGATTTAAAAATACTCAAACATATGGTTTTTAATATATAATTAACCAAAACCTCTCAAAATGAACCTAAACATCAATAAATATATACTTTCCCTTATCTTTACTGGCTTTATTTTTATTATTATCCCTTCGACTACATACGCAAATGAAATTAATACTATAAATAAATATTTTGGTGTTACTCAACAGAAGACTGTTATAAATTACGAAAAAAGTCAGCCCTCATCTATTGACAATCCTGTAGTGGATCCAAATTTTAACACTATGAGATCAAAAGATACTGAGAGTTCAACTGCTACTTATATAGTTGTAGGTTTGTTAATTGCTGCCACGATTATTCCTCTAGCAACATGGTGGTATTTCTCTAAATAATAGAGAATTTATGAATGCCAAGGTTTTAAATATCAGTGAATGTTCATCTCATATAGTTTTAATTACAGGGGGGACAAAGAGTGGGAAAAGTGAATTCGCGGAGCATCTTGCAAAGGGGGTAAAAAAATTATCATATGTTGCCTTATCTGAAAACAATTTGGATGATAAAGAATGGCAAGATAAAATTAATTTACATCGAAAAAGAAGACCAAAAGATTGGAAATTAATAGAAACGACAGATCTATTAAATACATTAAGGAATGAAGAAGGTCCATTATTAATAGATTCTATTGGGGGTTTCGTTATGAAAAGTATTGGCAAGGAACAAAATGAATGGTCAACAAAAATGAATTCACTTATAAGTCTCTTAATGAAAAGAAAAAGCATAACAATTATTGTTGGAGAACAAGTAGGTTGGAGTTTGGTCTCTGAATATAAAATTGGTAATACATATATTGAGAGAATCGGCGAACTTCAAAAGAGAATAACCAAAATATCAAAAGATAATTGGCTGGCCATAAACGGCAGAGCAATCAAAATAGATGAAATAAGTATTGAAATACCTACTTAAAATTGGAAGTCGCTCTTTTTGAACCTAGAATCCCACAAAATACTGGTAATATTGCCAGATCATGTGCTGCATTTAATATACCTTTAAATCTTATAGAGCCCTTGGGTTTTAAACTAGAAGATAAATATTTAAAAAGAGCAGGTTTAGACTATTGGCCTTTAGTTACTGTTAATCAATATGAGAATTTTGAAAAATTTTTAGCGTCAAAATCGACAAAGAGAATAATCTCTTTTAGTAAAAAAAATGGATTATATTTAAAGGATTTTAAATTTAAGCAAGATGATATTTTGCTATTTGGGAGAGAAGATTTAGGATTACCCGATTCTATTATTGATAAAAGCGACTTTTTAATATCAATATTTATGCCTAATATACAGACTGGAAACAATGATCAAAAAGGTGTTAGAAGTCTAAACCTTTCTGTAGCATGCGGAATTGCTATATATGAGGCCCACAAACAAATAAATTTTCAAAATGGTAATTAAGTACAACCAATGCCTTACAATATTCCCATGTCTCGGTAGCTCAGCTGGTTAGAGCGGCGGATTCATAGCCCGCAGGTCGCGTGTTCAAGTCACGCTCGAGACATTTTCAATACTTTTCAATTGAAGAACATAGGTGAAATTTTTATTTAATTAAACTATTAAAGACAATAATGGTTAATTCACTCGGCACAGTCTTAGATCCAAAAAAATCTAAAGCAAAATATCCAGAAGCAAGAGTTATAGTTCTTGATGACAATTTTAATACTTTTCAGCATGTCGCAAATTGTCTTCTAACAATAATCCCATGCATAAGTGAACAAAGGGCATGGGATCTAACCATTAAAGTTGACAAGACAGGATCTGCAGAGGTGTGGAGAGGTAATCTTGAACAAGCAGAGCTATATCATGAGCAACTATTCAGCAAAGGATTAACAATGGCTCCAATTGAGAAAACATAAAATAAGTAAGATTGACAGAAAATTATTGGCTTATAAATTCGAATCGTTCAAGGGTTAAAAGGTTTTCAAAGAATAATCAAAATAAAGATAAATTTTTTGAATATATGTTTATTGACTCTGGAAGAATTCTTGGTGTTTTAGGAAAAGAACCACCTCTTATGACAACCAGAGAAGAACTTAAAGTTGATAAAGCTAGAGATGAATGGAGAAAGTTAATCGCTCAAGGTTGGAGGAGAACCAAACCAGTTTGGGAAGACTATTAGTATCCAATATTGTTACTAGGATTAGTTATATAAATTATGAGATTTAGGACGTAGTTAGCGGGTAAATTTAATGGCTTCAAAAGTAACAAAGCCATTCCTTGAGTCACATTAAATTCTTTATTTTTCATAAAAAAATAAAAGTCTCATTTTAATTATAAAAAGTCTGTCAAATACAAACTAAAAATAATGAAAAAAAGATACATAAGCATTTATTGATTAAGGATTATCAAGATATCTAATATCTAAAACTTATTTTAAAAAATTATAGATTTAGGGTTACTTGTTTTTTTTTAATAAAATAATCCACGTTATAATTTTATAGTCCCTGATATTTATTACTTAATAAATACCCAATGAAATATCTCATCACAAGCAAAAGATCAAGAGCTTTATTTGGTATTGGAATAGTTGCTATAAGTATTGGATTAATATCAAAAAAAGTAATTAACTATCCAACTGGAGGATGTATGAAAGGTACTCAAGAAATAACCTTTAATATCTAGCCATTAATCATCTTACATTTTCCTTAATTTTTAAATCCAGTCAACTTTGATAACTCTTTTAGAGAAAGTACACCTAAAATTAGGTTTCCATTTATTTCCCATGTGGGAAAACCTTTAATTTTTTTATCAATACATAACTGAGTTTGACTGTTTATGCCATCTCTTGCACATTCAACCACATTAAGTTCTCTATAAGCTTGCTTACCAAATAATTCACTTTGATTAAGGCAATTAGGACACCAATATGCTGAATATTTAACTACACCATTATCTTTAAGGTATTTTGCCAACTCGATTGATTCCCTAGTGCTTTCTGAGGTGACTATAAGTTCTCTCTGATTATTTAAGTGGGAACTATTTACAACATTTGAGAAAGGAAGAAAAACTAATAGTGGGATTAATAGGTGTTTCATTTATTTACTACTTTTCCTCCATATTTTCTTACTACCTTATCAAGCAAAATTCGTATATCTTTATTTTTAAGTTTCTCTATTTGCTGAAGATTTTCAAGAAGATCACATATTTGATCCTGTGTATCTTCATTTAATTCACTTACTGCCATTTATATTTAGAGTTTTTATAATCCAATTTTAAATCAAAAGTAAATTTACGTACTTATTGTATTTATATTTTTTTATTGCTATTTTTTTAAAGCGGGCTAAGGTTCATATCTCCACGAGGATTTAGTCCGCTGAATTTTTAAAGATTCAATTTATATTGGATCCTTCTTTAAGATATTAATTAGAAATATTAAAAAATATTTATCTCTGTTTAATGTCTAAATTCCATTGAAAAACATTCTTATATAAACATTAATAGTGTGACACTATTTATTCAATAATGTTGTTATTTCGCTTCATAACTTTCTTAAAATACTTAAACTCAATAAATTCATGCATCATTTTGATATCATCAGATAATACTTTTTTATTAACTGCATATTCGTCCACATTAAGTGAAGAACTATTATTTTCAGAAAATGTTTCGTGATCAGAAGAAAAGTTTATAAAATCCTTATTATTATTTTGATATTGACCATAAGATTCACTTAACACTCCTCGAGACCTTAACGCTTCCTCAACCAATAAACCTGTGACTTTTGATTGACTAAACTCATTAGCTGTGCACAATTTTTCAATAATTTCATGCACTTCTTCACTTGGCAAAAAACCAATTCTTTTCCTCGGAGAGGGCATATTTAAAAAAAATTAGTGTGACACTTGCACATTATAAGTGTTGCACTATATTTGATTTAAGTCAACTAATTTTGCTATGCATATTTTATTATTTCCTGTCGGATTTATTCTTTGGTATCTAGCTTATGAAGCAAAACCTATCATTAATGATGAAGTAACACTTAATTGGGAAGAAAAAAATACAATTAAAAGAAATAAACTTTTAAATATAATCAACGAAAGCTTTTAAAATTTACTGTTAATCGATTTTGACCATTCCTTGTGCTTATTATCTAGATCTGAGATTAACTGTTTTTGATAAGTAAATTTGAGTTGATTTTCGTTAAGTGATTTTTTTATGATAATCATCTCTTTAGAGAAAAAATAAGAAGTGTTAGAACTCCTTATTTTTTTTTGGACTTCCATATATTGAATTTATCTATTTTTTTTATATGACTTAGAAGGTTATAGTCTCAATATTTTTATATTCTTTTTATATTTCCTTTATATGTGTTTTTAGCACGTTTGTAAAAAATATTAGTTTATTAAATAATAAAAGCTATATTTAAAGAAAATATATGTTTTATCATGAATCTAAAGGAGAGAGGGATTACTGTTGGAGATTTACTAATAATAATAATAATAATAATCACTTCTACAATATTAATTAAATCATTTAGCAAGGGTAAGAAAACAACACTTAATTATAGTAATCAAGAGCAAGTTTCTTATAAGGAAAATTACTATCAAAAATTTATTTAAATAGCTTATATAAATTATTTATAAAACTCTTAATTAATTGAATTAACTATTAAATATCTCTTGTAAATTTCAAGAATCAATAATTATCAAACAATGAG
>OZSS01000394.1_pt1 | contig 20671 bp, 20 predicted proteins | sample 1779911 | NCBI WGS metagenome assembly OZSS01 (sample SAMEA2603589, study PRJEB24840) | metagenome | biome: Water; feature: Photic zone; material: Seawater sample | place: Mediterranean Sea | collected 2013-11-12 | depth 10 m | reverse complement strand
GCTTCTTGATCAGCTAGTAGACCATGATACTAACAAGAGAGGTATCGAGGTGGCATCGATTGAGCTTGATGATGAAAAAGCGATGGAAGCTCATAAAACTTTCGTACTGGATAACGTTCCCGATCGAAATGTTTATCTTCCGTCGAGCGAACTTGAGCAGGCTTTTATTGGCACGTACAAAGAACGCGGAGCAACCGGGCATACCTACTACACGATTCGAATGTCCAAACCAGATGATTTTACCAAAGTTGGATATTTTGAAGGGAGAGGGCGAGACAACGATGGATCTTTCAAGATCAAGAATGCTGTGTACAGTTCAAAAACTGGTAAACTCGCATGGGGTGAGCACAGTGTGGAGAGCTCTCTAATCGCTACATGTGAAGTCGAATGTGTGGATGAGGCTTGTATTGAGATGAAAGGATTCTATCGTGCCTCGACAGGTCTTAACGGGAGTCTGAGATTGACACGGAAGCTGGCACGTGATGAGAAAACGAAAAGACAGAAAGCAATGGGCTTCTCGATATCTTCAGAGCAGGAGAAGGAGGAGGAAAGCGAAAAAGTGAAGGAGGAGGAAGTGCAGAAAGGATGGTTTGACTTTTTGTCCTACACACCAGAGGTACAGGATGAGAAGCAGGAGGAAAATGAGTGGGTTCGTGCAGTTGATCAGGAGTCTGGTCAATTCTATTATTGGAATCGTAAGTCTCGTCAAACGACATGGACAAAGCCTGAGGGTGTATCTATAGTAGTAATCGATGAATCTTGATAGATTATTATGTTGTAAAAGAGAGAAGAAAATTCACTTAATCATATATTTTTTATTTTTTTTACTATCTCATACTTCAACGGCAGTGCGAAAAGGCGTTTCAGAGGTGCTGAGATTATTGGTCCTACGTTATTTGAGAAAGTTTGAGAAAGTGAAAACTCGACAATCAAAGTGAGATTCTTTTTTTTTCGTTGAGCTACTCTGAGATTCATCAAGTATTCCGATGCATTAATATTCAAAATCAAGTGTCATTTATTGGATCATACGAAAGAAGTGGATCGAAACGACGTAAACGGTTAACGTCATGATACGATTTCTTCATAAAAATTACAGCAGCATTGTCCAACTCTCGAGACGAAAGAATATTATAATATGGAAACGATTTAAAGGAGGAGGAGGTGCGAGCAGAGGTGGTGGAGGTGGATTTTCAAGTAGCATGGCGAGGACCTCGATTATGTCATCAAGAAACACTTTTCGAGCGATCATACCGGGCGGATATCGTGTCTGCAAAGTATGCAATTTGCTCAATCAAGAATGCTTGGTACCCATTTCTAAAGGTCCGGTAAGTAGTTGTGAAGCGAAAGGTGAAATGTGTGACACAGCTCGAAAACTATCAAGGGATGCTACTGTTTCGAAAATCTTCATTTTTGGATGTGCTTTTTTTGCTGGTTGCATGTATCTTCACTCGAAATCGGATGACAAGGAACAAGGAAATTTGCCTCATAAAAATTAAATATTATTACACCCACCAAACGAATTAATATTCTGAATCAGATACTGCCAATGCCAATCGAAATTCATTCTTGTGAAGAAGTGCATACATTCGATGAACACAAAGTACCCCACCATTATCATCCGCACATCTACCACCTTTACTGAGCGTCGATCGACGTGTCAATGCACGAATGATCACTTCTCTTACATCAGGAGAGACATCCATGATCGTTTCTTCCTTCTCATTATCACTGTCCTCCTCCTCTTCATCATCATCATCGTAACTTTCTTTTCGTCTCGAAATGACCTGACAATACAACCAAAGACTTACGAGTTCATCTCTGTTCAAGATCAACGTGTTCGAATCTTCATTACTCTTTCGTATCAACTCTGTCACGAGTCTCGTACCTGGGTGTGTGTGTGTGTGCGTGTGTGCATCATTTAAGTTTCTCTCAAACAAAACATAAAACACATACACTGAGGAAATCGATGAAACAGAGATGTACCCAACGTAATGTGACTTTCAGCCGTTTTCAAATGATTCAGTGCGAAAGTCCAAAATTCATCCGACACAGCTGTTCTCTTCTTACAAAGTCGTAACTGGATCTCACGTACAGAACGCTTGACGATGGGAAGTTCAGATGCTGGTGTACCTGTGTTCGAGTGTTGGGTGTCAGAGTTTTCATCATGATTGAGTGTTTGCATTCGAACCGTGTCGGTCTATGGCGAAGCCTAGAAAAAAAGTGTGTTACATCGATCTATGGCTAGTATTTCGAGACTATCAAGTCGAGCATATCAATCGAACGATTTCACTATTTCTAACACCACACGTACTGGAATGCTTCAACACATGAGCAGCCGTGTCTATACTTATCAAAGCCAAGACCTTTACAACTTCCTTGAAACTCAAAGACTCGATCCATTGCAATGCACTCTCTGCTTCTCGTTGTGGATCAAACGCGTGACGATTTGTCTTGACAGAATTCTTCCATATCGCTCTCCAAAAGTCTCCTGTCATTGTTTCCCGAAACGCATCGATTTCGTCCTTTCGATTCAAATTCAAAATGTTCAGTTGCCAATTCACAAAATCTTCAAGTGAACATTTCGAATATTTCGAGGAACAACGAAATCGATTCATATTTTCACGTATACAAAGAGTGTGAGGTACCTGTGTTCGAGCGTTGAATTTTTTCTTGCGGTATGAGTGCTCGAACTCCAATCTCGAACACCACACGTACCACAGCTTCAGAGTCTGTCGGAAAATTCAAAATACGTCTCTGTTCCTCCAACGCGTCTGATGTCATGGGAGGAGGCGTTGAGGGTGTTGCATCTGTTGTGAGAATATTCTCTTCGGTATCCTCTGCACTGTAGTAATCTTCCTCTTCGTCGTCGTGATTTTTTCGTCGACTTCGTCTGTATTCAGTTTCAATACAAATATTGATCGATTCAAGTTTTTGATGAAGCAAACTGTAATTGTTATGAACACTCCGTCGTTTCGTATGTCGTCCGGGTCGTCTGGCATAGACTCTTGGAATCAATCGACGTGATTGCCATCTCTCTCTAATTCTCTTGGTTATTCCAGTCCACAACTCAAGAATTACACAAGGTTTCAGACTCGAACCGCTTGCCTCTGCAAAACTCCACGCATCCATAATACGCATTGCCATTAATGACAGAAAGGATCCAGCTGGAGCTGGAAATCGTTCGGTTTCATCATGTCGTGCATCTCGAGATCTTATTTTCGTAAACAGTTCGGTCAATACGGATTGCACGTTTAAGAAAGGTTCCTCCTCTTTCTCCTCTTCTTGTATCATACTACTACTACTACTACTACTAGTCAATCTCACGATACCTCGTACGCAATCAGTAAGAGGTGTACTCACAGTTTGATTCCAATTCGCACGTACAGTCCATGATACGTTCAATGTTTCATTTCCCTTGAGATCCTGTGAGATCAATTTACGCAAATCGCTGTACACGGAATTATCTGCAAATTGATTCTCACGAAATGTTTGAAATCGTGCAGAAACATGAATCGAACGTAAAGGATCGTTGACATCTCCACAGATCGGAACACCATCAAAATCCGCACCCTCCAAAAGTCGCACACCATTGTCAATGTAAGACCATCTTGATGAATCTCCATTCCGTTGAACGGGTCCACGTCGCCATCGTAGATCGGGAATGAGAGGATCGTCTCTCCATCTTGAACGTCTGGAATCGATCATCCACGTGTATCTTACATCCACTGTGGGTTTGAATTTCAGAACGCTACTTCTTCTGACTCGAATTTTGGACTTGAAAAGTTCCATCAAACCGTCCACGTGATCATATTTTCTTGGAATTTTTGTGACCATGTCACAAAGAAACTCGGTGGAGGAAACACCTTGATGTGTTGAGGGTCGACACGTTCCCAAACGTTTTCCCATTGAAGGTTCGTCCACAACAACAAACACGGGAATACATACATCAACATTGTTCAAAGCTAGACATATCGATGACAGAAGTTGTCTCGCTGCGGATTTAGAAATAAATTTATTGGAGTCTCGACGTGACTTCATTTTGCACAACAGAAAATCTCGTACTCCGAACCATCTGTTTTGTTTTTCGTGTGTGTTTGTTTTTCGAGTGTGTGTGTCGTGGATTGTAAAGTCGTACCTTGTGATTTCATGAACTTGAATATTGAAATCACTCTTCTTATCCATCATCCATAGTGCCGCAAGAGAGAGCGATGCCTCATCAATCTCCGGTGGACTGGCTCCTTTCGATCCGTGTAGACTCAAGGAATACGTAGAATCGTCGAAACGAAACGTTTTCGTCGGAGAACCGTTCACGTTATTCGGACACGTCGTGTTGACCAGATTCCAATCATCATCCCTGAAGATTTGCTCAATACTTGCAATCATCTTCTCCCAATCACCACTTTGACTGAAATCGAACCACTCTTCAACATCCTCTGCTGCCTGTTCCATCTTAACAACAAACCAGATTTGGTGATTGGGAGAAGGGAGAAAACGGTGGTGAAAAACGGTTGAAGTAGTCGAAGCCATCGTCGTAAAACACAACACACACACACACACACAGCAGAGGAAAAGTGTTCTGTTTCTCTTGAGCACACGAAACTTATTTTCACAGGGAAATGTTGAATGGTGCTGTTTGAAGTTATGATGATGATGAACGGTGTGTGTGTGTGTGTGTGTGTGAAGACTTATAGACTTATAGTTTATTATACATCTTTATGATTGTGATATACACAGCAGAGAGAGGGAGACATTTCGAATGTTCAACTTCAACTGCTTTGGATTTCTTCCAAAATATTGATCGAGGATGGTGGCTTGTTCTTTACACCCTCCCAAAACTCCACTGTTTGACTGGATTCGGGGACCGTATAGACAAAACCTGAGGGATTGCGCATCTCAAGATGCTTCACGAGTTCGGGTGGAACATCACCTAAAGGAACGACATTAAATTTCTTCTCTTGAATTGAGGGCTGTTTTCTAATTTGCGATCTAAAGTTGTTTCTGTTGAAGCCTGTTTTATCGTTGTTGTGTGTGTGTGTTTGTCGTCGTCTAATGAGAAGCGTAAAACGGATTGTCGAAAAGAATACATACCTGATGAGAATCCAAGAGGATTGAACTCGCTGGCATGTGGATTGAACTTTTTGAATCCATCTTTTGTCCACCCGATCGGTGCTTCTCCGGATTTCTTAAATTGAACGCTTTGAACGTTTTTCCACGATATTTGCGACGCCATCTGGAGACCCCACTGCTGCTTCGTCGGTGGTGCTGTTCCTTGCATTTTGTCTCTCAATCTCTCTCTTTCTCTACACTACCTACTACCTAAATATATTCAATTTCTTCTCCTCTCTTTCTCTCTCTCTCTCTCTCTCTCTCTCACTTATAAAAAAAAGACAGTGCTCGGATTCCGATTTTGGAATTTCGGAAATTCACCTTTTTTAACGTCCCTTCCCTCGGGCATGGATCGGAGTGAATAACGCATAACGCAAGGTTTTCTGGTAAATGGTAAATACAACTACTATTTATTAATATGCAGCAGAGAGAAAAGAAGAAAAGCGATACAAAAGAAATATAAAAATAAAAACGACGGAACAGACGGAAAAAAAAACATTTAATAGATATTATTATTTTTACGAGCACCATAAAAATGGATGCATCTCTAACTTCTCTCTTCTTTTCTCTCTCTCACATCATCAATCTTCATCCTCCTCGACAATATCCAATCGAACGCGGTGCCATGAATTATTAAGGATACCACGAAGATTCCACACAGATTCGGGACTTTCGGGTTGTTGATTGTGGGATGAGTCCGTAGCCTTACAGACGAGTTCGACTTTGGCGTCTCGACTGGGATGTACGGGCACCTCGGCTGTCCAGAGAGTCCAAGCCCAGGCTTTGTCTGTGGGTTGCTCCTTGCCGCGACCCAATTCTGCTGTATGCCAAGTCTCACCACCATCACTGGACACATCAACACGAACAATACCACGTCCACCTCCACTCCAAGCATATCCACTGACCTCAATCGTTTCCTCGGACACGTCCAGTTTGGATCCCGATGCGGGTTGACAAATCGCAGATTGAACGGGAAGTTCCTGCACGGAGGCGTATTTGCTGGGATCAACATTGTTCCAACTGGTCACGTTAGAAGGAAATCCCTTGTACGCAACACCTCGTTGCCACGTACTGTGTGCTTCCTCATCAGACACAACGACACGTTTCACCCATTTCACATTTCTAGCTCCCAACACACCGGGTACGACAGCACGAAGCGGATAGCCATGCTCACGAGGTAGCTCCTCACCGTTCATTTCGTATGCCAAAATAACATCTCCACCCTCACTCAACGCTTTACGCATGGGAATTGACGCGTCGTAGGGCTCGTCAATCGCAACAAAGTGAACGTGCTGAGCACCAAGTTTTGCCAACGCTTTGTCCACACTCTCCTGGTCGTCCTTGTTCAAAAGACACGACTCCACGACGTCACGAACGCGAACACCCACGAACTCACCCGTCGAGATCGTTCCTTGAGCCCACAGCAGGCCTTGAGTAGGGCGTACCTTGTGAAGTTCGCTTCGACGATTTCCCGCACATTGTTGTGTCATCGTCACTTTGTGTGCTGGAAACTTCTCTCGAAGTTGTTTCAGTGTAAAGTCCGTACTTTTCAGACCCTCACCCTCGACGCGTAGTGTGAATTCCTCTGGATTCACGAGTGGTACCGGATGATGATGACGACAGTACCAAAGTGCAGTCGGTGTAATATACTGATCGGGAATCAACGACACGGGAGTCTCACAATTAAATGGTTTCTGTTTACGTACTACAAGAGCGGGATGACGTTTCGGTTCCGCAGCGTACGGATCGGCGGTGTCCAGCTCGTTCGGATCGGGAATATCGTCTTTCGCTAAAGTACCAATCCGCATGGGTGCTAACAATTTCTGCACATTTTCTGTGTAGTGCTGTTGATACAAAAGCCAAAATGGATCGACTTGTCCTCCTGCAGCTAACATGATTCTCTGTGCACCTCCCGGATGAGCCTGTACGAACTCGGTGATATCGTACACGCCGTCTTTAAACGTGACCCATATCCTTGTCTCTGGCGTAGTATGTTTCGAAACTTCCTCACGTGTATATATGGGCAACCTTTCATCTGAAGATGATGTCGCAATAGGTGTCATCTCTGTCGGTACTACAAAACTACTCTGAAATATGTCAGAAACCGAAACGTTTTCGCGTTTCGTCGCTACGTAGCCGGTCAGGCCTCCAGCAGCTACCATCGTCGCTAGACGCACATTTCTCCTAAGAAGATTTCGTGCGAACATTGAAGATCCTCAATTTGGTATCAAAATTGTGGAAAATGAAGAGAATGTTGAACGATGACCTTCTTACAAGCCTTAATAACTCAATGAAAGTCAGCTGAGGGCTGCTCTCTGTTGCTGAAGTGTGAGGAGATTTACGATGATGTGATACATGCCACACACAAGAAGAGAGAGAGAGAGCGAGAAGAAAAGAAGATAGAGTTGTTACATCATGATGAGAGAAAATCTTAATAACAATTTTTACGTCGTCCTGATCCCCTGCATTAAAAAATAACACACACCACCAACACACACCCGCACACACACAAAACCACACCACCACACCATCGCATACTGTAGTTCTGTAGTTTATTTCTCTCCATTTCTCACATAGAGTTATTTGTTATTACATGATGAGAGACAATGTTAATAACAATTTTTGCGTCGTCCTGATCCTCTCTATCCATTAAAGAATAACACACCACCAACACACACCCGCACAACATATACACAAAACAACCACACACACCACCACACCACCGCCCATCAAATACTGCAGTTTCTTTTCTCTCTCTTCTCTCACGGCTCACGGTTTCAAAGAGTTTTTGAAGAAGCACAATTTTAAATCTTTGAGAGAGATTAAATTTTTGAGAGAGATGAAGGGCTTCAACATCGGAGAGGCTCTGAAGCGTCATATGATCGGACAACAAAAGCAAAAAAAAAATGGATCATCATCTCAATCCAAGGATGAGAAGAATGTTGTGAGAAAGATGTTGGAACAAGTTGTTCTGGAGGGAGGTCGCGAACATACGGAGATGATTCTGGCGAAATGCGGAGAGCAGATTTTGGGGGGTCCCGAAGATCGAGGTCGTATTGCGTTGAGATGGTACAGGATACGTTTGGATCCGGATCCTGATGCGTTGTGGAGTGAAGAGATTGTTGAAGAGGATTTGAGTGTGGGTTCGAGAGTGAAGCTGAGAGGACTCGTAAAGAAGACGACTTTGAACGGAAGAGTCGGAACGGTAGCGGATTTGGATTACAGGAAATCAGGAAATCTTGCGGTACGCCTTGATGCGTGCAGTTGGGACAGAAGTAGATTATTACAAATACGACGTGTGAATATTTTGCTCGCTTCGTCCATCACTCAGGAAGAGAATGAGGAAGTGGAGATTTCCTTCGACGGTGTAGATAGAGAGGATTCGAATTTAGGTAAGATCAAAGAAACGTACGAACTTTTAGATAATGTAAAGGGTGGTTTCTATCAACCCTCAGTTGATGATGTGGGAACAAGAATATGTCTTCGTGTTCAAGGTCTTGGAGAGAACTCCTCTTTGACAAAGATTGTGGCAACATCTGTGCTCTGTCTTGATTCCGAAGTTAAACGTGTTTGTGAGGAAAATATGAAAGAACTTGAGAGCAAAGAGGAAATTTCGTTCGAGATTCGGAAACGCACGGACGTGAAATCATGTACACTTGTGTTGTGTCCTGACAGAATCGAGTTTCGAGATGAATCGATGTCAATTTTATCCTCCATTCGACTCGGATCGAACTCACGTATCACACCGAGTCCGAGTAATGCTCATCACTTTACACTTGAGGAGTTCGATCTCACTGCCAAGACAAATATTCAGCGTGATGTGATCATTCGATGTGTCCGTCTCGTGATTTCAACGATTCCTACTACTACTACTACAACTGATTTGGAATCCAACGACAAAGATATCGAAGAAGATTCGTTGACCAAAGAAAATACAACGAAAACGAACGATGATGTCAAGGACGACGTATCAAGATATGAACTCGAGAGACGTAAACTCGAGATACGTAAACTCAAGGACGAAAACGAGAACGTACGAGCAGAACTTCGAGCTGCATTAAAGAGTTCGATGAATCAAAATCAAGCAATTCAAATGAAAGATTCCACGATAACGGATTTGAAATCACGTCTCAAAGCGAAGGACAAGATCTACAATCAATTGAAATCACAAATCAGACGAGCTGTGGAGACCAGAAACTCAATGGAAAGTCAAGAGATTGCAGCTCTAGAGAGAGTTCAATCACTTGAGACTCGGATACATGAACAGGACGAGGTAAGATCCTCCGAGGTAGTGTCCGAGTTTGAGGATACCAAACGACTGCTCGAGGAGAGTTCGAGTCGACTTCGAAGATATCGATCACTCTTGCAAGATTCGGAGAAACGACATGATGAGCAATTGGATGAGCAGCAACTTCAAATCGATGCGTTGGAGAGTGAACTCACAGAAGCTGAGAAACGTGCGGATGAGGCTCGTGCAAACATGATAGATCTTGAATGGAAGTATGGCGAGAGTGAGAACTCGTTGAGTTCATATGTGAGTCAAGTTGAGGAGGTGAGGATAAAGATGAAGAGGTATGAGGCTGAGATGATGATGATGAAACAGAAAGAGAAGAGTGCTGTTGTCAAGGTAGTGGAGAAGGAAGAAGAAGAAGAAGAAGTAGAAAAAGAAGAAGAAACTGAATTGAAGGAACGTAAGGACTGGAACGATAGCGAAGAGAGAGCATCATTGATTGCGGAGAGAAACGCGTTACGGCAAAAATGTAAGAGCTTGAAAGGACAATTGGCAAAACGTGTAGACGCTTCGATACATATACCACAAGAGAAGAAAGATGAGGATGATGAGACCGTTCTGAAACGTACGGTTCAATCGTATATTCATTCACACACTGAGAGAAAAAAAATCACACCCTTCCAACAACACAGGAACTCTTGATATAGCTCGAGGTAGAGAGACAATGTTGAGAGATCGTTTGAATATGATGTTTCCCAACACAAGTGGAAAACAAGCAGATTGGTTGGGTGACACGGACAAGAAACAACGAGAAGAGTTTGTGAAAAAAATTCGACGTATCGGTGCGACACCTCCAGAGTCGGAAGGTGATTTTCATGCAGCTCGAGTATACATCGACGCAAAGAAATGTTCCGTGTACGATTGCGAACAATGGTTGGATTATCTAAGATTGAAACAAGCGGTGACAGAATCGAACGATAGTGAGTTTGTTGTCGTACCTTCATCTTCGAAGAATGCAATGTCGAAAGGAGGCAATTCTACTTCATGGTTCTCCTCATTCGGTGCGTCTGGACAACTCATGGAAACAAACAAACAACTTCGTCAGGTCTCTGCTGCGTTATCCAAAAAAGTTTCACGTTTGGATGGACGTATTGCAGATCTTGAATTGGAACTCCATATGAAGAATCAAAAAATTAAAGAGTTGTCATGTGATGATAATAGTAACGCCGCCTCATCGGATGATATTTTTGGTGGTATGGAGATGCGTTAAAAAATTAATTTATATAAATAATACTTTACTTTACATCAGCATTATCACCACCATCAATCTTATTGTTAAAGGTAATGTAAACATCTGCGTCTTGCGTCTTGCGAATCATCTTACGATACTCACGCTCCTGATCTGAAGTCCAAGACTTGTCACGTCTTCCTTTCCAGCGTTTCTGTGCCTCCTCACGCACCTGCGTAGTAACAATTGAATGTGCATTTGTTTGAGTGTGATCTTCTTGTGATACGAATGAGCGACCCACAGGCGATTAAAAGTGTCATATTCTCCAACTCCACACGCTCAAACACTACTACGTACGGGAACAGGATCAAACTTTCGACTCACAACAACAAGTACACTGTTCAAGGGAATCGCACTTGCAAGACGACTCATCATGTCATCACTCGGAACACTTCGCAAGGACGAGACAATCAAGGTTCGCTTGTTCTTTCTCTTTTCTGATTCTTTCATTAATTTAACTGTGTACTGCAATACCGCAAGATCGTTCGTACAAGGTTGAGACGTCACGCAATCCTCGGGTGCAATGTGCTTACCGATTTTCTCCTCCGTGTTGTTACTTACACAAAAACATCGTACGAGATTTTTCGTATCAAGAGTTGTGAACATACTCTTCAACGCTTTCGCACCACTCGGAATACCAAAACTTGCACCCTTTGAAAGTTTCAAACGCACAAGATCCAAAGCAGCACGTGCATCCTCACCACTGTCATGTCCACTGTCACCATGACACTGAATCTCTCTGTCCAGATACATCTTTGTAAGATATCGCAACTTGTTCTTGTAAGGTCTACCCTGACGATGCGGATACAACACAGCAGAGTCTACAACTTTCAAATGAGACATTCGAAGTGCATTCAAATCACACTCCAAGGAATGTCCAATCAGTACTGTGTAATCACGTTTCACAAATTTCATGACTCGCTCTCGAACTTGACTCAACGTCGTGGTCACACCTTCCATCATCTCTTTCGTGATGCCGCTATACTTCGTGACGTAGTCTACAATCGGAGAATCCGGCATCACAAGTTCATCCAGAAGAACTTTTCCATAATAATCCAATGCAGTGATTCGGGTTAATTCGAGTCCATTCTTGGTTCTGCACATTTCACAATCTATCGCCACGACGGGTTGGGCCACGCCGTCGTCGTCGTCGGAACGAGGACGCGTTCGAACGTAACCCTTCGGAAAGGAAGAAGATCCCGGAATGGGATACTCATTATCTTGCAATATGTCAATTGGATGTGACCATCGAAGCAATGTTGTATGGTCCTCTCTTTTTGTCAATTCTTCATCTGTAATATCATCATCGTCGTCGAGTCGTTTCTCCGACTCGACCTCGGGTTCCACCGGAGTCGGAGATGGAATCTTGGCTTCCACGGGAAACATGATCAATCCCTCAATCAAATTTCGTACAGATTGATTTTCCTTACTTACACGACAGTCCACATGTAGCACACGTCGACCCTTGGCAAAATCTCCCATGACTTTTTCGTCGCGTAAAGGAACGTCCACGACCGCGATCGCGACGCTGTTTATCAACGTTCCGTTCTTCAGTACAATCCAATTCGGACATGACGTGGAATCCGATACCATGGACCTGACAAAACTACGAAACTGTTTCGACGATATCGGATCTTTCTTCTTCAACTGAAGTTCGATCTTTCCAGATCTCAACAGAAGTTCGGCTATCTTGGTATCGCTCTCCGACGCTTTCGTCAACGCGTCCATATCCTTACTCGTCACATCACCTCTCTTCAATCGTTTCAATGCCTTTTTCAGCATACGATGAGATGATGTACGACTACTCTCCGTACAGTTTGACTTGATGATCATGGAATCTTCATCCTCGTGACTTGGAGATCGAGGTCGTTTCTCACTCATTTTTGTGTGTTGTGACCGGAGAGGCGAGATTGTTTGAAACGGCGAGAAAACGGGGGAATTGTAAAAACAGAAAAAAAGAACAACAACCAACACAACCACACACACACAAACAAAAAAAGTCACTCTGTTTCATCATCGATGGGAAAAACAAAAAGTGAGAAGAAATTAGGCGATAGCCGAAGTGACCATGGTGTTAAGACCACACTTGCCCTTTCCACGAATGATACGGTAGTATCCTTTCTCACCCCATCCAGATCCCCAGGAATTCTTGATCTTCCAGTAATCCTTACCAGAGTCTGTGCCGTATCCAACAATGAGCACTCCATGATCAAGATTCTTCTTGTTGCAAAGAATATCAAGAGGGTTAGCAACACCACCCATGTACAACTGCATCATCGCCGCATTGATTCCAATGGAAAGAGGTCCTCTCTGAACCAATTGCGAAGCAATCTGAGTCTCGTCTGTGCTGATCGCAGTCCAGTTCGAGATGGTAGCACCGACCTTACCGCTGCTCTCCTTGCAGGTTCCACCCGTACCACTGTAAGAGTAGGAGGACTCAGTATCGATACCACCCTCAGCCAATACGAACTTGTACGCATTGCTGGGAAGTCCACCCTGGCATCCCATATCTCCGTAATTCTTGTCACAGTCAACAAGCTCCTGCTCGGAAAGAGACACGAGGTTACCCGTTTTCAAGAAGGTGACTCCTTCGATATTTCCCGTGGTCGAGAAAGCCCAGCACGAACCGCACTGTCCTTGATTCTTGACCGGTGTCACAGCTCCCTTCTCTACCCAGTCAATCGAGTCGACGTCGGTCACTTCGATATCACGAGCAACGGGAGCGTCCTCCGGTAGAGATCCGCTGAGTCCGAGATATTGTTCCTTGAATTCGTCTGCAGTCAAATCAGCAAACTTTGTCACTCCATATGTAGCTGTTCCCTGCTCGAGGCTGTTCAACTGATCGATCATTCCCAAGTTTGCTTTGAAGACTCCGTATCTGTGTGCCTCCTCTGTGACGACGGTGTGTGTGCGTGTTTGTGAGTAATGATGATCTTCAGAAAAAAGAAAATAGATCTGATGATCTTGAGAAAAACACAGAGGGAGAGAAGAGCGCGGCAATATTGTGTGTGTGTGTGTGTACTGATTGATCTTCTGAAAAAAAAAAGAAAAAACAAATCTCTACTCACCGATCGTGGATTCGTAAGTTTTTCCATGATCCGCCTTGAACTTGTTGAAGAGCTCAAGATTTGCGGATACCGCTGATGCCATGGTTGCAATTACTGCTGCTTTCATTTTCTTTTGAGATTTTCTTTTTGTTGTATTGAACAATTTGGAAATTACAGTAGATACGATTGAAAAAATTTGGATTTTTTTCGTTGGTTTAGATTTTTTCGTGAACACAAATAACTCAGAAAGGGAAATGTATACGCTCACAAATACAGACTCAATACAGAGTATCTTGAGGTTGGACCGTTTCCATTAGCCAGTCATCCGAGATCGTTGGCAGCAGGCAAAAATATCTGAAGAGAATAATTGGGAAGGCAAAGAAGATATATCTGTATATATATTACGTTCAAAAAAAACTTTCAACACAATAATTAACAAACAAACAAAAAGAAAGAAAACGTAGTCATTATGGGAAGATCAAACGTACGTGTATCTTGTTTTCTATATTCTTACAAAAACGTTTCGAGTTTGTTGCGGAACGAAACGTCGCACTCATTCCAAACACTCATTCCTTCCAAACACTCATTCCAAACACTCATTCCAAAGACTTGTTCCAAACACCCATTCCAAACACTCATTCCAAACACACTCATTCCACAAAAAAAAAGGCACCGGCAAAAATGCGCCTTAGGAGCAAGAAGTATCACAAGAATATTACACAGAGAGGTAAAGTGCAAAATAAGAAGAAGGATGAAGGTGGTAGTACTGTGGGACCCGTTATCCTAGCGTTTTTCTTCTTCGTCATCATCGGATCTTCGCTTCTCCAGACGCTTCGTGCGGTTCAGAGCGGTCCTCCTGGTGGAAAGTAGTAATAAATGGTTTCGTAATCACCGTCTGATGAATGTGTTTGTTTTGCGATGTCTCTTTTTTTTTTTAATTACTAATAATAGAGTTCACGAAAACATTGCCTTAAAATCCATTAAATCACGAGTGGGATCTGCTGAACTTGCAAACGCCGTTTCCGTGGGCTTGAACATTTCACTCAATGAAATAAAAGGATCTTTCTTGTTGTATCGAACAGGAAGATGAATACTGAAATAACCGTGTCGAAACCAGGACCTCATTTTTAACGTCGAAAATGGACCATGAATCGTACCGTTTGCATCTAAATATTGCCAACCAAAATCTCTTGATGAGGAGCTCAACCTTTCGTATGCCAACAAAGCTCTGAACATCCAATCTCTACGTTTCATGGGATTCGACTCGACAACTTTATTTTTACCCTCCATTCGATCGATTTGTTTTCGTAGATTTTCCAACTCCTGTTCCATCGCTTCCTTTCTCGCACGTTCGTTCTCAAGTCTCCACGCTGCATCTTCTCTGGCCTTCTTTTCCTGTTCCTCTCGTTCGCGTTTTCTCCTCATCGCTTTCTCCTCCTGTTCCTTGAGTTCCTCTTGTTCTTTTCGATCTTTCTCTTGCAACTCCTCCTCTTTCTTGATACGATTCACATAGTCTTGTAGTGCGTGAACTTCCATCGAGGCACGTTTCATTTTAACTCGTTCCTCCTCCTCTCTCTTTAGTTTTTCCTCCTCAGAATCTTCTCTCATCTCCTCCGAACGCAATTTTTTAATCAGACTTTCCTTCAAATCCTTGGGTGCGACCGGACTTGAGGGTAATTTTGTCTCTTCCTCGTTTTCTTGAGTACTCTTCTTCTTCTCGTTCATCTCGGCAAGTTTTGATTTCAAGATCTGAACACGATTCAATGTACTCTCACGAAGTTTCTCGTCCATTCTGACCTTGGCTTCCTCATCTTCTGTGGAAGCGATGACGAATTTCTCAGAATCGTTCTCGTCTTCTGCGTTCTCGTTCTTCTCTTCTTTTTCCAACCTTTTCAAGTCACTTCTCAAAATACGATTCAATCGTGATGCTGCAAGTCCCACTGTAAATGCTGTTGTCACTGCAGCATCTGCTTGTTTCTGCTCCTCGGTCATGTCCAGTTGTCTTGTTCTACGATCCGTACCTGTATTCGAGCGTAATAATGAGAATGTGTATCTGAGTGTTGATATCGAACACCACGTACGACTTGGATCGAGCATCATGAACTTGAACGTCTCATCTTCACTCAGCGTTTTTGCGAACTTCTCCTCGTTACGCATGAGATCATGTCTCTCTACCATGTCTGCTCTGTGTTTCAGCTCCTTCATTTCGTTCACTTCATTCTTCAATTTCGGATGATATCGACTTTCCTTCATGCTGAGATACGCAATCGTGTTCTTGTTCGGGCCATCGCACGCGATCGCTTTGTCCATCACGGTCACACCATCCACGTTCGCACCTTCATGAGACAGAATCCAGAGTAAATTCGAGTTGACCTTACTCTTTGTCTTACATGCGTTAATCAGTGATGTTGTCATGTGTAAGGATCGATCTCCGTCAGCTGCAGCGAGATGTACGGGTGTGTTGCGCATGATGTTCAGTGCCTCGGCATCTGCACCTTGATGTATCAAGTACTGTACGGCATTGACGTTTCCCGAGTTTGTTGCGGTGTGTAGAAATGAGTTCACAAACACGCGATCTCGAAGATTCACCAGTCCGTTGTACTCGCACACTTGCCTGTCTCCGTCCCCACCTCGTACCTGTGTTGTGTTCGTGTGTTGTGTTCGAGTGCCAATGTTTTATTATTCGAGTGGGAGAGAGAGACACACACACAGAGAGAGAGAGAGAGAGAGAGAGAGAGAGAGACTACGTACGGGTACCACCTCGTGTCTCAAAACCTTGAGACGTTTGTACGGTGCCGGACAGTTCATCATGTCCATCATGGCATCCAAATCACCTGAAGCTGTGACAGCATGCATGTGTTCGATCCACTGAGCGCATCGCATACGTAACATCGTTTTGTACAGAAAGTTCTCCACCACAGCAACAGCACCCTCTCTCGCCTCGAAACGTTTCCAAAGTCTTCTGAAACGAAAAGCTTGCTGAATATGTACCGTAGAACCCACACGACGTGCCACGTACGAGGCTCGAAGACATTTTCGAACAAAACTTTGAATGACGATCGTAGCACGAATCTGTGTTCGAATCCATACTCTGGACTGTACCGTCTCGAAAAACTCAGTCGCGGCGACGTGACCTCTTGTGCAATTGAAAAAGAACTGTCGACCTTCTTTCATCTGCCAAACGGAGAGTGCTCGATCTGATGCAGTCTTCATACCAGCATACCAAGCCTTTTGTCTTCTCCACTCGTTCAGGGCGAGAACCGAGCGTACATGCTTTTGAATACGTATCGTTCGAAAGTAGTTTCGATGTTTCAACTTGAGACGTAATCCGATTGTCATGGTGGCAAGCTTTTGAGAGCAAATGGTTGCCATGATCTCAAGAATTCGACGCGATCCCTTGTGTACCAACGCCTCGTGAGTCTCGACATAGTTACGATATGCACAGTAGCCTCGATATGCCTTCACAATTCGTATGACCGAATCTCGCTTACGAAGTGCTTCCTCGAGATAGAACATGGATTCATACGCTTTGAAGTTTCGATACGCCTTGATGATTCTTTCCACACGATTTCGTTTGATTGCACCGATCATCACTTGAGCCCAATTCTCGGCTTGAACGTGATTTCTGAACGATGTTTGAACCTTCACTGCAGCTTCCTTGACGAGATGAATACGTTTCAAGTCATAATTCGTGCGATCCCACTTACGCCACAACCAAAAGTGTCGATGTGCGTGTTGCACGATACGTACCTGTTTTCGCGTGGCGATCGATTCGGAATATGATGATGAAGAGAGAGTGATATGAAAAATGAGATGATGGATATTCTTGTTTTCTGCTCGAGTGGTGGTTGTTGATGATGATGATGAGAACACCACTCGAAACAACACACACACACACACGTACCGAACGATGAAGATCTCTTCGTTTTACATACTCCTCTCTGGATTTCGTAGCTCTCAACATGCACTGCGCTCGAACGATGAAAGCCTCCACTTTTGCCATTCTTCTTCTGTCCAAAATACGACGATAGTGATTTTGAATTCGTGCAGTAGCATCCAAGAAGTCTCGAAGCCGTGATGTGAACGTGACGTTGATTCTCGTCCATCGTTGAAGTGTCAATGCAAGATGTTCCTTGTGCCATCTCTCGAATGTGTCGAGTGTGTAGTCCTTACCAAACAGCATCGTCTTTCCTGGAACCCATGTGGGTCGTACGACTTGATGTGGTTTCTGACCTTGCAATCTCGGACCTGGCATGACCGCTTCACACATCGCAATCACACCCTTCTTTGCATCCATATCTTTGTCCAGAGACGGGACCATGAGATTGATCCATTTGTTTTGAACACATCGTTTATTCCAAAATCGTTCGTACGGCTCTCGGAACGGATATCCCTCCTTCTTGATCTTACACACCTCCATTACACCAGCGTACAGAAGTTGACGATACGTCTTGGCTGCATCGAATGCGATTGCACCATCGCAGGGACGCATGTGTACATCGTTGGGTTTCACACATCTCACGTAGTGAGGATTCGTGGCACCCAACGTGTGTGCCAAATTCTTGAGACTCAAGATGAACTTACAAGCGATCGTGTTCTTCTTGGGTTTCTTCTTCTTGAGCTTTCCTACTCTCTCTCGATCTTCCTCCGGAAGACCGTTCTTCAAGTACACGTAGTCACTGATGTACTTACTCTTGCTCTCAATCATGAGCTCCGGAATCTGAGGTGGAAGCTTGTCCTCGTTCTTCTTGAGCCAATTCTTTGCGTGATATTTCACATCACCCGCAAAGTGTGTGATCTTGAACCACATCGGATCCGTCATCTTACCCGAAATGTACGTCGCAGCGTCCTTCTCAGCTTTTGTCGAAGCCATTTTTCCCGGTTTGTTTTTCTTGAAACCGTATCGCTTGAACACGAGTCTGGCATACTGCTCGTCCGTGGCTGATGTTTTGCCCGCAAAATCATCCAACATGGGAAATATACCCACATTTCTGCGCTCGATCAGATTACAACAAGGTGTGTTGTCTCGAAATGGAGGTAAACAGTCATCTGGAATGTGCTCCTTCTTGTAGATCTTTCCCTCCTCCACGAAAATGTGTTCGTTGAACAGTTTCTGAAGTTTCTCGTTTGCGAAATTAATGCAGAGCTGTTCCATGGAGTTGTACTCGAAAACCTCGAATCCAAAAATATCAAGAATTCCGATGAAACCACAATACGAATCCTCGGGTTCCAACACACGATTCACAACTCTCATCAACTCATCGAACATTCTGGAGTATATGTCCTTGATCAAAGCGAATCGTTGGAAACTTGCAATCTTTTTCGAGACTGGAGAGTCGATGGGTTTCTCACCCTTGATCTCTCTTCGATAGATACAGAGCATTTTTGCCAAACCCTCGTCCTCTGGGACGTGATCGAGTCCCAAGAGTTTGCTCACCGTGTCACACAAATCCTTGTTCTCCACCTTGGATGTGTTCTGACCGTCCTTACCGTCGACAAACTTGAGATCACCCATCTTGAGCAAGGCTGCTAACGTTTTCCACATATCAGCCTGACGTTCCAAGGACACATTCGCGGCAGTGAGCGCTGCGCGACATCCCGTCTTGTCCGCGTCATCGTTGAGAGGATTGTTCATTCTCTCGATATCATATGTGTTTATCACAGTACCGTCCTTCTGCTTGTGATTCTCGTGTAAGATCACATCGATTCCACCACCAAACAACATCTTATACTCCTTCGCAGGTCTCAAGTTCAAGAGCTTTTGCTCCTCCGGAGTCTTTCCCTTGATCAGAAAGTAAAAGATGTGATAGTTACGTTCTTTCTTACCCTGATAGGAGAGTCTTCCCTTCTCAAGTAAGTAATGATCGACCTCACCTCCAACGATGCTACCACCGTCACTGAACAGAATTTTCTGAAATTTTCCGAATCTAGAACTGTTGTCGTTCATCACCGTATTGGCATTTCCAAAACTTTCCAGAAATGGACTCACACCGCTCACAAGTTTCGTCACGTCCTTGGTTCCGGCATGCTGTGCAAGAGCGTTACCCGAGCTTCCTCTTCTCGTGATACCACGAGCCCAGTCACTCATGTTTGCAAGATATTTCATGATCTGTCCACAAGACACTGTCTTTCCAGCACCTGATTCTCCAGACACGATACAACTCTGATTTCGAGGACATCCCACAAAGTACTGTTCGGGTTTCATCAGACCCCAGTATGAGAAATGTGCTGTGGCATACACGCTGGGTTCTTCCCCGAAATGATACGACTTTACCTCTGGAGGTTGATGTATGCGTACCTGTGTTGTTTGTGGTATTCTTCGAGTGAGGTGATGAGAAAAGAGATAATATAACGTACCATTTTCGGTAGATACATGTAAGGATTTACCGCAATGACGACATCACCGACATATGTAAACTGCTGAAGTTTCTCAATCAAGGTACGTCTGATCACGATGAGTAACGCGGCGACTCCGAAACCCGAAATCGCAGAGACGTCCTCCGGAAGTTCGTCCAAAGGTCCATCATGTTCAGGATCGTACGTACAAACCTCTGATGCTCCCGATGTTTCTCGATTGAACCATTTGTCCACTCCGTTCTTCATCGTTATCAATACCTTTCCTTCTTTGGATTCCTTCTGCTCTCCTAACTCGTACATATCCACGCACATCTCCTTATCGTCAGGATCCACCATCTTTCCGATTCTCTCCTTGTACAAACGAATTGCCTCATCTGCATCTAAATTTTTCATTCCTAACACTTCTACACGAAACTTTTCATCTTTCAATCTCTCGATCATTTTCTTTCGAAGAGGATCCCGCTTCGCCACGTCGACGATTCTCTCGAACACGCCGTCGGGCTTCTTATTCTTCTTTGATCCCTTCACCAAGTAATAGATCTTGTTCTTTCCTGATGTTGACATCTCTATCTATATATGTTGTTGTTGTCTTCTACCCTCTCTCTCTCTCTACCTCTCTCTCTCTCTCTCTTCAAAAAAAAA